>Ga0224496_10001372_pt1 | contig 15283 bp, 16 predicted proteins | sample SF_Jul11_sed_USG_2_FD_168127 | JGI IMG/M metagenome (GOLD analysis project Ga0224496, IMG submission 168127) | Sediment microbial communities from San Francisco Bay, California, United States - SF_Jul11_sed_USGS_8_1 | ecosystem: Environmental > Aquatic > Marine > Sediment | place: USA...
GGACAAGGCGCGTGCAGCCTACCGGGTCTATGTAGATGGGGGCGGCGAGCACGCCGAACGGGTGCGATCGTGGATCGACACCCTCGGCAAATCCCGCCCCGGCAAGAAAGGATCCTGACGCCCATGAACCACCTGATCGCCTTTTTCCAGTCCGGCGGCGTGTTCATGTATTTCATTCTGTTCATCCTGGCCCTGGGCACCGCCATCGTGCTCGACCGGTGGCTGATGCTTGTCAAAAGCGGGGTGAACGGCGCGCGCCTGTGGGGCGACGTGAGCGGCCATCTGGACGGAGGCCGGGTGGAGGCGGCCCGCGACCTGCTGGCCCAGGGCAGGAGCCCGCTGCACCACGTGCTGCACTCCGGGGTGGACGCCATGGCCCGCGCCGCCGACCGGGAGGACGTGGAAAACGCGGTGGAGGAATCCATGATGGAGATCATGCCGCGCCTGGAGGCCCGCCTGCACTACCTGCCGACCCTGGCCAACGTGGCCACCCTGGTGGGCCTGCTGGGCACCATCATGGGGTTGATCAAGGCGTTCACCAGTGTCGCCGTGGCGGACCCGTCGCAAAAGGCGGCGCTGCTCTCCCAGGGCATCAGCACCGCCATGAATACCACCGCCTTCGGCCTGATCACCGCCATTCCGCTGATGCTGCTGTATTCGGCCCTGCACGCCCGCACCAACGTGCTGGTGGACACCCTGGACCGCTTCAGCTTCAAGCTCATCAACCGCCTCTCGGCCATGCACCGGGCGGGCGGATAGCATGAAGCCGCGCCGCCACGGCCACCGGCGCCGTTCCCGGCTGGAACCGGAATCGGACCTGAACATCACCGCCTTCCTCAACCTGATGGTGGTGCTGGTGCCGTTTCTGCTCACCACCGCGGTGTTTACCCGGCAGGCGGTGCTGGCCATCGACGTGCCCGCCCCCCTGCCGCCGGACGCGGTCACCCCCGCGCCGCCCCCGCCGCCACCCACCGATGAAGTCCCCTTTTCCCTGTCCCTGCGGCTGGCCGCGGACGGGGTGGTGGTGCTGGCCGGCAAGGAGCCGCCGGTGACCGTGCCGCGCGGGGCGGACGGTGCCTACGACGGCGCCGCCCTGCGCGACGTGCTGGCGGCCATCAAGCAGCGGCACCCGGAACACGCCGCCGCCGACCTGCTGTCGCGCCCCGCCTCCCCCTATGCGGACCTGATCGCGGCCATGGACGTGGCCGCCGGAACCGGTGCCGACGGCCAGGCCCTGTTCCCGGACGTGCGCCTGGGTGACTACCTGCCGGAGCCGGGGGAATAACGGCCATGCTCAAGCGCACCGGACCGTTGCGGCGCATGGAATCCCGCGCCCGCGCCCGCGCCGGGGTGCCGGGGCTGAACATCGTGGCGCTGCTGGACATCTTCACCATCCTGCTGCTGTTCCTGCTGGTGCAGGCGGGCGACCCGGAAGAGGCGCTGCCGGTGCTCTCCAATTTAAAACTGCCGTTTTCGGAGGCCAGGCAGACCCCCAAGCGGGATCTGGTGATCGCCATCGATTCCGCCGGATCGGTGCTGCTGGAGGGGCAGCCGGTGGCCCGCGTGGACGAGGTGCTGGCCCTGGAGGGGGATCTGATTCCCGGCCTGTCCGAGGCGCTGGGGGCCTATCTGGAAAAGGCCGCCGAAGTGGGCCGCGCCGAGGGGCAGAAGTTTCGCGGCCGGGTGGTCATCATGGGCGATCGCCAGGTGCCGTTCGCGGTGCTGAAGCGGGTCATGGCCACCTGCTCGGCACGGCATTTCGGGCACATTTCGCTGGCCGTACAGCAACGGGAGGAGCCTGCGCGCTGACGCCCTGCGCGCACCCGACCGCATGCTGACCTATCTGCGCATTCTCAAGGAAGACCGGGACATCCTGGTTTCCTTCATGGCCATTCTGGTGGGGCTGTGCACCGGCTTTGCCGTGGTGCTGTTCAACCGCATGATCGAAACGGTGCAGGTGGTGCTGCTCGGCTCCGGCGACCCCATCGTGCTGGCGGAGGGCATGCAGTGGTGGCATGTGCTGCTGCTGCCGGTGGCGGGGGGCTGCCTGGTGGCGCTGCTGTTTCCGTTCATTCCCAAGTCGATCCGCGTGTACGGCGTGGCGGAGGTGATCGATACCCTGCACGAGCAGGAAAAACACCCGCTGAACCCGCGCGCGGCGTTCTTCAAGCTGGGCGCCTCGTCCATCACCATCGGCTCCGGCGGCGCCCTGGGCAAGGAGGGCCCGAGCGTGGAAATGGGCGCGGTGATCGGCGACTGGGTGGCCTCCCTGTTCCGCATCCCGGCGGAGATGAAGGACGAGGTGAAGGTGATCATGATCGGCTCCGGGGCCGCCGCCGCCATCGCCGCCGTGTTCAACAGCCCGTTCGGCGGGGTGGCCTTCGCCATGGAGGTGGTGCTGAGCCAGATGCACCTGCGCATCTCCAGCCCGATCTTTCTGGCTTCGGCCACCGGGGCCATCGTGTCCACCACCTTCATCGGGCCGGAGGTGATCCACGTGCCCGACTACCATTTCGTGAGCCTGTGGGAGGTGGGCACCTACCTGGGGCTGGCGCTGGTGGTGGCGGCGGTGGGCACCCTGTTCACCAACACCCTGCAGGGCACCCGCCGCGCCTTCGACCGCATGCCCCTGCCCGAGTGGATGCAGCCGATTTTCGGCGGCGCCGTGGTGGGCGGTTTTCTGGTGTTTTTTCCGCACGTTTACGGCACCGGGGTGGAGGCCATCGCCCACACCCTGAACGAGGACTTTCCGTGGCAGATCCTGCTGGTGCTGGTGTTCGTGAAACTGATCGTCACCGCCGTCACCCTGGGCTCGCGGGGGTTTGGCGGCCTGTTCGGCCCGGCCCTGTTCATGGGGGCGGTCACCGGCGGCGCCTACGGGGCGCTGGTGCACAAGCTGCTGCCCACGGTCACCGCCACCAGCGGCGCCTATGCGGTGGTGGGCATGGGCGCGGTGCTGGGCACCATCGCCCACGCGCCGATCACCGCCACCATCATCATCTTCGACTTCACCCACGACTACCGCATGATCCTGCCGGTGGCGGTGGTCACCCTGATCTCCACCTTCCTGTCGGTGAAAAGCAAAACCCGCTCCATCTACCGGGTGACCGGGTAAACCCAAAAAAGCCCGCCCCCCGGTTACAGGGGGCGGGCCGGCATCGGTCAAACCCGGTGGGTCAGATGCACCGGGTGGTGGTCGCGTTGTAGGCGCAGCGGCGCCACTGGCCGACTTCGTACTTCCTGAACATGGCCGAGTTGTCCACGGCGCTGAATTCGATGTACAGGTGGCCGCCACTGTTGTTGGTGGTAACGCCTTTCAGCACGAACACCGAGCCGTATACCTCGAACCTGCTGTTGTTACCCACGTCGAAGTTGCCGCCAACCTTCAGCGACCCCAGGTTGTTGACGGCGCCCACCTGGATCACGCCCCGGATGTCGACGACGACGGGGGTAGCCGCGCTACCGCTGGAGCCCACGTTGGAACCGTCGCGGACAATGATCGTCAGCCGGTCGGTGAGGGGGTCCACCGGCAGCAGGGAACCACTGAAGGAGACGGCACCGGTGGTGATGATCACCCCGTGCCCCTTGTATTGGCACGGGTTGCACTTGTTGGTGGTTGAAAAGCCGGCCGGTGCAAAGAACACCTGCCCGGTGGTGTTGTCGCCGGGGGTCTTGTTCAGGTCGATGATGTCATTGTTGGTGAGCTTCCAACCGGAGGCGCCGCCCATGACCAGGCCATCCAGCTTGGCGGTTTCGATGTACCCATCGATCGCCTCGAAGGTCGGAATCGACCGTGACAGCCTGGCGGGCGCGCAATAGTTGACGAGCACCGGGGTGGATTGCACAAAGCTGCCGATCACCGACCCGGTGCCGTTGATCTTGAGCGCCGGGGCCATCACCTGATTGGTGACTTCCGACAAGTTGGTCACGGTCACGCCGCCGGTGGCCGTCAGGTTGCCTCCCGACCCGGCCGCGGTGGGGACAATCCTCGACATGATCGGCCCGGTGGAATCTCCGGCAATGCTGACGGTGCCGATCACCGACACGTTGCCCTGGACCTCCACCTTCGAGGTGGAGTTGCCACCCATGTTCAGGGACGGGTAGGCCAGCATATCCCCCACCACCACATAGGATCCGCCGGCGCTGGCCTGCATGTTGGAGTTGGAACACCCCAGGGAGGCCACGCTCCAGGCCTGGTAGGGGACGGTGCGCAAAATGCCCTCCACCGAAATCTCGGTGGCGTTGTCCCCCGGCAGGGTGGCGGTGGAAACCACCCGGTAGTAGTGCTGCACCGGATCGTCGGGAAACACCCGAACCTGGTAGGTGCCGCGCGGAGTGAAGGTGGAATCCTTCAGCACGTTGTCCGGCGGGGTGGTGAAACCCGGCAGCGTGGTGGCCGCCAACGCGGCGGCGGAGAAGGCGTTGTCGGTTTGCCCGGTGCGTACCAGCTCCTTGGGCCAGCTGGGGTTCTCGTTCACCCGCCCGACGAACCGCATCAGCCCCGCTTCGGCAACGGTCACCGCCTCGGTTTCGGCGCGGTGGTTGCCGGAGATCATCATCTCGGTGGTGCCAAGCATCACCCCGGTCGCCCCCATGGCCGCCATCAGCACCAGCATCCACAGGGCGATCACCAGAATGGCCCCGCGCTGTTCGGACAGCGCCGACGACACCCTTGCCAACACGATTGAAATGACCTTGTCCATTGCCGTTACCTCAACACTTTCTCCACGAATACGCTCAATCACACCCTAAAATACATAGGTTCCCGGGTTGGGAATCGTCACCGTCTCCACCGCCGTGATGCGCCGGTACCCGTCCGCGGACCCGATAAAATCGGCATCCGGGCGCGGCGTCCGGACCGTCAGCGCGACCACATAGGAACTGGGGGTTCCGGGAATGGGATTCGGGACACCGGCCGCGGTGTAGGAATCCACAATCTGGAAATTCTCCACGTCGTAGGCCACCACGATCGGCGTGGTGCCCGGCACGCCGGAGTTGCGCAGCAGGCAGGTGGTCCCCGCCGGGCAGCCTCCGCCCGTGCCCACCGAATAGGTCACCTGGCGCACCACCCCGACCGGGGAACCGGCGGCAAACGTCCACTGGAACTGGTTGTTAATGGCCGCAAGGGTCGCCTTGGAGCCTTTCGCCCGCTTCTTGCCACCGCCACCGCCACCGCCACCGCCACCGCCACCGGCAACACAACCACCGATGATGTTGTTGCACAGGTCGATGGTGACGGTATCGCCAGCCACGCCAGCAATGTTGCCGCAGATGAACCCGCCCAGGAAAAAGATGTCCGTTGGCGCGGCGCTGAACATCTGCCCCTGCCCGTTCGCAACGGTAAAGACGCTGCTGGCCAGCGCCACATCCGCGGCCAGGGTGGTCATTTCCATGGGATCGACCCACAGATAGGTCAACTGGTCCGGCTTCACCGCGTTGCCGCCGTTCCATAAATCGCCGCCGTCCACGAGGGTCGGATTGGTGGCCATGGGCGGGTTGATCGCCGGGCCCGCGCTGGTCAGCCAGTCGGCCAGGTTGTCGTCCACGGGGGCGCCGAAACGCGCCGCCTTCAGGTCGGTCTTCATCATGGCCAGCACCGCGCGCGTGGTCTGCTGCATCTCCCCCACTTCCGCCTGGGTCTGGTAGGACTTGTGCTGGTAGATAAAGGACGACATCAGCCCGGTCATGACGATGCCGGCGATGGCCATGGAGACCATCAACTCGATGAGCGTGAACCCGACCTGACTGCGAACCGTATTGCGAACCATGATCATCACCTTAGCCAAGTTGCACATCGGGCGGAATAATGATAATTGCCGTCTGGGAATGAGTTTTCGTGCGCCCCGCGGCGATGGTTTCACCCACCGCGGGATTCCGCTCGATGCGGACCGTGACCGTCAGCATCCACCGTTCGGGTACATTCAACTGAACAGTCGTATAGCGGGAAAAACCGGGGACCGGATCGACCGGGTCTTTCTTGTTCGGCGTCGAAAACGAAAGTGCCAGGGCAATAAACCCGTCGAACGTCTTCACGTTTTCGCGGACCATCTGAATCTGGTCGTTGGCCAGTTGCACCGCGATGGTCAGGTCCTTGGCCCGGTCGTTGCCGGAAATGCTGTTCATCACCATGCCCGCGGAGCCGAGCATGCCGATGGCCAGAATTACGGAGGTCACCAGCAACTCGATCAGCGTGAAGCCCCTCTGCGAGCGGACATGCTGGAAGATGCGGCGAATCCGGGATGTAATGTATGCGTTCATGTCAGACCCACGCGCCTCCCAACCATTGAAAAACCCTGACCGTGCCCACGGCCCCCAGCACCCGCACGCAGAACGTTTCCGGTTTCGTGCCGTCCCGGTTGGTCAGGTACACGGCGCCGGTATTGTCGAGGGCATTGCCCCCCACCAGGGTTATGGAACTGCCCTTGTCGTTGAATACCGCGCGTCCCCAGCCGAAATTCACCGCCATAAATCCCGCGTTAAGGTTCCGTGTGGCGCCGGGGCACACCCGGGTGGCATCCCCCACGCTGTAGGTCACCCCCGGAAAGCGGGCCGCAAGGTTATCGGTGTGAATAATTGTGGCGCCCGCGGCGGTACACGTCTGGTTGATCAACGGCAGCACATCCACCCGGGCCACCGACATGGTGCTGGTGCCGGGGTAAAAGCAGACCATATAGTGCTTGCCCTCACGGGCCGCCTGGGCGCGGGCATAGCGCATATCCGACATGACCTCGTTGACCGCCCCCATCAGGCGCTTGTGCGGCAGGTGGCTCAGATGGCTGACGGTGGCCACCCCGCTCAGGATGCCGATGATCGCCACCACCACCATCAGTTCGATGAGCGTGAGACCGCGCTGGTTCCTCCACCGGCCCCCGATGCGGCGGACCGCATTGGCCATGGTGGAAGGTCTGAATATGGGATGCCGGTTATGCATGGTGTCGTTTCTCATTCCTCTGTCACCCTTGGGAACTCACTCCCTCACTTTAGCAACTGCCGTACCATGGGCGTCACTTGTCACCTAATTGATTGATTACGCCGCACTTTCAGGTGCTGCCACGGCACCTGGACGGAACCGGTCCCGGAAACGGGTGTTCAGACTTGTACAGACTGTGTAACCGGCTTCCGCTGCCTGCCCGCCCTGAAAAAGGGGCGCAACCATGGGAATTTATCGGTTGGAATGGCCTGAAACTGGACTGGTTTCAGACCGGCGGGCGGGGCGGGGCGGCGGGCGCCGCCGGGCGGGAATTCAGGCGGCGGCGATCCGCGCGCACAGGCGGGTGACCACCTGTTCGAAGGGGGTGTCCGAGGTATCCATCGTCACCGCGTCGGCGGCGGCCTTCAGCGGTGCGATGGCGCGGCCGCTGTCGGCGGCGTCGCGGGCGATGACGTCGGCCAGGGTGGCCTCGTAGGTGGCCGGGTCACCCTTGGCCGCCAGTTCCTGATGGCGGCGCCGGGCGCGCTCCTCGGGGGAGGCGGTGAGGAAGATCTTCAGGTCGGCGTCCGGCAGCACCACGGTGCCGATGTCGCGGCCGTCCACGATCACTCCGCCCCGGGCCGCGGCGCGCCGCTGCAAATCCAGCAGGCGCGCCCGCACCGGCGGCCGCGCGCTCACCCGGGAGGCGGACAGGGAAACCTCCGGGGTGCGGAGATGGGTGGTCACGTCCTCCCCGTCCACAACCACCCGCGTGGTGCCGTCGGCGGCGGTGGCCACCTCGATGTCCAGCCCCTGGCACAGCGCTTCCATGGCGTGATCGTCGAGCGGGTCGATGCCCCGTTGCAGGGCCGTGTAGCCGATGGCGCGGTACAGGGCGCCGGTGTCCAGATAGGTCAGCCCGCAGCGCCGGGCCACCTCCCGGCACACGGTGCTCTTGCCCGCCCCGGCGGGACCGTCCACCGCCACCACCGGCGGGCGGCGCGTCTCTCCGCCGTCAGCCACCGGCGCTCCCGGCGGCGCGGGCCGCGTCAAAGATGGCTTCCGGGGTGATCTGCCTGGAGATGAAGCGCACGTGCAGTTCCCCGTCGTCGGCAAACAGCGCCACGCCGCCCACCCCGTTCAGGGCCGCCAGCGCCTTTTGCACCGCCTCCGGCGCCGCGCCGTCCGCCAGGGACAGGGGCACCACCAGCTGCTTGTAGGGCACCGGGGCCACCATGCCCCACGCCACCACCAGCCACACGGCGGCGGCAGCGGCCAGAAAGCCGAACAGGGCGTGGGAGCCGGTGTGCATCAGCATGCCGCCCACGGTGCCGCCCACGAACGGCCCCAGAAACTGGAAGGTGTTGAACACCCCGCTGCCGGTGCCGCGGGCGCCCGCGGGGGAGAATTTGGTGACCAGGCTGGGCAGGATCGGCTCCAGCATGTTGAACCCGGCAAAGAACACGAACAGGCCGCCCACGGTGGGCCAGTATTCCCCTTCCGCGCCCATCAGCACCAGCGCCCCGGCGGCCACCACGCCGATGCCGATGCGCATCACCTGACGGATCTTGCCCTTCGCCTCGGCCATGATGGTGGACGGCACCATGATCGCGAAGCTGAGCAGGATCACCGGCAGATACACCTTCCACAGGTCGGCGGCGGGCATATGCTGCACCAGCATGCCGGGCACCGCCACAAAGATGCCGGTGAGCGCCATGTGCAGCACGAACACGCCAAAATCCAGGCGCAGCAGGTTGGGGTCTTTCAGCACCCGCCCCAGTTCCGAGCCGGTCACCTCCATGTCGCGGTGGTGCTTCACCACCGGCGGGTTGGGCACCACCAGCCACAGCCACAGGATGGAGGCGAAGGCCAGACCGGCCACCAGTTCAAAGATGAAATCCACTCCGTAGCGCGCCCCCAGCACCGGGCCGGCCACCAGGCTGACCGCGAACGACAGGGCGATGCTGCCCCCCAGCATGGCCATGGCGCGGGTGCGGTGCTCCTCGCGGGTGAGGTCGGCAATCATGGCGGTAATGGCCGCGGCCACCGCCCCGGAGCCCTGCAACAGGCGGCCCCAGATCATCTGGTCGATGGAATCGGCCCCGGCGCACACCAGGGAGCCGATGCCGAACAGCAGCAGCCCGAAGGTAATCACCGGTTTGCGCCCCAGCGTGTCGCTGGCCATGCCGAACGGCACCTGCAACAGGGCCTGGCTGAGGCCGTAGGCCCCCAGCGCCAGGCCGATCAGGGCCGGGCTGGCGCCCGCCAGGGTGTCCGCATACAGGGCGAACACCGGCAGCACCAGGAACAACCCCAGCATGCGCATGGAAAAGATGCCCGCCAGCGAAAAGGCGGCGCGTTTCTCGGCCGGGCTCATGCCCGCCGCGTTTGCGGAATGTGATGTCAAAATATCGGTTCCCGTCTGTATAAAGCCGTCGGGCGCCCGGCCGGGGGTGCTCCCCGCGCCGCCGAATCCCCCCCGTGGCCGGATGCGGCGCCCCACGTGTAAATGGTTGTGACCGGCGCGATTAAACCGCCCCTTCCCGCTGCCTGTCAATCGCGGCGGGGGGCTGCGGGGGGTCGGCGCGGGCCGGCGGGCGGGCCGGAACGGGGCCTGGCGGGCGGATTTTCTGGAAACCACGGGATTTCCGATCGGACAACCCGGTGCAGGGGTGCATTCCGGTTGACAATCCGGGGGTTTTGCTGGTAATTTTTATCGATTATTTTGCGCCAATCGAAGCCCGTTGTGAAGGGGTGTGGCGGCACCGGACAGCCGGTGGGCCGGTGCGCCGGACAGGCCCTGCCCCGCCAGGAGGGTGCCTTTTTGCAGTTTGTGAGCCGAAGCTGAATACCATGTCGATCCGAATCACCATCAACGGAAAACCGGAACAAGCCGCCGACGGCGCCACCGTGGCCGACCTGCTTACGCAGAAGGAAATCGAGCCGCGCATGGTGTCGGTGGAACACAACGGAACCATTCTCGACCGGGACGCCTTTGCCGCCACCGCGCTCAGCGAGGGCGACAAGCTGGAGCTCATGTTCTTCATGGGCGGCGGCGCGGGCAGTGACGACGAAGCCGGACGCCGCGTTCACCCGGACGTGGGCGACATGGTGGGCGGCACCCCGCTGGTGCGCCTCAACCGCCTGGTGGACGCCGACTGCGCCGAGGTGCTGGTCAAGGTGGAATTCTTCAACCCCGGCGGCTCGGTCAAGGACCGCATCTGCGAGGGCATGATCAGTGCCGCGGTGGAGAGCGGCCAGCTCAAGCCGGGCGGCACCATCATCGAGCCCACCAGCGGCAACACCGGCATCGGCTTGGCCATGCTGGCCGCGGTGCAGGGCTACAAGCTGATCCTGGTGATGCCCGAAAGCATGAGCATGGAGCGGGCCAGCCTGCTGTCCGCCTATGGGGCGCAGCTGGTGCTGACCCCGGCCTGGGAAGGCATGCGCGGCGCCATTCGCGAAGCGGCCACCATCCGCGAGTCCAACCCGGACTATTTCATGCCCAACCAGTTCGAGAACCCGGCCAACCCGGAAGCCCACCGGCGCACCACCGGCCCGGAGATCGTCGCCGCCACCGACGGCCAGGTGGACGCCTTCGTGGCCTCCGTGGGCACCGGCGGCACCATCACCGGCGTGGGCGAAACCCTGAAAAAGGCCAATCCGGCCTGCCAGGTGATCGCCGTGGAGCCGGAAACCTCCGCCGTGCTGTCCGGCGAGGATGCCGGTCCGCACAAGATCCAGGGCATCGGCGCCGGGTTCGTGCCCCCGGTGCTGAACCGGGAGGTCATCGACCGGATCATCAAGGTCAACGACGACGAGGCGTACCGCACCGCCAAGAAGCTGGCCCGTCTGGAGGGCCTGCTGGTGGGCATCTCCTCCGGCGCCAACGCCTGGGCCGCCATCAAGGTGGCCCGCGAACTGGGTCCGGGCAAGCGCGTGGTGACCGTGCTGCCGGATACCGGCGAGCGCTATTTCAGCATCGAAAAGTACTTCAACATCTAAACCGAAGCATCCAACAGCCGTTCGGGCGCGGGCTCGGCACACCGCCTCCGCACCCCGAACCAAGGGAACACACACATGGATTTCACCGAAGAGCAAATCGAACGCTACAGCCGCCACATCATCCTGCCCGAAGTGGGCGGCGTGGGGCAGATCAAGATCCGCCAGGCCTCCTGCTTCATCGTCGGCGCCGGCGGCCTGGGCGCCCCCGCGGCCATGTATCTGGCCGCCGCGGGCATCGGCAAGCTGGGCATCATCGATGACGATCAGGTGGACCTGTCCAACCTGCAACGGCAGGTCATCCACCACACCAAGGACGTGGGCGTGCACAAGGCCGAATCGGCCAAAAACAAGGTCAACGCCATGAACCCGGACGTGGAGGTGGTCACCTACCACGAGCGGCTCAAGGCCCACAACGCCCGCGAGCTGGTGGCCGGCTACGACTACATCCTGGACGGCACCGACAACTTCGCCACCAAGTTCCTCATCAACGACCTTGCCGTGCTCACCGGCACCCCCATGGTGCACGGGGGCATTCTGCGTTTTTCCGGTCAGGCCATGGCCATCATTCCGGGAAAAACCGCCTGTTACCGGTGCGTGTTCAACGAAGCACCGCCGGAGGGCATCGTGCCGACCTGTCAGGAGGCCGGGGTTCTCGGCGTGCTGGCCGGAGTCATCGGCACCATCCAGGCCACCGAGGTTCTCAAAATGATCCTCGGCATCGGCACCCCGCTCACCAATCGCCTGCTGACGTATCAGGCACTGGAGAGCGATATCCGCGAAGTGCGGTTGAAGAAGAACCCCAAGTGTCCCGTGTGCGGCGACAACCCCACCATCACCGATCTGGTCGATGGCGAGGAACGCGCCTGCGCACTTTAACTCCCCCGGGGGCACTTTGTATTACGGGGTCACCACAAACTGGGGGTGACAACAACACGGGTAGCAATGACAGCAAAAATCAAAGGACTGAAATGCCGCGAATGCGGCAGTGAGTACAAGGCCGAGGCGTTCCACGTGTGTGAGTTCTGCTTCGGCCCGCTGGAGGTGGATTACGACTACGAGGCGATCGGCACCCGCCTGTCTCGCGAGTCGATCCAGGCCGGGCCGTTCTCCTTGTGGCGCTATGTGGACCTGCTGCCGGTGGAGGGCATCCCCACCGTCGGCAACAGCGTGGGCATGACCCCGCTGGTGCACGCCAAAAACCTGGGCCGCAAGCTGGGGCTGAACCACCTCTACATCAAAAACGACACGGTCAACCACCCCACCCTCTCCTTCAAGGACCGGGTGGTGTCGGTGGCCATCAGCCGCGCGGTGGAGTTCGGTTTCAAAACCGTCGCCTGCGCCTCCACCGGCAATCTGGCCAACTCGGTATCGGCCCACGCCGCCGAGGCCGGCCTGGGCTGCTACGTGTTCATCCCGTCCGATCTGGAAGCGGGCAAGATCCTGGGCAACCTGATCTACAACCCCACGGTGCTGGCGGTAAACGGCAACTACGACGATGTGAACCGCCTGTGTTCCGAGATCGCCAGCGAATATCCGTGGGCGTTCGTGAACATCAACGTGCGCCCCTACTACGCCGAGGGTTCCAAGACCCTGGCCTATGAAACCGCCGAACAGCTGGGCTGGCAGGCGCCGGACCACGTGGTGGTGCCGATGGCCTCCGGCTCCCTGTACACCAAGATCAAGAAGGGCCTGAACGAGTTCACCAAACTCGGCATCATCGACGCCAAGCCCACCCGCATGCACGGCGCCCAGGCCACCGGCTGCTCCCCCATCGCCGCCGCCTTCGCCGAAGGGCGCGACTTCGTGCATCCGGTCAAGCCCGACACCATCGCCAAGAGCCTGGCCATCGGCAACCCGGCGGACGGCTATTACGCCCTCAAAACCGCCGCCGAATCCGACGGCCGCATGGGCCATGTGTCCGATCCGGAGATCGTCGAAGGCATCAAGCTGCTGGCCGAGTGCGAGGGCATCTTCGCCGAAACCGCCGGCGGCGTGACCATCGGCACCCTCAAAAAGCTGGCCGCGACGGGCACCTTCCACAAGGACGACGTGGTGGTGGCCTACATCACCGGCAACGGCCTGAAAACCCAGGAGGCGGTGCGCGACCACGTGGGCGCCCCGGTGCAGATTTCCGCCAGCCTGTCGGGCTTCGAGGAAAAATTCAAGCTGGAAGACAAGGGCAAACGCCTGAGCATTCAGGCATAACACCGTTTGTCGACTGTTTTGACACGGTCATACTGTTAGGAAGGATTGATATGGCTGTTACCGTTCGCATTCCCGCCCCGTTGCGCAAGCTGACCGACGGTCAGGGAGACGTCACCGCCGATGGCGCCACCGTCGCCCAGATGGTGGAAAGCCTGGAGAAGAACCACCCGGGCCTCAAGGAGCGCCTGTGTGACGACTCCGGGTCCATCCGCCCGTTCGTCAACATCTACGTCAACGACGAGGACATCCGCTTTCTGAAAGGGCCGGACACGGCCCTGAACGAAGGCGACTCGGTGTCCATCGTCCCGGCCATCGCGGGGGGATAAGAAACATGGACCGCCACGAACTGCGCTTTCACCTGACCTTTCCGGCCAAGGCCGTCACCCGGCCGGTTCTGAGCGAGGTGGCCAAGCGCTTCGACGTGGAGTTCAACATCCGCCGCGCCGACATCCGTGAAGGCACCGGCACCATGGACCTGTCGCTGTCCGGCACCCACGAACAGATCGACGGGTCCGTCAAGGCCATGGTCGAGATGGGCGTCGAGGTGGACCCGATCGAGCGCACCGTTATCGAATAGCCCCCCGTATTGCAGGGGCAGGAGCAACTGAAGATGGACTTTACCGAAGAAGAAATCGAGCGCTACAGCCGCCACATCATCCTCAAGGAAGTGGGCGGCGAGGGGCAGCTCAAACTGAAGAACGCCAAGGTGTTCATGGTCGGCGCCGGGGGCCTCGGCTCGCCCGCCGCCCTGTACCTGGCCGCCGCCGGGGTGGGCACCCTGGGCATCGTGGATCTGGACGTGGTGGACCTGTCCAACCTCCAGCGCCAGGTGTTGCACACCACGCCGGATGTGGGCCGCCCCAAGGTGGATTCCGCCCGCGAGACCCTGCTGGCGATCAACCCGAACATCACCGTCAACACCGTCGAGGAGCGCATCACCAGCGCCAACGTGCTGGACATCATCCGCGACTACGACATCGTGATGGACGGTTCGGACAACTTCCCCACCCGTTTTTTGATGAACGACGCCTGCTTCATGCTGGGCAAGCCGCTGGTATCCGGCAGCATGTTCCGCTTTGACGGCCAGGTGACGGTGCTGCGCGGCCATCTGCCGCAGGACCCGTGCTACCGCTGCCTGTACCCCGAGCCGCCCCCCGCGGATCTGGTTCCCTCCTGCCAGGAGGCGGGCATCCTGGGCGTGCTGGCCGGAACCGTCGGCATTTTGCAGGCCACCGAAACCATCAAGCTGATCCTTGGCCAGGGCAACCCGCTGGCGGGGCAGTTGCTGGTGTACAACGCGCTGGAGATGGAATTCATGCGCGTGAAGTACAAAAAGAACCCCAAGTGCCTGCTGTGCGGTCCCGATCCGCAGATCACCGAACTGCTGGACTACGAGATCAGCTGCACCTTGCAGCGGCCCCACTGACGCACCGCGTCAACGTCTGACAATCAAAGGGCCGGCCCGGTATGGGTCGGCCCTTTTTTTAGTTGTGGGGGCTTTCCCGGATTGGGGGGTGAGTGACCGGGTGGGGGGAATCGCACGGGTCACATCCCGCTTCTTCCGTTTCTTCCACGTCCTTCCCGACCCCCCAATCGTGCTACGCGCACGGCGATATGGCTGGCGAGTCAAACCGTACTCCACCCCGGGACGGCACCAGATCGTCCGGAATTATCGCCGTGCGCGCAGCACCGCACGGCGGTATGTGACTGTAGAGGGCTGATTGGAGCTCTTTCGGTGGAAATGACCAGCCGCCTTGCATTCCGTATGGGCGATCGTCGATGGGCCGCGCCGTGAAGGCATCGGGTGGGTTCGGATTCCCTGTCTGGATGGGGGTTGCCCCCTAAAAACAAAACCCGTTTGCACTGCGGATCTGATTCTCTCTGGAAACAGAGACAATGATGCCAACTGCCTTCGAGTTTTCGCTGGTGCGGGACTTGTCTGCCCGTATTTCAGGAGCAAAGACACTGGTCGAGGAGGCTGAGGAAATTCTTCCAGTCTTTTATGCGTCCGTCGGACAACACCTTAAGGCGTGGGTAAGAGGTGGCCCCGGAAATCTGAACAACTGGGATAAGTGGATTTCCTGCTCAGTTGGGGCATGATGATGCCCCCTCAAGAAGGAGCGAGACATGAGCAGGAGACCACGTCGAAACCATTCGGCGGCA
>Ga0224496_10001373_pt1 | contig 15278 bp, 10 predicted proteins | sample SF_Jul11_sed_USG_2_FD_168127 | JGI IMG/M metagenome (GOLD analysis project Ga0224496, IMG submission 168127) | Sediment microbial communities from San Francisco Bay, California, United States - SF_Jul11_sed_USGS_8_1 | ecosystem: Environmental > Aquatic > Marine > Sediment | place: USA...
ATTCGGGGGAAGTGGATACAACCCCATTGTCTTTTGGATTGGAATAATTTGTTTGGTTGTTGGGTTTGTGCTGAAGAAATTTAGATTGATCTGATCTTCACCAGCCGCCGATATTTTGTTTTGATTGAAAAGAGCAATACTGGTGGTAGTTGACCAAACTACCCCTAGGTTATGATATCTGACTTTTTAATTGATTTGATATTACAGGATTGTTGAAACTGGGCGGGTTCGGTGAAGTGGGGTAGTTTTGGTGGTAGATTATTTGGAAAGGTATTAAAAATAATTATTGGTAGAAAACATGAGAGATCATTTCAGATTGAATATGGTAAATGAAGAAGAAGCAGAACTCTTATTAACAGCTACAAATACTCCTGGTATTGTTTATCCTTTTGATTACAAGGCAGTACCAGGTCAATTAAAATAAATTGAGGGAATTTCTTCTTGCTATATAAGTGATTGTTTAAAAACCGCAGTTGATTCATCTAATTTATCAGTCTCAAAAGAATAGTCCTTTCACGAAAAGTTGGGGATAAAATGAAAAATTATAATTATATTTTTACTAAAACTCCAGGTGGTGTATTTTTTTCAGGTCCATATAAGGGTCCTGGTCACCATGTTTCTTCAGGACAAAAAGTTGAGATTAAATCACTTTTTGGACAAAACCGATCTTTACAATAATCGGCAAATTGATCCCCTGACCCCCCCCTAAAAGATTAAAGCTACAGTTTTAAAAAGACTTTCAAATATCATTAAAAGAAGGTATTCTGCAAAAACAAAATAAGGCGCAAGATTAATCATATCCAATCAGGGATTATGATATTAAACATAAAAAACAGTATTTTAAGAAAAAAGAGGGTGTTATGAAACCAAGAATAAGTATGATTACTCTTGGAGTTGCTGATCTTAAGAAATCGATCGAATTTTATGAGCATGGATTGGGTTTCCCAAAGACGGATTCACCGCCTGAAGTTGCTTTTTTTAATTTAAAGGGTAGTTGGTTAGGGTTGTTTTCAAGAGAATCCCTGGCCAAAGACGCAATGGTTCCATCTGTTGGAAATGGTTTTAACAGCTTTGCTTTGGCACATAATGTAGCTTCTGAAACCGAGGTAGATAAAACCATCGCATTAGCGGTATCTGCGGGCGCGATAGTGACTAAACCAGCTCAAAAGGCTTCCTGGGGCGGTTACTCAGGTTATTTTAAGGACCCTGACGATCATCTCTGGGAAATTGCTTATAATCCTTTTTTCTGGATCGGACCAAAGGATTGATTTTTTATTTTTTCCTTCTTCCCCATTTACCCGCGGCTTCAAAATGACCCGCGGGACATCAACCCTTGGTTTTCAGGCCATCAACCCATCATGCATGTTTTTTTACCAGCGTTAAAGCTTTTTCCGGAATGGGGACGGGTAAGGGCGAGTCGATTTTAAAGCCAGACCAGCTCTAAGTCCAATGAGTTTTAAGCGCCTACCCGCGGGTAAGCCTCCGAAAAAATATTTCGGGTAAAACAAACTGTTTCACGGGGTTATCAGTGGATTGCCGGGGGAAAATCAATCTTCGCGGATAAGGACCGGGAACTGGAATGAGCCTCAGGTATCGGTGAAAAGCCAGGGGCGGCGCGAGATGGTTACCGGGGCGTTTTTTTCGCTTTTTGGGGTAGATAGGCTTTCAGCTTTTCCAACAAAATATCGATCTGAGGTTCGGTTCCAACCGAAATCCGGATAAAGTTCTTTAAGTCCATTGTTTGATAATAACGGATCAAAACACCCTCTTTTTCCAGATTGTCTCTGAGCACTTTGGCGTCGCAACCGGATATCCGGCACAAAACGAAGTTGGATTGACTCGGGAAAGCCTCAATCTGGCCGAATTGCCGCAACTCCCTTAAGAGACGCTCTCTCGTCTTGATGATTTGATGAACCTGAGCCTTGTAATAGTCCAGGTTTTCAAGGCAGACCTTTAAGGCGGTTTCGGCCGCGACGTTGACGCTGTAAGGGGGTTTGATCCGCATCAGGGCGGCCGCGGTTTCCTCGGACATCAACCCGTAGCCGACCCTCATGCCCGCCAGTCCGAAGCATTTGGAAAAGGTTCTCAGGATGACCAGATTATCATGTTCATCCAGTTTATGATCAAAGCTTTGTCCTGAAAACTCGAAGTAAGCCTCGTCGAGAACCACTATCAGGTTTTTACCCAGGAAATAATCCAAAACCTCTTCCTCGATGAGATTGCCCGAAGGGTTGTTCGGGGAACATAAAAAGACAAGCTTGACCCGCTCAAGATCGACGGCCCTGGCCTGACTCAACGAAATCGAAAAATCATCCTGCCGTGGACAGGTCTGGTAGACCGCTCTGTTTAAGGTGACGACATGAGAATAGTACGCGAAACTCGGTGAAAATCCGATTGCTTTATCATCGGTCTCCAGGAAAAGCCTGCAAAGTAAATCGAGCAATTCGTCGGAGCCGGTTCCCCCTACGATTTGGGAAGGTTTAATTCCTGTATAGGAGCTAATGATTTCCCGCAACTCCGATTGGGCCGGGTCAGGGTAATGCGCGTAATAATCCTGTTTAGCGAGAGCTTCCTTGACGAAGGCGCTGGTGCCAAACGGATTCTCGTTGGCATCCAGTTTGACAATCCGTTCAATGGACAGGCCTAGTCGTTTGGCGATTTTATCCGGAGGCTCTATCGGAGAATAGGGACTCATGTTTTCTAGCATCGGGGAAAAAAGACCGGAGAGGTTCCGCATAAGAGCCGTTGGTTTGAAAAAGTTTGAAACTTTATTTGGTCTTTTAAACCAAAACAACCTGAAGGAATGTTTTTAACTGGATCGTTCAGACCCAAGTCAAAATTCCATCCTCGATAAGATAAATCAAAAGTTTTATTGCGCTAATTATAAAATTCAAATAATATTTAAGTTACATGACCTTTTAAAACAGATCAACCGCCAAAGGTTTTCAGGCAAAATAAACAGCCCGAGTCAACCTGTGTCATCTTCATGATGAAATCACGGTCTCATCGATAGAGCTAATTCTCAAAAACAAATCAATACACAATTGAGACAGATTATGACGGAAAGAATATACGTAGGAAATTTACCGTTTAAAACCACCGACGATGAGCTGAAAAGCCTTTTTAATCCTTTTGGCGAGGTAAAAAGCGCGGAAGTCATCCGTTACAGGAAAACGAACCGGTCCAAAGGTTATGGATTCGTCGAGATGCCTAAAGAAGAAGCCTTAAAAGCCATCGAAGGATTAAACGAAAAGGTTTTTAATGAGCGCGAGATCGTTGTGAAACTCGCCGAAGAAAGAACCAACTTTCCTGGTGACTCAGTCAGCGCCAACCTCAAAAATATCCATATCGGTATCGACTAAATATTAATATTTTCGATTTAAATCGTTATTACCGCTTCATCTTGGAGAGGATTTTTTTGTGTTTTTCGCAAGGGTCCTCATCCTGCGCCCTGGGTGTAAACCAAAGATAATCATATGGAAGCCGGGATATTTCCACGCCGACCTGTTCCATCTCTAGGTATGCCGGGAGATCGGTTTTATTGAGAGCGATTTCAGTTAGCCCCAGGGTGACCTGCGAGAGATTGTTCGTTTTAGATAAAACTCTTTCGTAAACTCCCATTCTGTTTTCAGCGTGTCCCCCACCCAGAATAATCACTATCGGTCTTTTTGGATTATTATGAAGCGTATTGATGATGGTCTCGGCCATCATTTCGTTTCTGGATTGCCAGGTCTGGTAAAGTTTCTTTAAATGCGCAGGGTTGGACCAGCCGCAGTGCGCTTCGGTAAACCGGCGATACATTAAATCCCTGTAGACCGGATCGTTAAAATTACTTCGCGGGGCCAGCATCCTTTCGACCGCCGATAGGTTTTCATACCCCACCGACGAAATCCGCCTGACGACGCCCTGAGGGATATCCATACCGAATAGTGGTAGTTGGTGTTTCCTGGCAATCTTGATGAACCTGAAATAGTTTTCCCATTCCGAGTCGGATCTTCTCTCCCATTGAAGTTTGTTTCTAAGGAGCCTGGCTTGTTGCGGTATCGAAAGCCCCTGATGCAGTCTGCTGCTGCCCATAACAAATTCCATCAGGTAACCGGTCTGATCGACGCTGAAAAGCTCTATGCCGATCGCGGGTTTCTTGCCCAGTTTTATTAAATCTTGGATGAGTTCCTCCTGGATTTCGTGATGATGCCGGTTATCGTGTTTCTCTCCGAGATAGATAATTTCATAACCGGATAGCCGGCCGATCAAATCGGCTTTTGACAAGGATTTTCCCGTCTTTGAATCGATGATTTTACCCAGCAGAGGATCGGTCGCTTTTGGTAGGCTTTGAGAGCATCCGGTCAGCGCAAAAATAAGAAATAAACCGGCAAATATAAAGTGATCGCTGATAAAGAATCTGAACTTCAGGTGATGATTAAATTTCATTGAGGGCGGGCTAAAATAAAAATCCATAATTATAAGGTTCCACTCGCTGACAGGGACTCTAAAAGCGCCTCAAGGGGATGCCTGACCAAAAGGGAGTCCACTCTTTTTACCTGGCTGCGACAGGAAAAACCAGTCACCAGAATCTGGCTTTGTTTTTGCTGCTGTAGGATTTTGCTTTGCCAGTTTTGGCGATAGATATTCTTGCTCTCCTCGGAATGGGCTTTTTCGTGGCCATAAACCCCACTCATGCCGCAACAGCCCGTTTTTTCGATGCTGAGGTTTAACCCGAAAAGCTCAAAGATTCTCTGCCATTTTTCCAGGGCGTCCGGCACCAGTGATTTTTCGGTGCAATGACCGAAAAGGCGGTAGAGTCGTTTCTCAGAGCCGTCCTTAAGGCGCAACGGATATTTTTTAAGATCCAAATCCGTGAGGTACGTCAACAGCCATTCCTGAAACAATAACACAGGAAAACTCAAGCGTTCCTTTTTAAGGGCCTTAGGATACTCGTCACGGTAGGTCAAGGTGACCGCCGGGTCAATTCCGACAAAGGGAATCTTAAGGTGAGCGACTCGGGAAAGTTTTTCGGCATTTTTATGGGCCAGATGATTGAAGGATTCTAAAAAGCCCTTGATATGCAGTGCCTTGCCGTTTTCAAAAAAAGGCATCACAAAAACTTTCACCCCTAATAACTTAAGCAGATCATAGGCTTTTAGTACCAACCCGGATTCATAAAAACTGGTAAAGGCATCCTGAAGCAGTATGACGCTTTTTCGCTTATCTGGACTTTTCATCTGTCTTAAATCAGAAGCATTCCACTTATAAAGCCCGCGCTGATTAAGCCCCTGACTCAGGGTATTTTCGCTCAGCTTGGGAGCGTCCACAAAGCCCAGGAGTCTGGTGATTTCAACGACGGGTTTGGATCTTTGAAGCTGGTTGAACAATCCCGGCAGATAAGACTGTAGCATGGCCGTATTCTCGATGTTGGCCAACAGATGATCCTTGACCGGTCTTAAGTAGCGACTGTGATAAAGTTCCAAAAACAAAGCCCTCAGATCGGGGACATCGACCTTGATGGGACATTGCGTCGCGCAGGCTTTGCACGCCAGACAGCCCATCATGGCCTCGTAGACTTCGTTTGAATAATCATATTCGCCCATCAGATTGCTTAGAGTGTTCTTCAGTTTGCCTAAAAACGATCCAAGCGGCGGATGATGGCATGCACCGCCATTATTTGAGATGAATTCCTCCGGTGCTGTCTCATCGGTGCTTAAAAGACGAATCCATTCGCGCAACAGACTGGCTCGACCTTTGGGGGAATGTACCCGGTCTCTGGTATGTTTTGCGGAAGGACAGATCACCTCGTCCAAGCTGTAGTTAAAACAGGCTCCATTGCCGTTGCAATTGACGCTGGACTCGAATTTACTTAGTAGCTCGGGGATGATCTGGCGGTCTCTGTGACCTCTAAAGGGCCCGTCAACCTTGACGGTCTCCTCGCTTGAGCCGAGCGGCGTTACGATTTTTCCTGGATTGAGCTGATTGTCGGGATCAAAAATTCTTTTGATTCGCCTTAGTTCTTCGTGGAGTTCCTCACCGAAAAAATCAACCGTATACTCGCTGCGAAATCCCTTTCCATGCTCCGCCCACATCACACCCCCGTATTTTTGAACCAACTTGACCACTTTCGCGGAGATATCAAGAAGTTTATTCTCATCATCAGCGTTTTTCATGTCCAGTGCAGGTCTGACATGCAGGCAACCCACATCAATATGACCGAACATCCCGTATTCAAGCCCATGAGAGTCCAGCAGTTTTTTGAAATCCCGGATATAAGCGGCCAGATGTTCTGGGGGGACGGCGGTGTCTTCCACAAAAGCGATGGGCTTGCGGTTTCCCTGTTTGTTGCCAAGCAGACCCACGCCCTTTTTCCTGAGTTCCCACAGGCTTTTAATCTCGTCTGGTTTGTCGGTAAGATAATCTCCGATGGCTTCGCCTTTTTTGCCAAGCTGGCTCTCAATGTGTTTTCTGAGAGCGCTAATTTTGGAGTCGAGAGTTTTTAGGTTGTCAGAGGCGAATTCAAGCAGATTAATGGCTTTGATCGGCAACTTAAGATCCTCTTTAATCATCTCTTTGATTTCATGGTAAATCGGATCTTTTTTGGCTAGGGCAAGGATATTGTCATCAATCGTCTCGATGGCGATCGGCTCGGCCTTTGACATGATTTCGGCTGCCGTAAGCGCGTCTTCAAACCTGCCATATTTGATCAAAAGCAGTTTCTTATATTTTTTTGGACGGGTAAGTTTTAGTTTCGCCTCGGTAATAATCCCCAGGGTGCCTTCTGAGCCTGATAGCAGGTAGCTTAGATTGAAAGAGTCGCGCTGGTCCGAATAGATTTTCTCGAGATTATAGCCCGTTAAAAACCGCTTGAGTTTCGGCAGTCGCTTTTTTATCAGCTCTTGCTTGTTTGAAAGGATAGCGTCGACGCCCGAATAGATCTCTGAGTGCTTAAAAGATTTATTTTGGAAATTGGCTAATTCTTCGAGTGAAATCTTTTTTGTGACCAGTTCTTTTCCGCCAACCAGTAAAACCGTTAGTTCCAAGATGTGATCGCTGGTTTTTCCATAGACCAGTGATCCTTTGCCCGAAGCATCGGTATTGATCATTCCCCCCAAGGTGGCTCGGCTGCTGGTGGATACGGTCGGAGCGAAAAAATATTGATCGGTCGCCAGAGAATCGTTGAGCTGATCTAAGACCACACCAGGCTGGACTCTCACCCATCCCTCCTTTGGATTAGTCTCCAATATCCGGTTCATGTATTTCGAAAGATCAATGATGATGCCTTCGGTAAGGGATTGTCCATTCGTGCCGGTTCCGCCGCCCCGTGGACTAACCTTGATTCTTTTAAAACGCGATTCACCCAAAAGCGTTAATAAAACTTTAACATCCCAGGTGGACTTTGGAAAAACCACAGCTTGGGGCAGAAGATGATAGACGCTGTTATCAGTCGCGCTGACCAATCTTGTTCCCATATCTTTTTTAATTTCGCCCTCAAAACCCGAGCCGGGCAATGAGTCGAGAAATTGGTGATAGCTTTCTTTTAACTGGTTGTAAGGCGTTAATCGAGGGATCATCTATGTACCAGGGGATAAATTAAATATGGATTAATCCGCATTAATGACTTCAGTCATTAAAAAGATCTGTATCCTATAATATTGCCTGATCTCGAAACGACCGTCAACTGATGAAAGAGGTATAAATCAACGCATTATTAATAATAATAATGAATGGAAAAGGAAGGAAAACTGCTGGTGGAAACATCTGAGGAAGAATACTCACCGATTTTTTTAATTCCAAAACCAATTTCTCCGGCAAACCCGAAATTAGGCAAGGAGTTGAAAAACATTTCAGCGCCGAGGAAACCCTTTAAGGATACGCCTGATCCCTCGATGGCGTTGACGTCGTCTTTGATCTGCATGTAACCTGCCGAACCACCGTAATAAAACTGGGTGTTTTGTTTTTGATCAAAAACGACGCCTAAACGGTAATCCAGTGATACGACCTTAAAGACCTGCTCATTGCTTTTGACGTTCCCAAAGGCAAATAGAATATCGGAAAACATGGTTTTGTCCAGATAAAACTTGTAGCTGAGCTGGTCGCTGTCATAGGCTCCCGGACCATTGGTGGAATGCAGGGCCGACTTGTTCATATGGTATCCGAACCCGTTTCTTTGGGTCATGTCGATACGGTCGGTAGTTGAGACGATCATGCTCAACTCCGTACTTGGAAGCTGAATGGACCCGACTCCCTGTTCAGATTCAATCGTTACGTAATCTTTGTTAAATTGTGTCACCTTGCCCCTGAGAACTTCTCCGTTTTTAAGGTAAAGCACCAACGGATTTTCAAATTTTTTCTTTTTGGTGATCTGTTGTTGGGCTCCCTTGCCAAAATTGATCAATAGAATTTGGTTTTTTTGAAACTGAATGGGCTCGTCGGTCTTATTGATCTCGACTGTTAACGATTCATCTGAATAATTGATGATTTTTCCTTCGATCGTCTCGCCGCTTTTTAAATAGATGGTCTCGGCATAAAGATTACTCAAGCCGAAAGTGAGGATTAATCCACAAAGAAACCCGATTGTTTTAAGCGAAAACATGTTCTCCTTATCTCATGAAATTGAATATTTCCATTTTTCATGAATAAAATGCAATTTAAACACCATTTCAAATCCTCTGGCTTAATTAATTATGATCAGGATCTTCGCAACCCCCTGATGATCCACCAGTTAAAATAATTTGGTTGATTAAAGCACAAAATAAGTTTATATATATGAACTTATAAGCAACAGTAAATTCATTTCGCCACCTAAATTATCTAAGAAATTAGAATAATAAACCCTTTGATCAACGGCATCAATCTATAAACTTTAAGTATCCGGACAGGACTATGGAAAAAAATCGATTTTTTTTAGCTCTTTTTTTGACGACAATTTTATGCTTTGTGGGGTTTCAGGCTGCCATAGCGGGAGGAGGTCCTGATCCGATGGTATTAATCGGTCAGAAAGCCCCGATTTTATCAGGGAAAAAAGCAACCGGCGGGGGACTTTTAAAACTGAACACCCTCATGAGAGAAATCGGATATCAAAAAGACGATAACGGCAAGTTCATTGAAAAAAATGGGGAGTATGTCCTTCAGGTGCAAAATAGAGTGGTGGTTTTAAACTTTTTTTCAGTGACCTGCATTCCATGTATTCGTGAAATTCCAACCTATAATAAACTCGCGAAAAAATATGAAAACAAAGATGTGAAAATGATTTATGTCAACATCGACGCCGATGTTACGCCAAGAAAAATTTCCGCTTTCATCAAAAAAAGAAAAATCGAAGTTCCCATGATGCTGCCCAACCAAAAAAGCGCCGTGAATGCTTATATGGTTAATACCTTGCCGAGAATCGTCATCATCGACAAGGGGGGTAAAATCGCCCACATCCTCAAAGGGTTCAAGGAAGATTTAGCCGCTCAACTAACTGAGATAATAGATGAACTATTAAAACAAACCGTGTAAAACAGGCTTTATGAAGATTAAAAACGAGATTAAATGGTTTTGGGTATTTCTTGGTTTGATATTGTTTATTCTGCCAAACGCTTCGGCCAAGTCTCTTGAGGAAGCTATTGAAGAGGCGGCATTGAGCTTAAAGAATTCATCCAGCGAGCTCAGCCAGAAACGTCCCTTTGTCATAAAAATCGTCAACACCCACAATCAGCGGGAAGATCAAACCTCAAAGAAGATTCAGGCTGAGCTGTATCAAATGTTGGAAAAACATTTGCCTCAATTGGATTTGATTTCATCCCAAGACAGCTTAAGCGGAGTCAGTGAAACCAGAGTCCTTTTCGTCAAAGGGGAATACGAACAGGTGGGCGATCAGATTAAATTAAGGATCAAGGTTTTAAGAAAAATCGACGGCAGTATCATTTCCCAGGCATCGGTAATGTATGAAGCGGTCAAAAAAAGCCGCAAGACACTGGTTGCCGTACTTGATTTGGAAGCTGAGCATCTCAGCCGTATCGAAAAGAAGGCCTACAGTGATATTTTCAGGAATTCCTTAAACAAACTCAATGTGTTTGATCTGGCGAGCAGCGCGGATATCGACAAAATGAACCCTGACGCGATTCAAAAACAGCTTGGCTGCACAAGAGACGAATGCGCGACGATCATCGGAGAACAACTCGGGGTGGACCGGGTCATCTCGACCACGCTTTTTAAACTCGGCAGGGATAGTATTCTGTCCGCCAAGATGATGGACATCAAGGACGGATCGATTCTGGCATCGGAAACCTTTAAATTCAATGACAATCAAATGGCGATCGATATCGCTCTTGAAGAAATCGGCTACAAGCTGGCAGGAAGAACCAAAGAAGTTCTAGTCGAAGCGAGTTCTTCGGCACCCTCTAATCTGGTCTGGCATATCGCGGCCTCTTCCTTAACGCTGGCCGCCGCCGTTTTGGCGAATACAGAAGCTTCTGTATACAACGACCTGGATAAGACAAATCAAACCTTAAAGCAGCAGGCAATTACCCTCAACGATAAAACGAATAAGACCACAAGCGATGAAACCACTTTTCAAAATCTGTCGCTTGAATTTGAAACTAACAAGGAAGAGCTGAAAAAACGCAAATCCAATATTCAGACCTTTAATGCCCTTACGGTCTTGTTTTTGGCTTGGGAGGGATATTTGATTTTTTATGGAGGCGAAACCGAGGGTAGCGCCGGATTAAATCACGGGTCAGATTGGATGCCTCAAATCCAGTTATCTCAAAACAATCGGGTATCCCCCGAAATGGCAGTAAACTTCAGATGGAATTGGTAATGATCGATAAACGCAATCAATTGACAAAAATATCCGGTAGTTTTCTGTTTTATTTTTTGGTGTTGAGTCTCAGCTTTTTGATAAGCGCATGCGGGGTAGTCGAAAATCCCGGAGCCGACTCAGATTCGTTTCCGATCTGGAAAAGTCCCGCGGGTTCCTCGACCCTTTCGCAGAATATCGTCAATGAATTAAATTCCGATCTTGTCGCGGCCGGATACAGTCAGACCAAAGCCGATGCCATTACCGCCGGTTCAGAGAGCGCGGTGAGCGCGGCGACCTTAAGCGATTCGACCGACGTCAAACTGTTAGTGCCCGTTATTTTGAGAGGCGCCGAAGTCACACTGTCCGATTCGTCTTTGAGTCTGGCCTATAGCGATAAAATGGATATTCTGGATATAACCCTGACTTGCCTGACGAGAAACCTGAACGGCAATATCCAATCGACGCAAAAACTGGCCAATTTCTTTACCATTCCCTCAAAAGCGGTGACGGGAGCGGCTTATGAAACCCTCATGGAGCAACTCTCGAAGGTTTTGATCCAAAATCTCGATGAAGCCGGAATCGTTTCGGCTGATATGAGCATAGCCATCCGATCGGTTATGAACAGCTTAACCAAGAATCTAACGAGCGCAGGCGTGGCTGATGAGGATATTGTCATGGTCACGAAAGCGATCTCAAGAGGAGCGGTGAGTTCTCTGGATGAGGCGAATATCAACGTCGCGACGGACACCTCAACGGTACAAGCGGTCGTCAACGGAATCATCTCTGGCCTGGGAGGTAATAACAGTTCATCCAGTCTGATCATCGACGCTTCAGCGCAAATAGTCGAAGGGGCCATCACCGGACTCGCGGGAGCCGGAGTCAGCAATAACGATCTTACGAGTTTCACCACCGTGGTTAAGGCCGGAGTCGAGGAAGGATTCGCCAACTCAGGACTCAGCAGTTCTGACTACACTACCGTTGAAACGGCACTGGACACGGCAATCACGGTCGGAATCGACACCATTCAATCCGGAGCCGTCACTTTTCCCGGCGTCACTGTCTCAAGCATTAGCGGCAATACCTCAGAGACCAGGGCGACCGCGACTTTTACTGTCGTCCTGGACGCTAAACCTACAGCGGGAGTGACCATTGGTCTTTCCAGCAGCGACACAGGCGAGGGAACCGTTTCTCCGAGCAGCCTGACGTTTTCGACGGTAAACTGGAACGCGCCTCAAACGGTGACGGTGACAGGCGTCGACGACGCATTGGTTGACGGGGATATCACCTACACGATTATTTTAGCCGCGGCAGTCTCAACCGATAGCGATTACAGCGGACTCAATCCAGATGATGTTACGGTCATCAATGTCGATGACGATGGCGGGGCCGCCGCAGGTTTCGTCGTCAGCGCCATCAGCGGAAATACCACCGAGGCTGGCGGGTCGGCGACCTTCACCGTGCGTCTGGCTTCGCAGCCGATTTCCAATGTCATAATCAACATCGCGTCTAACTCCAACGAAGGTTCCGTTGTGTTGACTTCCTTGACCTTCACGCCTGTAAACTGGGAATCAGACCAGATCGTTACGGTTTACGGCGAAGACGATATCGTGACTGACGGGGACCAGACCTACAGCATCTTATTGAGTATAGGTACGGCCGGAAGTGATTACAGTTCGCTTGACCCACCAGATGTCAGCGTCGTCAACATCGATGACGAACAGGCCGATTTCGTTATATCGGCAATCAGCGGCGATACCACCGAAGCGGGCGGCACTGCCAACTTTACGGTCCGCTTGCTCTCGAAACCGACGACCAGCGTGACCATCGGGGTGGCCAGCGATACACCCAGCGAGGGGACCGCGTTACCCACGAGCCTGACCTTTACGACGTCCAACTGGAATTCGCCTCAAAGCGTCACCGTCACTGGCGTAGATGATTTCGTTACGGACGGGAATCAGCCTTATTTTATCGTACTTTCCGCCGACACGACCACCAGCGATCCGGGCTATTTCAACAACAACCCCCCGGATATGAGCGTAACCAACATCGATAACGAAACACCCGGTTATACTTTTACGCCTTTAACGAGTACAGGTTCACGTCTGTCTACGACTGAAGCCGGCGGTATGGCAAGCTTCTCCGTCGTTCTGAACGAACAACCGGTCAATGACGTCGCTTTATCCTTTTCAAGCAGCGACGCGACCGAAGGGACGATTAATGGAGCGGTTTCTGATGTTTTCACCCTTACTTTTACCAGCGGCAATTGGAATCAATCTCAAAATATAGTGGTTACGGGCATTGATGATGTATACGCCGACGGCAATCAGGATTATTTTTTAACCGTCACCGCTCAAACGACCGACCCGGGTTACTCATCGATCGCCAATCCGCCCAATGTTTACCTCAATAATGTCGATGACGAGACGGCGTTGATAGTTACGGCAAACTTCTCCGGGTCCCAGACAAGCGAAACGGGAGGGGTGGTCACTTTTGACGTCAGCCTTAGCACGCCGCCCTTTGGAACCGTGGATGTTTCGGTGGTCAGTCAGGATACGACCGAAGGTGTCATTGCCTCGGGCGCGACGCTGTCTTTTACCACAATGGACTGGGCTACTCCCCAGACCGTTACGGTTATGGGGATTGCTGACGGGGTGCAGGATAACGATCAGACATATATCGTCAGCTTAACGCCTTCATCGGCAGGCGACGCGGTCTATAACGCTCTTCCACCAGTGGATGTGAGTTTGATCAATCTTGATAATATCGACGTGACCGCGCCGACCGTTACCCTCTCGCCCGCTAATACAGCGATCGATGTTACGACCGATACCGACATCGTTTTGGCTTTCAGCGAGGTGATGGACCCGCTTTCCGTCACAACCAATACTGGCGCCGATAATACCTGTTCTGGAACTGTACAGCTTTCAAATGATAACTTCGCTACCTGCGTTATTATGAATGGGGTGTCGTCTGCCGATAATAGAGTCTTTACCTTGACTCCGGTCAGCAAGCTCTCGGTCTTAAAGGATTACTCTCTGGCCATCATCGGAGCGAGAGATCCTAGTGGTAATCAGATGTCAAATCTGACGACCAGCTTTACGACGAGAAATTACGTCTGGACTTATCTGGTCGACGGTATCAATCAGTATATTCATTTTTCCACCGACGTGACGGCGGACGCCGGCAATGTCAATGTGGAGGTCTTTAATTCCAAGCTCTATGTTATCTGGTCCGAAGGCAGACCGCCCAACGGCTATAAGGGGATCAGAGCCAAAGTCTATGATCCGACTGCCGATACCTGGACGAGCGTGCATGGAAGTGACGCCAGTAGTGATTTGATCGGGATGAACTGGTATAAATATGATAGCTTTTATGACGCGGATGAACCCAATCTGGAGGTCCACAACGGGAAACTTTACGCGACCTGGATCGAGAAGGACGCGATAATGCAAGTTAAGCAAACCCGAGTGGCGGTCTATAACGGTATGGATTTAGCCCCGGCCTGGAGTTTCGTGGATGGAATCCCCTGGAGGAGTACTTACTACGGCATCAATGTCAATTACGGAAACACTGCCTATACTCCGAAGCTGTTGTCATCGGGAGGCGTTCTTTACGACGCGTTTATTGAGCATGACTGTATGACAAATTGCGGCAATAGAGCGAGACTCAGGAAATACAATGGGAACGACGCGTCTAGCGACTGGACCAGCGTTGATCATTCTGCCGATACAGGAATTCATCACGCAGGTGAAGCAACTGACAGAGTTAGCTTGGTTGATTTTAACGGGACTCTTTACGCGACTTACAGCACAAACCACTGGGACCCAGTTACCTGGATTAATCAAAAAAAGATTTATGCCAAGCAACTGCAAACAGCGCCGACGGTTGACTGGATTAATTTAGGAGCCGGCGGGAATTATGGCGATTTGAATTTCGATTCTTCTCAGGACGCTAGCGATCCTACTCTGGCCGTCTATAACAACGAGCTGTATATGGCCTGGAAGGAAAGAAATTATACCGTAGGCGATTCTTCCGGGGATCAGGTCAGGGTGAAAAAATACTCTGGAACCGGTACGGCCTGGGATATCATCGATGGAAACCCGGCGGGTGACCTGGGGATAAATTTCGATAATACCATGGACGTGGCGGGTCTGCAGTTTTTCGAATCGGCTGGGGATCTCTTTTTGGCTTGGTTTGAGACGACGACCAGACCTCTATGGGGTTCAAATGAACCCGGCGTTTTACGTATCGCCAAATATAACGGCAACCCTGTCAGCCCTGTCTGGACTTTCGTGGACAGCGGGGGTATAAACTACCAAAGAAGTATAGGTGGAACTGACAACCTAATTAATTCGGGCAACGTAAAAGTGATCAATTCTGTGCCATACTTTATATGGACCGAATCTGACGGCGCGGCCTGGCCTAACGATAAATACATCCTTAGGGTGATTCGGGGAGATTAGGGTTAAGCCCGAGGATTAATATTAAATAGGCGTTGATCCGT
>Ga0224496_10001376_pt1 | contig 15257 bp, 12 predicted proteins | sample SF_Jul11_sed_USG_2_FD_168127 | JGI IMG/M metagenome (GOLD analysis project Ga0224496, IMG submission 168127) | Sediment microbial communities from San Francisco Bay, California, United States - SF_Jul11_sed_USGS_8_1 | ecosystem: Environmental > Aquatic > Marine > Sediment | place: USA...
TTTCAAAATTGCGCCTGATACTTTCGAGCAACGCGTTCCTTGCACCCGGAAGCAGTCGAAGAGCGGTCGAGCGAGCGAATTCGAATAGACCACCACGAACTGTGGCATCGACAAAACGATTTGCGAGCCTGTTATTCGAACTCAACTTCGTGTCGAACGCGTCAACGGAAAAATCGATACTGCGCCCGGCACACCGCCTCGCAACGGAACGCCAGAAAGAACATTCACGTATCAATTCGCTGCAGGAGCACCGATACTCGTTTACGTCTCCCATACCAGTTGCTTTAAGCTCGCCAATGGTTGCGATCTGCGGATGTTTCGACAGCAAGAAAGTCAGGAGAGTGGATCCAGAGTAACTCGGAGACAGGATGTAGAGCAGCGTCCTTCTGCCAGTTGCAGATTTGGAGTCTTTGATTTTTTGCATGCGTCTAGGCCTTTCCGGACTTTCGCGCCAACCATTCGCGTCCAATGTATAAAATGAACAGCGTATTGGTTCGCAGATAGCGCCATGCCAGGCGCCCAGGCTCCTGCATGACACGGTACAACCATTCCAGGCCCAGCTTTTGCATCAGGCTCGGCGCGCGGCGGACCTTGCCCGACATCACGTCAAATGAACCTCCGACACCGTGAACTATCGGCACATTCATGGTCTCTCGCCACTTCGCCATGAATCGCTCCTTCTTTGGGGAGGTGATTGCAACCAGCAGAATGTCGGCTTTGGATGCCTTGATTTGCTGCGCAATGTGCTCTTCCTCGGTATCAGTAAAATAGCCATTACGCCGGCCAGCCACAATCGCATTCGGATAGCGTTCCTGCATACGGTTCTCGACAGCCTCCGAGACTTCCTCTTTGGCGCCTAGCAGAAAAAACCGGTAGCCGTGCACCTGGCCACGTTCCATCATTCCATACATCAGGTCGATGCCGGACACCCGTTCGGGTAATGGAACACCCAGAATTCGCGACGCCCATACAACCGCCATGCCATCGGCCAGTACTAGATCAGATGAAGATACGTCGTCCATCAAGGCACTATCGCCACGCATGTTTACCAGCTTTGCCGCGTTCACAACGCCGATGGATAACGCCTGGCCTGCCGAGATGGCAACGTGAATTCGATCAAGAACTTCGTCGATTCTCATGGCGTCGATGTCCACACCCAATATTGTTGATCGGCTCATCGAATTTCCTGCCGCCTGTTTGTCATTAGCGCCATCAAGCTACCTTCCTTAAAACTTGGTTGAATCGTTCCAGGCATGTTTCTGGAGAGAACTCCTCGGAGTACAAACGGCGAGCACTTTCGGACCAGCGGTCTATGTTGAGGTCGAGATTCTCCGGCGCAATCGCATCCCTGAGTTCATCGAGGGATTGCGCCGTTGCTCCTGCCCCAAACCTGGTAATGTTGTCGCCGGGATCAACGGTGCTAATCGTTGGTAGCCCAAATGACCATGCTTCGAGAAATGTCGCAGGAAACCCTTCGAACTCCGATGTACAGCACAGCAGGTCCGCGGTCGTGTAGAACCCGGCCAGGTTCCGCCGGGCAATCTTGCCATGCAGCACGATATTGTCCGCCTTGAGCGCCGCGGCCTTAAAATCGGCCGAATAATTGTCTTCAGAATTTGCTTCGCCGACGACTTCAAACTGATAATTCGGATAAGTCTCCGCGAGTTCGAGTAGCCAATGCGGTCGCTTGTTGCGATCAATCCGGCCGACCCACAAGACTTTTCGAGCGGCGCCGCCAGTATCGACCTCGTTAGGCATTGTGCTGGCCTCCTGCTGCAGCGAATTCGGCAGTCGCAGAATCGACGACTCGATACCAAATTCCTGCTTAAGTAAATCTGACTGCCTCGTTGTTTGGGTCACAACATGGTCGGCTAAACGCAGCCCAAGACGGTAAAGCAGACGCTCCCTGAGCTGCGGTATCGCAGGAAGCACTGCCAGGCAGTCACGATCTCCACCCGCGAAAAAGATGAATCGACTCCTCTTGCCAAGAGACTTTACAGCGAGGGCTGTCCAACCTGATTCAACACCCGCCCCCATTTGAATAAAGTGAGTTGCATTTACGCGACGAACAGCCCGTATTAAGGCACTGCCCCTTGGAAACAGGAAACGCAAGCCTGGCAAGCCGGCATCGGGCGAGAAACTACTGAACACAGTTATGCCATTAATTGTGGTCACTTCTGGCTGACCTTCGTCATAAACGATCAAGGCCACTCGCTTCCCAGCGGCTGCGAGTGTCCTGGCCAGAGTCACAAGATCCGTCTCGATGCCGCCAATAAAGCGAGGATGGCTGGCACCGGAGACAAACCCCCAGCACTTCAGGCCAACAATGCAAACATCGAATTCCCGGTAAATCGATTGAGATCGCTGCGCGCCCATTTTACTTCCTGCCACCCGTCAGCAGGGTCCGAATTTTCAATACCGCATGCTCCACGCCAGAGACTCGCGCCAACACGTAGGCCGAACTGCCACCATTCGGTAAATGCCAACGTCGCAGTGCCAACCGATCACTGTCCGGGCCGTTGAAACCAGCTTCGGAGCAGAAAGCGAATTCGTAGCCGGCCGACTCGACTTCGTCACGAGAAATGTCGTTCAGGCTCCCCTCCGGATAGCAGAATGACCGACAGGTCTTCTTGGTGACGTGCTCGATGGCTGCCTTGGATTCTCGCAATTCCTTACGTGCCGCCTCTCGATCAAGATCGCCGAGCCGATAGTGATGCACGGTGTGACTGCCTATCTCAAATCCGCTGTCGCTCGCTTCTGCCACATCGTCGCTTGTCATTACGCCCACCCAGGATTTAAGGTCCTCGAGCCACTCCTCGCGCTCGTACTCCTGGATAAACGCTTCGAGCGCTTTGAACCGGGCCTGCTCGTGTTCAAATAGTCCTCGGCTGTGCTGCGTTACAAAACGGGCGCTGGCAGCACGTGCCTTCCGGGAATCGAGAGTTACCGGGATGTTATGACCACCAACAGTTACCGAGCGAATCGACTTGGGCATATGCATCATCGTGTAGTCGAGCCGATCCCACCAAAATAACTTTCCCGCTGCCATGTGCTCGGTCGCGACAAATACAACGCCTGGTACACCATGCTTTTTGAGAATCGGCCACGCTACTTTCCAGGCGCTACTGTAACCGTCATCAAGAGTTACAAAGCAACAGGGTTTTCCACCACCGTTGCCATTGCGAAGTACGTCTTCTATTTCATCAAGTGAAACAAACCGATATTTCTTCTTCAGAATCGATATCTGCCGATCCAGATCGGATGCACGCAGTTGCCACCGGGTAGGTGCAACACCCACACCGCCCTCATCCGATACAACACCGTGGAGGCAGACTGCGGTAAGTTGATTTCGACGAAACCAGCGGACCGCTGCGATGACTCCGGTGATTTGCAGGAATCCGTACAACGAGCGTTGCATTACTTTGCTACTCATGACGGCGCTACCTACTGTAGACGACTGAGAGCAGTGGTGACGCCATCAAGCATCATGACGCCCCCTTTCGCATCAGCACTACGGATACCGTGCGAAAAAGTATTTTCAGGTCCAGCCAGAATGACCAGTTTTGGATATACTCAAGGTCCAGGCGCAGCCAGTCATCGAATTCCAAATCACTCCTGCCGGAAACCTGCCAGAGACAAGTGATACCAGGCCTGATACTGAATCGTTTGCGCTGTATGCCCTGGTCGAACAACTGTACGTCGCGAATCGACATCGGCCGCGGACCCACCAGGCTCATGTCGCCGAGCAAGACGTTAAAGAGTTGTGGCAACTCATCAATACTCGTCTTGCGGATAAACCGGCCAACTCTGGTCACGCGGGGATCATTCTTGATTTTGAAATTTGGCCCCTTGGCTTCGTTAAGATGCTCGACTTCTTTCATTCTAGCTTCCGCATCAACGACCATGCTACGGAACTTGTACATCTTGAAAAGTCGTTTGTGCAGGCCAACGCGTTGTTGATTGAAGAATGCTGGCCCCGGGTCTTCCAACTTGATTGCTACTGCCGTCAACACGAGTACTGGCAGCACAACCGGCATCGCCGCAAGAGTAACGACGATGTCGAATATGCGCTTAGCCAGCAATGCAGTTTCGTCGCGGGCAATCGGCTCGAATACAATCAGAGGGATATCGTTAACAAAACTCATACGTATACGCTGTGCCCTGAAGTCGTAAAGGTCACCCATAAATTGCAGGCGCACACCCTCCTCTTGGCACGCATCAATAATCATCTGAATATCCGACAACATATCTCGCGGCACCGCGACCACAACGTCCTCCACGACGTTGTTACGCAGAATCTCACCGATCTGGTCAACGTGACCCAGAATCTCGTCAGTCGAACGGCGTCCGGCCGACTCACCCCTCGGATCCAGAAATCCGATGATATGTATGCCCCACTGCGACGACAGTTGTAGTTGGTCCGCGAGAGAACGTGCTCGTTTTCCAGAACCGATAACAAGGACTTTCAGGTGGTTCTCAACAACACTCGCTTGTCGCTCGGCATACCACCAGAACAAGAATCGTCGCACGCCAACCATAGACACATAGGCGACAACAGCGAATACCACGATAACGGCGCGACTGATCTCCTCGAGCTTTAACAGGAACACAACGAACACGAGAATCCCGAGTGTTAGCACGAGCTCCTGAAGGATGAGGACAGACTGCGAACGGAGAGATACTCTTTGCAGATCAGTTGACCCTGAGGATATTCGCGAACTTACGGCAAACCCGATAAGAACGATCGGCAGCAAGCCAAAATGCACTAATTCATCAAGAGTTTCGCCACGCTGAATAAACGGGTAGGCCTTGATCGCAAGCGTATAGACAAGCGCAATCACTGATAAGTCAAGCACAAAAAGCAGCCGGGTCAGGTAACGCGACTTTCCGTCAAATGTTGACAAGTTGCGGTTCGGCCTGTCCTGCCGTTCGTGAGCACGTTGTCCTTGTGCAGTATCCGCGCGATTCAATTTGCTTTCCTCCTGCTCCGTTATTGCGACCACCGTGGCGTATACGTCATCGTCAGAAAATAACGATTCTCGTCATACTCAGCATTTACATCTGTGTCGTCGCGGGTCTGGTACTGGTACACAAGCCCAATACTAGTTCGCGGACCAAACCGCAGCCCGATATTGGCGGTCGCCGAAAATGCGTCTGTCGAATTTTCCAGGTACTTGAAATCTCGACTACGGTAACGCAGCCTAAATCCGCCGAATACCGAGGTTGAGAAGTCTCGCTGTACTCTAAAATTGGCGAGGACTACCTCTCGGTCCTGGGCCTGGGACTGGGTGTCGCCTTTAAAGTCTGACTGGTTCCAGCCGAGTGTCAACCGCACCAGATTGCGCCCATCATCAAAAGTATACAGACCCGAGACATAGCTGTTGATAAACGGATCTGGGTTATTGACAGCATCTTCGGTCAGATCGACCTCCCGCAATTCATCCTGGAACAGCCGGAAGACGTTGCCTTCATCGGAGTAGTTGGTTCCTGCGATTAGGCGCAGAGCACCATAAGTGGAAAGATTTCGGTCGAAGGAGAGCCGGAACAGGAGTCCCGATGCGTCTTCCGTGTCGGACTCTACCCTACTCGTGCCCAAATCCACGTTAATTGTCGTCTGGTTGCCGAGAACGTGGTAACGCAGGAACGCGGCAGTCCGATCAAAATCCATCGCCTCTGTTGAATCGTCGAACTCAATCGACTCGGTACCAACGACCAACGCAAGATTCTGTCCACGGCTTAACTCACGGCCAAGTGTGAAATTGCCGCCGAATCTTGAGTTGTCAGAGTTACTCTCTTCGTAGTCAACTCGCGAATACAGGAGCTCCAACCGAGCGGTATTTCGCCCTTCTGGCGCAAAATCGAATACCGGGCCGGTCCTGAAGAAGTTGACGTTCTCTCGATTCGCAGGCGTGACCGGCGTTAACGGGTTGCTCGCTCGCTGACCGAAGTTATCATTGATCACCCACGCGAAGCGATTTGGCACGAACCGCAGCGTGTTCAGGCTGAGAAAGCCACCCACGACTTCGCTATCGAAGGAGCCATCCTGGTAGTCCATGTAAGCAAGCTGCCCGAATGTATCGGTTTGCAGTCGGCCAGTGTCACTAAACACGGAAAAATTGGCTAACGCCGAATAAATCGTTTCCTGGACTTCGTTGTCGGGCGTTTTGAAGATATTGTCGCTGCTACCGACGCCGACGCCAAACTCAGCTGTTTTTTCCTCTGCCTGCGCTGATACCGAGATCGCCAGAAACGCTACTATGCCAACGGCACCGACAGCGAATCCCACCTGACTTATTGATTTCATAATTCTTCCCCCCGACAATCTAATCAAACACGTCCGCGTTTTTCTTTCTGGCCGAATCATTTGAAAACGTAGTTTCGCTCTGGTCATATCCATAACCATAAGCAAATTGGTACTTGTTAGACGCAAAGCGCGCCTGGTTTAGAATCAGGTTTACTGCCTGTTCCTGATTGAGTGAAGCCAACGCTGATTCGACGACGTCGCGGGGCGTATGCTCGGCGCGAACGACCACTGCGATCTGACCACTAAGACGAGCAAGCACCTTCGCTTCACTGGTCTGCAACAATGGTGGCGAGTCAAGAATGACGATCCTGCGCGTGGTAGACGAACTCAGTTCTGCCACAACGTTTTCCATGGCGTCGCTTGCGAGAAGCTCTGAGGCGTTTGCACGCGATTTTCCGGCTGGCAACACACTTAACCCGGGCACGTCGGTCGGCAAGATCACAGAACGAAGATCAAGATTGCCGCTCTCAAGAACGTCGAGCAGCCCGGGTTCGTTTTCTGCACCAAACATACGGCTAATGTGCGGCTTGGCTACATCCGCATCCACGAGAAGAACTGAATGATCCCGTTCCTGCGACATACTGAGTGCGAGATTGATACTGGTAAATGTCTTACCCTCACCCGCAACCGCACTGGTGACCATAATCAGATTGCCGTGTTCGACACGTGTTGCGCGCTTGCCAAATGCATGTGAAATTAATGGGCGCTTTATATCTCGATACTGGTTTGCCAGCAGTTCGGTGTGATCTGCGGGCGCGATAAGGCCTGCATCACGAAGTGCCGTCTGGTCGAGATGCAGTATTCGGTTGTTCGAATCAACAGCTTCGTCGTCAATTGCATGATCAACCAAACGCGCGATAACAGCCGTATCAGCCGAATCCGGATCCGGATCACTACCGGCGTTTTTGCTCCAGGACTTCTGAGTTCCCTGGATTTTGTTCAGCGCCTCGTGGATTTTGCTCATGAGAAAATGTCCAACTTACACAGGGCCACGGGAAATCGAGCTCATCAGGTCAACCAGTTGTTCGTTGAACACGATCACTACTCCACATAAAAGAACCAAAGCGAAACTTGCGGCCAGGAATGACAGGACATTGAATCGACGCTGCATCTTGTTGCGATCGAGCCAGGTCATGCTGACAACGCCAAGAACGGGCCGGCCAGTAGCCTGGCGGAGTGACGTCGCGTCGAAATACACCGGGTTTATCTGATGCATAACCCACGACAGCAAGCCCCCGGCACCAAGGCCGACCACGAGCACCGCAACCAGGAACAGTCCGCGCAACGGAGCGACCGGTTCGAAGGCAGCGGCAGGAGGCTCAGTAATATTGAACGTAACAACCTGGCGATCGTCGCCGGCCGATCCCATGCGTTCGCGTTCTCGCTGCTCGAGCAGCTCGCCGTAGAGCGACTGGTATTGCGAATAGTTTCGGGTCAGTTCGGCGTACTTGGCTTCAACCTCAGGAATCGTGTCGATCTGCAAGTTGAGCTCTCGCACAACTCGTTCGCGCTGCTGAAGTTTGCTACGCAACGCGGCAACACGAACGCTGGAATCATTCAGTGCGATCTGCACGCCCTGATAAACTGGATTGGACGAATTGGCCACGCCTTCGATACCCGTCCAGTTGTCCGCGAGCGCTTCGCGATCTCGCTCCTGTTGTGCATATAACTGCGTTAGTTGCTCATCAATTGCGACGACATCCGGGTGACGCTCGGTGTATGCGAGTAACAATTGCGATCGCTGCGTCTGTAGCTGTTTGATAGCCTCTTCAGTCGGGCTGCCAGGAATCGGGGCTCCCGTCGAACCGGTGCCATTGTCGGTCAAAAATGGTGTCTCCGAAGTCAACTGCCGTCGCAACTCGGCCTGGCGATCGATCTCCACTTCGAGCTCGGACCGAACCTCTTTCAACGACGCCATTTCAATTTGCAGCCGCTCGAAAACGCCGCCACTTTCTCCGGGAAGCAGCCCGACGTTTTCCTTCTTGAATGTCGCAAGTCGCCGCTCAGCCTCTGACAGCAATCCCGAATAATGTGCCAGCTGATCATCGAGATACCCGGTCGCCTGCTCGCTGCCCTGATCGTTCAACTTTAGTACGTCTTCCACGAACGTATCGAGTAAGGTCCGCACGACCGAGAGTGCCATTATGCGGTCACTGTCGCGGTAAGTGATGGTGTAAAGGTTTCGGCTGTCACCCGTGCGACCGGTCGCAACGCCTATGTTTTCACGGAGATTGAAGAGCAGAACTTCCAGTTCTTCTTCATTCGTCGCACGCCTGTCAAGCCCGGTATGGCTCGCGACGTATTCGAGTTGCGGCCGACCCAGCATTGCCTGGCGAACGACGAAAACCTGAGAACCGACCCCGGGGGCCACGCCCACTTGACCCATGACCTCGGCCAGCCGCGACTCCGCGTCAACGAATACCTGGGCATGGGCTTCGTACACGTCAGGCATTCGGAGTACAGATACCCAGCCCAGCAGGCATAACGTCCAGGCAGCAAGAATAGCGTGCCAGCGATATCGCCAAGAGCCGCGTATTTCCATGATGAGGAAGCGAAATAGTTTCTGCATTAGAAACTGGTCTCCGGGACGACGAGTACGTCACCTGGATAAACTTTTATATTCTGCGACATGTCGCCACTCAAGAGCCTCTTAATCTGAATTCGACATTCGATTTGTCCGGTTTCCGTCGGGCGCACGATGTGAGCGTTGTTGCCAGCGGCAAATTCACTTAGTCCGCCGGCGGCGACAACGACGTCCAGCACTTTGACGCCTTCCCTGTACGATATCGCCTGCGGTGCTGCCACCTCGCCAACTACCTGTATTTGGTTGGCGGCACCTTGCCCCGTAACAATAATGCTGACCTCTGGAGTGCGAAGGTATTCTGCAAGCACGGCTTCCAGATCTGCAGCGAGTTGCGTCGGGGTTTTTCCGGACGCGAGGATGTCATCGACAAGCGGTGTTGATACACGACCGTCAGGCCGCACCGGAATGGTTGTCGTTAGTTCTTCGTGACGCCAGACTACGACGTTCAGGGTGTCGCCGGCGCCGATCAGGTATTCCGAAGACACAAATTGAGGCGCAGGGCACTCCGTCGATGGCAACATCCCCCTGACGGATGACGCACAACCCGCTATCAGGAGGCTCGCGAAAATCGCACAGAGCCTACCCTTGTTTTTGGCGTTCACACCACTTCCTCCGTACTCGTTAATTTTCTGGTTACGTTCATCGCGCTTCGGTCGAAGCCACGGAAGCGCTGCAAGTTTCATAATTCTTGTTCAAAACTGATATCAGGTCTGCGAGAGGATAATAAATTGCCCATTCGGACAAAACGGAATATCCCAAGAGCCTGTTTAGTTTCAGCATGTTAGCGCAGCGCTCCGACGTTGTCTTTAACCCCGAGAGAGGTTCCATACAAATGTGACGCAGATCACACTATTGAGCGTGAGAAGCCCTGCAGGAATCCTTGTCCTGGTACCCGGAAACAGCGTTCACGCGGCCAGCGTCGAACCCTTTCGCGCAAAATCCGCAAAACCCGAAACGCTCATCGTGGTATCGACGCCGAGTGCACCAATAAAGTGCGCGAGATATGTCAAAGAGTCTGCGCCCAGCAGCTTGGGATGTCCCATGACGTGCCAGACATTTCGGTTCTGAGACAGAATTCGATGGGACCCGAGATGATGTGCCTTCGCCGCGTCAAGCGACAGCTCGGAAACGCGTCCTGCTCCCAGCAGACGCCTGGCAATCTCGCGCTTGCCAATGGCCTTGGAAACACCGTCTCCCACTACAGCTGCCGAGGGCCCTGGCTTTAGACGGTCGGCCAGTCGACGCCAGTAGTGACTTAAGGATAAGACCAATGGCGTAATCGCCACCTCGCAAAATTCGCCGCCTGCGGATGGCGTAGTCGGCGAACTGTCAAAGCGCCACCAACAGTCATCCGGCGACTTGCTAAAATCGAAACCTTTAGCGGCATCCTGCAGTTTCGCTCCTGGTACGACGCTGCTGTCAATCGTAATCCCGAGGTCTCGAAGCGCGTCGCGGATCCGTCCAAATGGCTCAACGCAAAATCCGCCGGCACGATAACTTGTAACCGGCCCATTCAAGAGCTCGCCGAGTGTATGCGAATACGATCGCATGATATTGACGACATCATCGTCGCTAAATTCCCGCAACTGATATCGAGTCCGTGAAAAATCCCAGCCCTCAGGTGTCCAGCGCGTATCTTCCCAGTGCGGATGCACGTGCAGTCCGATCTCGTGCCCGGCCTGCTCGAGGGATTCAATGTGTCCCTGCACAGTCGAGTACATCCGCGCCATCCGACCGCTTCCCGAAGCGTGCCGCCGCATAGCCAACAGCATGCCTGCATCTACAAAGAAGGTAATTCGGGCGTTATGCTCGCGCGCAAATGCCAGCAGCGCGTCGCAAGGCTCTATCAGGCACCTTTCGATCGTGCCACTGGCGCCGAAAAATAGCTCGTAGTCCTGGCTAAGCACCAGCACTGGTGTGTCGTTTCGCCGCTCGTTATTCAATCCGAATTGCTCCCGTACCGTCACATTTCATACGCAAGAATAGCACCGGTATTTCGGTTATAGTATTCGCCCCCGGCTCAAGGACTACTTGCACATGGCGCACACCATCGTTCATCTCATAGCGGCAGCCCGCCCAAACTTCATGAAAGTTGCACCGCTGTATCACGCGTTGTCGGGTACCGACTGGTGCGACGTTAAACTCGTCCATACGGGCCAGCACTACGACGCAAATATGTCGGATGTGTTCTTCCGCGACCTGCGACTACCGGAGCCGGACTTTCATCTAGAGGTTGGCAGTGGCTCTCATGCCGCGCAAACCGGTGGCGTCATGATTGCATACGAGCGCGTGTGCATGGAGCACCGCCCCGATATCATCGTCGTGGTCGGTGATGTCAACAGCACCGCCGCATGTGCAATGGTCGGCACCAAACTCTGGATCCCGGTCGTACACCTCGAGGCCGGATTGCGTAGCGGCGACAATCGCATGCCGGAGGAAATCAACCGGCTGATCACGGACGCGATCGCCGACGTGCTATGGACCCCGTCGCCGGACGCGAATGAGAATCTGGTTGCCGAGGGCGTGGACGAACATAAAATCGATCTCATCGGCAACATCATGATCGACTCATTCGAAATGCTTAGGGCGCAGATTGAAGCATCTGCTGCCCGGCAGAATCTCGGGCTCGACGGTCCCTACGCGCTCGTTACGTTGCACCGCCCGTCAAATGTCGACAATTTTGAAGACCTGCAGCCGATAGTCGATGCCCTGACGAGAATATCCGCGCGAATTCCCGTCGTTTTCGTCGCACATCCGCGAACCATTAAGAGCCTTGAAAAATTCGGCATGCGCAGCCAACTTGAGAATACCGTCGGCTTCCGGCTCGTCGACCCGATGCCTTATGTCGACTTCATGAACCTGGTGACTGGGTCGACAATGGCGCTGACTGACTCGGGCGGGTTGCAGGAAGAGACGACCTATCTCGGCATTCCCTGCCTGACTCTGCGAGAAAATACAGAACGGCCGATCACTGTCACCATGGGTACCAACAAACTCGTCAACGCCGGATCGCTCGAGGCCGAAGTCGCCACGATTCTCAGCGGCAACTGGCGCACCGGCGAACGACCGGAACTTTGGGATGGGAAAACCGCACTGCGCGCGGCCGATTGTCTCCGCCGTCGCTTTGCGTGAATCTGATTCGCTTAATCACCACAATCGGGCGCCAATATTCCAGAATGTCTGGGAGACTGCATCACGCCCTCGTGGCTTTCGTGGCGATCGCAGCATTAGTGCTGATCGCTCTGGCGCACCGCTTTTCGCCGGAACAACCGTCGCACTTTCTGGACAAGATTGTCCATTCCCTGCACGCACCGGGCTTCGCTGGCGTTACATTTTTTGTTTTTGCGATACTGAGACTGTACCACCGGGGTTCGCGGAACTACTTATATGCAGGCGCGATCGCCATGGGAATCGGTGTCCTGTCGGAGGCTGCACAGATTCCAGGGCCCCGGGACGCCGAGTTTAGCGATTTGGTTACGGATGGTATCGGCATTTTCGGAGCGCTCGGATTGCTTGTACTCTTCGACCGGGACATTAAGCAGCGAATAGCGGTCATTACGCGACGCCGTATCGGATATGCCACGCTTCTCGCTCTGCTGGTTTCATTCGGCCCGACAGCCTTATACACCTATGCATTGATAGCTCAAAAAAATGCTCTGCCGGTACTGCTGTCGTTCGAGCAGCGCTGGGAACGATTGATATATAGCATGCCGGGCTCGAACCGAATGGACCGAATTGATGCACCTGCGACATGGCCCGTCAAAGGGAAAGTTGTCCGGGTAACGTCATCCCGTCGCGGCGGCCTGCTCGAGTGGCGGCCGTACCCCGACTGGAGTCAATCGGACAATTTCAGCTTCGTAGCAGCCACGGGCGATGGCAAAGTCTGGGAGGTTTTGGTGTATATCGAGGATTCCCGTCCCAACGGTGTCAAGGAGTCCAATTACCTCCGGAGCATCGTCGAGATTGGGCCAAACCCGACTCGCATTCGTATCCCGTTCACGACCTTGCGCGCGGAGTCTGACACTCGACCGTTTGAGATCGCGCACGTCAAGAGGGTGTTTTTGCGACTCAACGAGCGCACTGGCGGCATACCGGTAATCCTGGACGACTTTCGCCTGGAGCCCCAGGACCCCGCGATCGGAGGGTGATACGGATCACACTAGAGATCGCCGGATTATTGCATCATCGAGAATGCGATCAAGGCGATTTCCTAATGATCCTGCAGACCGGGTAATTTGTTGGGATAGGAAATTACCCCGCGATCCTGTAGCTTAAGTTGTTACGGGCACGGGGCACTTTCTGATAGCAGACGACAACAACTCACCATGTATCGATCCAGCGTCCTGATGCCTTATGTTATTTAATTCAATCGATTTTGCTGTTTTCCTGCCAATTGTTTTTGCAATTTATTGGCTAATTCCCAACAGCAGAATTCGTCTTCAAAATGCAGTCCTGCTGATAGCGAGCTACGTTTTCTATGGCTGGTGGGACTGGCGTTTTCTTTCCCTGATTATCATCAGTTCGCTTATCGACTACGTCGTCGGCCTCGCGATGCACCGGGAGCAGGTGCAGCTTAAAAGAAAGCTTCTATTGCTAATCAGCCTCTGCGCGAACCTCGGCTTGCTGGGCTACTTCAAGTACTTCAATTTCTTTGCCGAGAGCTTTGTTGCAGCCTTCACATTCTTCAACGTTTCATTTGACGTATCCCGGCTGAATATCATCCTGCCTGTCGGCATCAGCTTTTATACGTTTCAGACGCTTAGCTACTCGATCGATATATACAGGCGAAAGCTGGAGCCAACACAACGGATCGTCGACTTCTTCGCGTTCGTTAGCTTTTTTCCTCAGCTAGTTGCCGGACCAATTGAAAGAGCGTCTAACCTGCTGCCTCAATTTAATCGGCAAAGACATTTCAGCTATGAACTCGCAGTAGACGGGTTGCGGCAAATTCTGTGGGGACTCTTCAAGAAGATTGTTATCGCCGATAATTGTGCGGTTCTTGTCAATCTTGTCTTTGCCGATCATACCGCCTACTCCGGAAGCACCCTGCTATTGGCGGCCGTGTTGTTCGCCTTTCAAATTTATGGCGATTTCTCCGGTTACTCCGACATAGCAACGGGAACTGCCCGATTGTTCGGATTCAACCTGATGCAAAACTTCGCGTTTCCGTATTTTTCACGTGACATTGCTGAATTCTGGCGTCGCTGGCATATTTCCCTGTCATCCTGGTTCCGCGACTATCTATATATCCCCCTCGGCGGCAGTAGAGGAACGCAGTGGAAGACCGTCCGGAATATATTTGTAATATTTCTGGTCAGTGGATTTTGGCACGGAGCAAACTGGACTTTTCTGTTTTGGGGCTTTTTGCATGCTCTGTATTTCCTGCCCCTGCAGCTAGCGAGCAAAAACAGGCAGAATCTCGAACCAATAGACCGGAACAAGGTGCTTCCGGGTTTCTGGGATATTCTCAACATGGGGAAGACATTCTTTCTTGTGGTTGCTGCCTGGATATTCTTCAGGGCGGACAGTATTTCCACGGCGTTTGACTATATTGTCAGGATTTGCAGCCTGTCATTGTTCAGTATGCCGGAGATTGGCGTCACCAAATTGATACCGCTTATCGCAATTCTTATTGTTGTCGAGTGGATCAACAGACACGAAGCACATGGCTTCAAGAGAATTGGATTTCCAACTCTACCAATGTTCAATAACCGTATATTCAGGTGGTCAACTTACCATGCGATCATATTGCTAATAATTCTCCTCGGCAGCGAACCGCAAACCTTTATCTATTTTCAGTTTTAAATGAAGAGATTCCTGCGAAAATTTGCTTTGTTCCTGATCTTCACGATCAGCTTGAATGTTTTGTTGCTGCTGGTTGTTGTTTCATTGAATAGGTTTGCGGTAGACAACTGTGAACTGGCTGACGGTGTCACGAGCGTAATTATTGGTGACTCCCATACAAACTGGTCTATCGACGCCACCGAAATAGCGGGCGTTGAGAACATATCCTTTAATGCAGAGGGCTACGTTTATACGTTCCACAAACTTAAGCATCTGCTAAGTAAGGAGGACAATGTATCCCATGTCTACCTTGGATTTGGCTATCACAATCTTTCCGATTATTACGATGAGTATATTTTTGGATCACTGTCCAAGAACTTCGTTCACAGATATATCGGCGTGATGCCAATAGGTGACCTTTTCAAGGTAATCCTTAAGAACCCTGGGGAATTCGGCGATATCTTCCGGAGGATTCTCCAAAAAGGCGGCGAATCGGGCCTGAAACAGCAATGTTCCCTCTACGGAACTTTTCCAGCTGAAAGAAAAATGGAATCCTATGATCCATCTCAAATGGAAAAACGAATA
>Ga0224496_10001377_pt1 | contig 15255 bp, 15 predicted proteins | sample SF_Jul11_sed_USG_2_FD_168127 | JGI IMG/M metagenome (GOLD analysis project Ga0224496, IMG submission 168127) | Sediment microbial communities from San Francisco Bay, California, United States - SF_Jul11_sed_USGS_8_1 | ecosystem: Environmental > Aquatic > Marine > Sediment | place: USA...
CTCAGCACCCTTGGATCTGAAATCCCTGGCCACACGTTCACGTTCTGCACGCATACGACTATAAACCGAGTTACTCACAGAGGCAGGCAGATCAATACGCTTAATACGCACATCAACTACTTCTATGCCCAGTGTTTTTGCCTTCTCACTGGCCAGTTCAGTCATCACACCCATAATTTCGGTTCTGTCACCGGCAACCACTTCCTGAATGGTGCGTTTACCAAACTCATCACGCAACCCTTTTTTGATAGTCTGATACAACAGACTGCCGGCCTTTAATTCATCACCACCGGTTTTTTTGTAATATTCTTCCACGTCCTTGATGCGCCATTTAACATAGGAATCAACAATCAGGTCTTTTTTCTCACCGGTGAAGAAACTTTCAGCTTTAGCATCGATAGTCAGAATACGTTTATCAAATTTCTTAACATTATTAATCAATGGAATCTGAAAATGCATACCTGGAGCATAATCCGCCTCGATTATTTCACCAAATTTAAATTTAATGGCAAGCTCACGCTCATCAACAAAAAACACTGTCGACCAGAAAATCAGTAAAACAGCTGGAACAGCAAAGAGAGCTATTGATCTAAACATTATCGTGTCTCCCTTGTTCTCAAGTTACTACGACTACGTTGTTCATTTTCAGGAATCAGCGAACGAAGACGATCACGCTGCAGAGGAACTGACGCCGAGTCAGCCCCCTCCAAGCTTGATGAATTATTTCCAATGATTTTATCCAGTGGCAAATAAAGCAGATTATTACCACCTTCAACATCAATCATAATTTTTGATGAATTCGATAACACCGACTCAACCGTATCCAGATAAAGCCTGTCACGTGTAACTGTAGGTGCTTTTATATATTCTTTTAACAGTTGTGAGAAACGCTGAGCCTCACCCTCTGAGCGTGCAACCACTTCCTGTTTATAACCATCAGCCTCTTCACGAAGACGCGCAGCCTGACCACGGGCTTTTGGAATAACTTCATTACGATAAGCCTGTGATTCATTAATCAGACGCTCTCTGTCCTCACGTGCCTGAGTTACATCCTGGAATGCATCACGCACCTGTTGCGGTGGATTGGCATCCTGAATATTCACTTCGAAAACACTGATACCCGTGCCGTACTGGTCAATAATTTCCTGAATATTTTCTTTAATCCGGGAAGCCACTTCATCACGACCTTCCGTCATAATGAAATCCATTTTACTGCGACCTATGACCTGTCTTAATGCACTTTCTGTCGCCTGTGCCAGCGTGGTTTCAGGAAAACGGACATTAAATACATAATTAGATGCATCAGAAATCTGATACTGAACGGAACCTTCAATATCAACAATATTTTCATCCTGTGTCAGCATTGTCGCTTTGATAGCGAACTGTTGACGTTCAGAGACATTCACTTTAGTGACACTTTCAATCGGTACCGGCCAGTGCCAGTGCAAGCCTTTCTGCGTGGTTTCGACGTGTTTACCAAAACGAAGAATAATGCCACGCTCCGCATCTTCCAGTTTATAAAAACCGGTTAGCATCCAGACTGAAACAATAATTAATACAATAATACCCAGGCCAAAACCACCCGCTGAACCAGCTCCACGACCGGACCCAGTCGAGCCTTTGCCACCAAATATACTGTTCAGCTTTTCCTGAAATTTACGAAATACTTCATCTAAATCTGGTGGCCCCTGATCATTTCCACGATTACCCCATGGATTCTGATTTTTATTGCCACCCGGTTCATTCCAGGCCATTTGCAGACTCCGATTTTTATATTGATTAAAAAAAGAACGCGCATTGTAACCCGTTGAATTTGAAATTACACCTTATCCAAATCCATATACGGACGCACTGGCTAATTGTCACTACACCGCCTTTGCTAGCGATTGATGAAAAGATTCCGGAAATAACACATCTGGTGAAATATTCTCCCGACTGGCCAATTGTAATAAATCACGTTTAGCTGTATTGATTTGCAGCAGACTATTACCCGCAGCATCCACCTGTTCAGACTGAACGGCATGAATTCCGTACAATAAAGCTCTAATTCTGGCCTGTTCCGGTGCCAGACATAAAATGCCTTTAACCTGATCCTGCCAGAAAATATCAACCAGTACCTGCTTTAACATATCCAGCCCGGCCCCTGTTTTGGCTGATAACCAGACACGTTTGACCCTGCCTTCGTCATCATGTTCAATGCGAGGCTCTAATTCAAGACGGTCAATCTTGTTCATAATCTGTATCTGGGGTACCTCATCGGCACCAATTTCCTTGAGAACACCATCAACCGCGTCAATATTATCGAGTCGTAACTCATCAGAAGCATCAATCACATGCAGTAACAAATGCGCTTCTTCGGTTTCCTGTAAGGTCGAACGGAAAGCCTCGACCAGATCATGAGGCAAATGCCGAATAAAGCCCACGGTATCGGCCAGAATAACAGACTGTGCATCATTTAAGTCCAGTCGTCTCAGAGTAGGGTCCAGAGTAGCGAATAACTTATCTTCAGCATAAACATCGGATTCAGTTAGCGCATTAAATAATGTTGATTTCCCCGCATTGGTATAACCAACCAGCGCAACCGTCGGTACTTCTGCTTTCTGACGTGATGCTCGTCCCTGCTCCCGCTGTTTACGCACTTTCACCAGACGCTTGTTAATCTGCTTCATACGCACTGCCAGTAAACGGCGGTCAGTTTCCAGCTGAGTTTCACCCGGACCTCTTAAACCTATACCCCCTTTCTGACGCTCAAGATGGGTCCAGCCACGAATCAGGCGAGTGGATAAATGCCTCAACTGAGCCAGCTCAACCTGAAGCTTACCTTCAAACGTTCTGGCTCGCTGAGCAAAAATATCCAGTATCAATCCGGTTCTATCCAGTACGCGACACTTGAATAGCGCCTCAAGATTACGTTCCTGTGACGGGCTTAATGCGTGATTAAACAACACCAGATCAATCTGATCAGCTTCAACCAGCTGAAGAATCTCATCAGCCTTTCCACGGCCAATGAAATATTTTGGATCAGGAGAATGACGGCGTGTGGTAACGATATGAACAACCCTGGCGCCTGCCGAAGCTGCCAGCTCCTCAAATTCATTTAGATTCTCACGATGATGCTCATCATTGAAATCCATATGAACCAAAATAGCCTGTTCACCAATACCTGGACGATCGAACAATCGCAAATGCCTCTTGTGAAATTACATTATAAAATCATTATACACGCAAAACGGCCGCTGTAAGAGCGGCCGTTTATATGCTGAGGATCAGATTACAGATCAGGCGTTGCCCGGCCCTTCATCATCACCAAAATCTTCACCACCCGATGACCACTTCACAGGTCTTGCTGGTACCACGGTGGAAATAGCGTGTTTATAAACCATTTGCGTTACGGTATTACGCAACAGAACAGCAAACTGGTCAAATGATTCAACCTGCCCCTGCAACTTGATGCCATTGACTAAATAAATAGCAACAGGCACACGTTCTTTACGTAGCGCATTCAGGAAGGGTTCTTGTAATGATTGCCCTTTTGGCATTTTCCTCTCCCAACTCTTATTGTTATTAGTATTACCCATTTTTATTTACATACTTCGGTATGTTTTTTATATTACACCAAATATTAGATCTTGCTAATATTAAATGATTCACGGGTTCACGTGGTTAATATTACAGTAGCTATAAGGATAGTGAATTTTTTAATTTTTTCAGGATTTCTGAATAAATTAACCCGTTTGGATCAAAATAATTGCATATTTGTTCCTTTCTGAGCCAGGTTAGCTGTCGTTTGGCCAGTTGTCGGGTGGCAATAATGCCTTTTTCGACCATATTATCAAAATCCATCTTCCCCTCCAGATACTCCCAAACCTGTCGATAACCCACGCAACGCATGGAAGGCATATTCAGGTTCAGATCACCTCTGGCCATTAATGTCCGTACCTCATTAACAAACCCCTGTTCCAGCATGAGATGAAAACGCTCTGCAATCCTTTGCCTGAGCTGCTCACGATCATTGGGAATCAGGGCAATTTTAATGACATCATATGGTAGGGATTGCTGCTGCTGTTGCTGCCAGTGCTCAGTTAATGACTGCCCGGTCATTTGATAAACTTCCAGCGCACGCTGTATACGCTGAGGATCATTCGGATGAATACGCCGGGCAGAGACAGGGTCAACACTGGCCAGATACTGATGCATGTATTCCCAGCCCTTTTCCCTGGCCTGTTGTTCTATTGCCTCCCGGGTACCGGAATCTGACGAAGGTAAAACAGAAAGCCCTTCCTGCAAGGCTTTGTAATACAGCATAGTGCCACCCGCCAGGATCGGTATTCGTCCGGCAGCCGTAATAGCGGCCATTTCTCTAAGAGCATCCATTCTAAAACTGGCCGCTGAGTAAGCTTCCGTCGGTTCGATAATGTTAATCAGCCGATGGGGGGCTTCACGCAGGACAGACTCATCCGGTTTAGCCGTACCTATATCCATGTGCTTATACACCAGCGCTGAATCAACACTGATAATGTCACCCTCAAAAGCCTTCACGCACTCCACTGCCAGGTCAGTTTTACCCGAGGCAGTTGGACCCATGATAAAAATCGCTTTCGGGGCATTTTTGATGACGGATTTCTGGATAATTAAATCAGACATGAACAAAGAATCGTAAGTTATAAATTGTAAGTGGTAAGTTGAAAATCATGAGACTTAAAACTTAAGACTCAAGACTGACAACTTCTGTTACTGTCCGCGCAGGAACCATTTATCCATCTGTTCTGTAGTGAACTGAATCCAGGTGGGCCTGCCGTGATTACACTGACCACTGCGCTCGGTCACTTCCATATCCCTGAGCAGGGCATTCATTTCTGGTAGCGTCATTTTACGATTGGCCCGTACGGAACCATGACAGGCCATGGTGGATAAGACCTCGTTCATTGCCTGACGAATGCGATCACTGCTGCCATGACTCACCAGATCAGATAACACATCCCTGACCAGCCCTTCTACATTAGCATTCGACAAAATCACGGGTAACTGACGTATTTTAAGTAATTCGGGTCCGGCTCGATCCAGTTCAAAACCCAGTTCTGTAAATAAGTCGTTACAGGTTTCCGCAAGCGCGGCTTCCTTTTCACTCACCGCAATCACAATCGGTACCAGTAAGGGTTGCGATTGAATATTGCCACGGGATAAGGATGTTTTTAAACGTTCATAGGTAATACGTTCATGGGCAGCATGCATATCCACCACGATCATACCCGATACATTCTGGGCCAGAATAAAAACCCCATGAAGTTGCGCTATGGCATAACCCAGAGGTGGAATACCCGCTTCATCATTTTGCTGTTCATTACTGGCCTGCCCATATTGGCTGGCCGACAGTTTTGCATAGGCCTGTATCTGCTCTTCAACGGCCAGAGAAAAATGATTTTGCTGTGATGGATATGAATAAGACTGTAATGGCCTGGCAATATCCGACTGTAGATTAACTGCCTCCACAGGCTGAGCGCTATCCAGTTGATCAACCGGTTTTATATCGGCCAGTGCATCGTGAATTGCCTTGAATAAAAAACTGTGCACCGTGCGACTATCTCTAAAGCGCACTTCATGTTTGGTCGGGTGCGCATTAACATCCACCTGTTCCGGATCAATTTCAAAATAAAGCACATAAGCAGGATGGCGACCATGATACAACACATCCTGATAGGCCTGACGTACTGCATGAGTCACCAGTTTATCCTTGATCATGCGGCCATTAACAAAGAAATATTGCATATCTGCCTGGGAGCGCGAAAATGCAGGCAAAGCAATCCAGCCTGAGAGTTTTAAACCTGCCGCAGCAAACTCCATATGAATAGCATTTTCCATAAATGCCTGGCCACAAATTTCTGCAATCCGTTTTTCCATTGCCAGTCGATCACTGGCAGAACGCATATGTTTAACGGCTCGTTGATTGTGATGCAAATGAATATCCACATCAAAACGACTCAAAGCAATGCGTTTCACCACATCTTCCAGATGACCAAATTCGGTTTTATCCGCCTTTAGAAATTTACGCCGTGCCGGCACATTATAAAAAAGATCACGCACTTCAACCGTGGTGCCGTCATTATGGGGAGCCGGCTTTAATTCCACCGTTTGCGCATCCTGACCCTGAATTTTCCAGCTCTCCCCCCCCTGCTGCTTTGAAGTAATCGATAACCGACTGACAGAGGCAATACTGGGCAGAGCTTCACCCCTGAAGCCCAGACTCAGGACACGTTCAAGATCATCCAGCGAACGGATTTTACTGGTAGCATGACGCGACAGGGCCAGTGCCAGATCATCTTTATGAATGCCATGGCCGTCATCACGAATACGAATCAGCTTAATGCCCCCCTGCTCCACTTCGATATCAATGCGACTGGCACCGGCATCCAGGCAGTTTTCCAGCAACTCCTTCACCACTGACGCCGGTCGTTCAACCACCTCGCCGGCGGCGATCTGATTAATTAACTGGTTAGGCATTTGCTGGATACGATTCGACATAGGGTGAGAGTGTATCAAGTCTGGAAATCAGTGCACACACCCAAATCAGACAATACTGTAAAACCAGCCTTACACTTTAATAACCAGTAATGTACTGATAAATCAGTATGTAACTGATTGTTCTAACATTTTTATTTTCTGGTACAACTATTGCTGTTTTACACTAAATGAAAAAAAACCCTTAAATGTCGAAAGGTTTGACAAAATGAATATTATTTCTAAATCAGGTCTGGCTCTATTCGCAGGCCTCACAGCGACAACCACTACCCAGGCTGCATCAGTTTCGTTTGATCTCACTCTGAGCGGCGATGACCTGACACATATCAGTGGTTCAGGCGTTGTGACAGGCAATATCCCCAACGGGAACACCTATGCTACTGTCACAATCGATGATGAAGGGGCCGCTGGTTTAATTAATTTCAATGTAAGCCTGTCAGATTACTGGACTGGAAAACAGGACACGGGCTTTGGTATCGACTCTTTTGGTTTCAACGTACTGGATCCCGAAGAAAGAGTCGGACTTGTAGCAACTGATATCACTGGCCTGTCCAGCAACTGGTTAGCCGATGTTGATTACACTCCACCAAACAATGCGGGTACGACACAAAATGGTTTTGGCAAATTCGATGCCGTTATTGATACTAATAGTGCAGGCAGCCGTTTAACTTCCCTGGCGTTTTCCATAGACAACCAGTTTTATGCCTTCGACACCATCAGTGATTACATTGCCGGTTCAAACCCGGGTGATAATGGCAGCTATTTTTTCGCTGCCCACATCGCCGGATTTACCGATCAGAATCCGCTTGACCCTGTGGACACCTGCATTGGCGTGACACTTGATGCCAATAACCCTGACTGTAACTTACTGACCAGCACCTGGGTAGGTACTAATACAACTGTTGTTCCAGTGCCTGCTGCACTCTGGTTATTCGGTTCAGGTTTAATTGGTCTTGCTGGCATTGCCAGACGCAAGACAAAAGAATAATTCTTAATAATAAAAATGTGTTATGTTTTTTAAACCCCGTCCTGGAACGGGGTTTTGTTTGTCTGCTAATTTTATTCCCACAGATAATCCCCCAGACTCGAATTAACGTTGAATTAAATTGGCTGATAACACCAATCCGGGCCTGTTTACCTGCAAAGACATAATGCAGCCAGTAACCAAAAAAGACGGGTAACGGCCAGCCTGAGAGCCTTAAACCAGCTGCAACAAATGCAGATTGCAAATTTATAGATACTCCATACTAAACATTGAAATGTCGAATTTTTTAACAGTCTTCGACCTGGTTAAATTAGACATAGCTTAATACCGGTATGGCATCGCCCCATGTCATGGCCAGTATTAACTGGACACCACCGGATACTGATAACAATGGCATCGCCGATGCACAGGATAATTGCCCAAACATTCCCAATGCTGACCAGTTAAATAATGATGACGATAGTCAGGGCGATATCTGTGATGCTAATGATAACAACAGCTTGACTGATGCGTTTAAACTCTCAATCAACACCAGTCCATTTTTAACGGACATGGACAGTGATACGTCAGTGATTACACCGAAGTTAATTTTGATGGCATTGCGACTTACAACCCCGTTACTGATATGAATCCACTATCACAAAACACCGATGGTGATGCATACCTCGATGGTGTTGACCCGATTCCCGTTAACTTCAATTTTGAAGATGGCGACGTTGCACCCTATGGATCACCCGATACGATAATTAATGTTGGTGACCTGCTAATTGGCATGCAGCTTATCGTTGGCATAAAACCGGTTACTGAACTTGAAAAAGCACACATGGATCTTTATCCGCCTGGTGCACCGGATGGCGAAATCACATTACCCGATTATCTGTTATTACAGCAACCGGTCTGGTAGCCGTTATTTGTAACTCCATTATAAATAACGGCTTTTCTGTAATATCAATTATCGATCTTTAGAACAGAAAAGCACAACCGCCGAACAAAAAAATGTGAGCGGCCACATAGAAATTCAATCTCATTTCAGTGTTATTCCCATTTAGTTTTACAAATATAAAATAATTCCGCATTATATGAAGCATCTAATTATAACTGTGCTGGAAATATACCCACCTCCACACCACAGATTCATAAGATACTGCTAAAATAACATAAAAAATATTGCCGGAGACAAGTATGTCAAATCCAAGTGAACGCCGCTGCGAAGACCGTGTAAATAACATAGGCAATTTAGATTCAAACCTTAAAACAACTAAAAAAAGCCTCATCGTAGATATCTCCCCTGCTGGCGCCGGACTTTTGATTCTAAATACCCAGGAAGCAATATCCGGAAATATTTGTTTGAAAGTGCTACAACCTGATCTATCCAATGTCAGCGGTTTCAATATAAACGCCGACATCATCTGGGTTGATGAAAAATACTCCAGTGATTATCGAAAAATAGGCGTGCAATTTACCCGTCTGGATGACGAACTGAAGAACCATATTTCTCAGGCAATAAGCTGGCTGAATAAAAAAGACCATCATTTTTTACGTTGTGAAGTCAGCCAAAATTAAACTTTTTTCATTTAGAACAATGAGCATGACATCTTCGGTACCTGCTCCCTGCATTACTCTATCTTCCATGGAAATAAAAAGCCCGCATAAAGCGGGCAATAAAATCTAAACTTGTTATTATTGTTGGAGTAATACTTAGGTGACAGGTATATAAATCATTTGACCCACTTGCAACCTGTCAGTATGGATCGAATTTCGTGCGCGAATATGTTTCACACTGGTATCAAAACGGTCCGCAATAGATGCCAATGTATCACCATGCTTAATGGTATAAGTTTTTCTGTTTTCGGATAACCAGGTACCAGGTGGCGCCTTGCGAACGAAGTAATCATTTATACCACGCAATATAGCCTTGGATACCTTGGTCTGATGTGCTGGACTACGTAATTTACGTTCTTCACTTGGATTTGAAATAAAGGCTGTTTCCAGCAAAATAGCCGGGATGTTGGGAGCTTTCAATACGGCAAAGGCAGCCTGCTGGACATTTTTCTTATGTACACGACCAACCCGTGTCAGCTCTTTTAATACTTCATCACCGATATCCAGACTGGACTGAATCGTACCGGTCAGGGACAGATCCAGCAAGACGTGTTTAACCATTTCATCTTTGTCATCCAGATTGACGTTACCAAACAGTAAATCAACTTTATTTTCATTCTCAGCCAACAGTCGTGCGGTTTCAGACGTGGCACCACCAACAGACAGGGCATACACAGATGCACCACTGGCACGTTTATCGGGGAAAGAATCTGCATGAATAGAAATCATTAAATCCGCATTCACTTCATGCGCCCTTTTAATACGCTGACGAAGTTTCATGAAACGATCACTGTCTCTGATCATCTCAGCTGTCATACCGGGTTGTTGTTCAATTAATTTTTTTAACCGGCGGGCAATCTGTAAAGTAACATCTTTTTCTTTCGTTCCCATACGGCCGGTTGCACCCGGATCGTTACCACCATGCCCAGGATCAATCGCAATCACCACTTCACGGAGATTATTATGTTTTTTAGTTTTTTTGCTGACCCTGTCGGAATCTTTCAGATCTATGACCAGTCGGTATCCCTGACCATCTGAAGGTGATAATAAAAAGCTTTTAGGACGAGAATTATCTGCCAGATCCAGTACAACACGTAAATCTGTTTTATTTCGAATACCGGTACGGACACCTTTCAAAACATCATTATGCAATTCTTCAATGATGCCGGAACTCACCAGCTGGGTTTGCTTGAGATCAATAACTACACGTTCGGGCTTGTGCAGGGTAAACAACTTATGATCAACCGGTCCGTTAAGATCAAAAACCAGGCGAGTGTTATTCTCCTCCTGGGATAAGCGGATATCTTTTACCTGAACAGCGTCTGATGCTGCCCGCCCTATCAAGGGTGCAGCGGCCAGTCCACCGAGTCCGGCAAGTTGTGAAATAAATCTACGACGATGTCTAATCATATTTACATCTCGAAACCATCTGAGTGCCTATCTAGTAGTTTCGTTGTTTTTTCAGAAAATGCAAGTTTTTTGAAAAGAATTATTCAATGTTTTTATATAGATAGAGGCTTTATCTAAATTTATTCTTAAGAATCAAGCGTCATCAGCAAGCGCTCGCCCTGATCGGAACCTGACTCTATCAGCACATCTCGACCAGAATCCCGGTAACTTAAATGCAAAATAAGGTCGGGCTGAGGTAGATAACCCTCTGCTTTTTCCGGCCACTCCAGTAAACAAATGGCCTGGCGAGTGAAATAATCCCGCCCGCCTGCATATTCGAGCTCTTCAGGATCTGCCAGACGATATAAATCAAAATGATAAATAGACCTGTTATTAATTACATAGGGTTCGACCAGTGTATAGGTCGGACTTTTCACTACCCCCTGATAGCCGAGCGCCTGTATAAATCCACGCACAAAGGTGGTTTTGCCTGTGCCAAGATCACCCTGGAGGAAAATCACCATACCTGGTGGAGATAAACGGGCTATTTGGGCCGCCAGTTCCAGCTGTGCGGTTTCATTGACCAAATGACGCTTAAGCTGACTCATTAAATTAACCCGGATTAACCAGCGTTCTAATCTCGGCAAAAAGATCTGACGCCTTCATACCACGTTCACCCTGTTGTGCAGCCAGATCTCCGGCTCTAGCATGAAGACAGACCCCTGTCCGGGCAGCCGCTGCCAAACTGAAACCTTGCGCAATCAAAGCACCAATAACCCCTGACAGAACATCACCCATACCCGCCGTGGACATACCCGGATTGCCATAGGGACAGACATCAGCCACTGCACCCTGGTACCTGATCAAACTACCACAACCTTTCAGTACAATAACGCCACCATACTGCTGCTGTAATTCATCCACAGCCCAGAAACGATTCTGCTGAATATCCTTTGAACTCAGCTCGAGTAAACGAGCCGCTTCCCCCGGATGCGGGGTTAATACCCAGTCGTCCCTGGCTGGATCTTCGATGGTCAGTAAATTAAGTGCATCGGCATCAACCAGTTTAGGTATACGGGTTTGTAATACCTGAGCTAATAAATTCATGCTCCAGCTATCTCGCCCTAGCCCCGGCCCTATAACAATAGACTGTATTTTGGTTAGCAGATCCTGGGGAATATGGCCCTTGCCAGAACCAACAACCATCAGTTCGGGACAACCGGCTGTAATGACAGATACATGTTCAGGTCGGGTGAGTACAGTGACCATGCCTGCGCCAGTACGTAATGCCGCTTCACCAGCCAGCCGTACGGCACCCGCCATACCGTAATCACCACCAATAACCAGCACATGCCCAAAATCACCTTTATGTGAATTTTTATGCCGCTTCACAAACTGTGTTTTTAAATTATCCCAGTCTAATAATGCTGCATCACTAACCACGGATTTATATACCGCTGGCGGCACATTGAGATCATAAAAAAATAATCGGCCCGAATACTCAGGCCCCATATAGGTAAACAGACCTTTTTTCTGGGCGATAAAACTGACCGTCACATCTGCTTTTACAGCAACACCAAACACATCGCCTGTATCAGCATTCAAACCCGATGGAACATCAACGGCAATCACCGGTGTGGTTGCATTATTAATTTGATCAATCAGTTTTTTCCAGTCCCCGGTTACCTCACGATCAACACCAGTTCCCAGCAGGGCATCAACAATGACATCGACATGATCCAGCAGCTCTGCTGTAATTCGTGATAACTGGTGCCCCAGTGATTTCCAGTCACGGTATGCCTGTTGTGCATCACCGGTCAGTTTTGATACGTCCGTTAAACTAACCAGATCAACATCAAGCCCTGCTTTATGTGCCAGTCGCGCAACAACATAACCGTCACCGGCATTATTACCAGCACCACAACAAACCAGAATACGTTTTGCCAAAGGAAATTCGTTCTGCAATACCTTAAACACTGCGTCACCGGCTTTACTCATTAATGAATAACCCGGTATTTTAAAATCCTCAATCGCTATTTTATCTAGCTGACGAGTAGCAGTTACGCTGTATAATTGATTTGGTATTTGAGCCATAAAAATAATAATATGCTGGATTAATATTTATAACCAGCGCTATTGATCAAACCTGCTATTTATTCTGTTTTCGATAATGTAATGCCTGCCTTAAACTACGCACATCGACGTGAGTGTGCTTCATCATCAGGGTAATTGCGATTTCCTCGATCGCCGCATAAATGCAAGCCAGCGCAGCCAGCCTGAATGGCCATGCGGAAATATCCATAAATAGAAGAATATAACTAATCACAGTGACAGCAACTGCGATCTTCACACTCCAGGTATGATAACTGGTAATCGCTCTGAATTTGATAATGCCTATCAGTACCGGCAACGTAAAACTGATAATGATGACACTTACAAAGACAACTTCCTGCATAACAATCTCAGGCCAGAGAATCCAGGCCGATGCTGCAAGGGTACTGTATATACAGAAATCACCCCAACTGTCCAGACGAGAACCCAGCGTAGTAATTTGATTTAGATGACGCGCTAAAAACCCATCAAGTACATCGGTGAATTCCGAAACAAGAAGAACCACAATGAACCATAGCGGCTCATTTTTCAGAGCAAGCAATAACATGACTGGAGCCAGAAGAATCCGAATAAAACTAACAAAATTCGGCCAGTTATAAATGTTTTTATTTTCCAGTTTCATAACATAATTATTTAACCATGCAATAAAATCAATAGACAGACATCGACTAATATGGCTGTTTTCTTACTCCCCATTTATACAGCAGGCGTGATAATAAAATCTCCATCACTATAAAAATTAATACTATCAACATAACAGACCATATAGAGAGATTAAAGGCATCCATAAGAAAAATTGCCGGCAATAGCGCCTCAGGTATCTGATCCAGAAAAGGCGCCATACTACTTGACTGCAATCCGATACGACGCTTAATAAAACTTGAACTCATGTCACCCAGCATGGAATAAACGGCTACCAGAAGACCGGTTGCCAGGGAATAACCCAGCAAAGCTGCAAAAACAGGGGTTACCAATACTGCCGCTATCAGGCCACGCCAGGTTTTGGATTTACCCAATAGAGGCCGGCCATCCAGAAACGGTCTGCCAAAATCAACCGGCCAGGCACAGAAATCACCAAAAACATAGTGCATAAATACCGGTGCACCATTGGCAATAATAATCAACAATATAAAATGTAGAATTGATTCCATTTGAGCTTTTCCATTTACCTAAACAATTACCTACATATACTCATAATACAAACATGCTCAACAAATTTCTATTAAAGATTAAATATATACCCTACTATTAACCCATCCAAACTAGAGGGACATCACCATGCAGATACCCTGGTACATTACAGCTCTGGGGGCAGCTCTAATCTGGGGTCTTCATTACCCGTTAATTGATCATGCCTTAAAAAAGATTTCATTATTTAGCGTGCTTCTGATTACAGTCATCCCTGTACTCCTGATAGCACCATTATTTTCGGATACTTTATTACATGATTATGAAACATTTAAAGCACTTGAAACGACACAAAAATTAACCATTTCTGCAATCGGCCTGACCAGTCTACTTGCCAGTATTTTACTGTTTATGTCCATTGGTAGTAAAAATGCAACACTGGCAAGCCTGATTGAAATCACCTATCCTGTATTCGTTGCGTTGTTTTCATTCATCCTGTTTAAGCATCTTCATATCAATGCCAGTGTAATAACAGGAGGCATACTGGTAATGGCTGGAGCCGGCATCATTATTTTAAACAATTAATAATGCTATGATTTTCCTGTAATAAAAAAAAGACATGTAAAATACTGACTGCCATATATAAAGATAATAAAAATCGAGAGTTAATGAATGAAAACGGCTATTTTAAATTTATACAACCGCTATATCCTGCAAGAACCTGTTATTACCATTTTTATCACCTTATTAATATCATGCTTCTTTGCCTTTTATACAACCGACTTCAAACTGGATGCATCAGCTGATTCACTGGTTCTGGAACATGATCAGGCTCTCAAATATTATCGTTCAATAAAAGCACGTTACGGGTCAGATGATTTTCTCATTATCACCTACACACCCATACATGATGACTTATTCAGTAAGCCTGTTCTAAATGACATAAAAAAACTAAGAGATAATCTTGCCAAACTTGAAAGAGCAGAATCCATTACCACCATTCTCGATGTACCCTTAACCCAGAGCCCGCCGGTTACACTGGGTGAATTAAGTGAAAGCATCCGCACACTGGAAACAGCTGATATGGACATGGTGATGGCTCGTAAAGAATTCCTTGCCAGCCCGCTCTATTACAATCTGTTGATAAGCCCTGACGCAGGGACCACCGCTCTACAGGTCAATCTGAAACGCGATGACAAATATCATCAGTTATTGAATGCACGTAATAATTTGCGTGAAAAACAGTTACATCAAACACTTAATCACAATGAACTCAAGCAACTGGATAATATCAGTCGGGAATTCAAAACCTACAACCATATTCTCCAGGATCAGGAAAAATCTTTAATCATAAAAATACGTTCTTTAATGGACCAGCACCGAAATACGGCCAAACTTTACCTCGGTGGTGTGCCGATGATTGTCGCTGATTCGATTTCTTTCATTCAACATGACCTAGAGACCTTTGGCATAGGCGTAGTTCTTTTCATCATTATTATTCTCGCCGTCGCCTTTAAAAAACC
>Ga0224496_10001378_pt1 | contig 15252 bp, 6 predicted proteins | sample SF_Jul11_sed_USG_2_FD_168127 | JGI IMG/M metagenome (GOLD analysis project Ga0224496, IMG submission 168127) | Sediment microbial communities from San Francisco Bay, California, United States - SF_Jul11_sed_USGS_8_1 | ecosystem: Environmental > Aquatic > Marine > Sediment | place: USA...
TTTGAATTGCGGGAACAACTCAATCAGGAAATACTCCTGAGCAGATCTCTATGCAAAGCATTTATTAACCCCGCCCACAGGGCGCGGCTATCTAAGTTCTAGTATATGCCTTAAACGTGCAATTACGCCAGAAGGGCGAAAAAATGAAATAAGTGCTTTGCCCTCTTTATTTCTTTAAAGTTTCAATGCACCTGGAAAAAACAACGGCCCGTTTCCGGGCCGCTCCTTTGCTGACAGTTATTTACGCGCTGCCTGCGTAATGAACCGGGATTTTTCCTTACTGGTTAGCAAGCCAAGATCTACCAGGTCATTTGCAATATGAGACACGCAACTGACATAGCGACCATGATTCGGGAAGTTATCCGCATCACAATTGATATCGACCCATTGCTGAGCGCTGCAACCGCTTTCAGTTATCGGAAGACCCGCCGGTGTTGCCGGACATAAATCCGTGTCGTTGCCAACGCTGTCGCCGTCAGCATCACCATCACAGGCATCACCTTCACCGTCACCATCGGTATCCAGTTGGCTGGTATTGACGGTATTTGGACAGTTATCTGACAAATCGTCATGGCCATCGTTATCATCGTCGTCGTCACAGGCATCACCCTGAGAATCACCATCACCGTTTGCCTGATCGGTGTTGGCAGTCGTCGGACAGTTATCTACCGTGTCGGAAACATTATCACCGTCTGCATCATCATCGCAGTCGTCGCCAAGACCATCCCCGTCCAGATCAGACTGATCTGCGTTGGCAAGATCCGGACAATTATCAAGACCGTTATCAAGACCGTCGCCGTCCAGATCGTTATCACAAATATTTCCAGCACCATCATTATCCTGGTCAAGCTGATCCGCATTGGCGATAGCGGGGCAATTGTCGCTGGAGTCGGCAACACCATCTCCATCGCTATCGACAATCACGTCACCGCAGGTAATGGTAAAGTCGACTGCCTGTGTTCCCGTACCGACAGTAACAGTCTCAGCCGGAATGATTGCGCAGGGATTGTCAATATCAAAAGGTGATTTGGGCAGTCCAGCAATATACATCTGCCAGCGTGCACCTAAATCCATCGTTCCTGAACCAGCCTGCATCAAATAGCGTCTCTGAGGCCCGGAAAGATCGACACCATCGACAACGTAAAAACCTGTGTATGCACCTGGATCGATGTCAATAGGGACTGTTTGAAGCGACATGTAATTACCGCTGATGTCCAGCCTGGTGGAGTCTGAAACAACATTCCCGGAAACGTCAATATCAAAATAGATCGCAAAAGGCCAGGTACCGTTACTCAGGGCCCAGCGACTGCCAAGATCCATACTGCCAGTGCCTTCCGGCAGAACATAAACCGTATGTGGCCCTCCTTGCAGGTACCCGGCCGGAGTGGAATAGCGTCCTTCATACATACCGGGGTCGATGATAATAGGCACGGTGTGGAATGTAATGGTATTGCCCTGCACGGTCACACGTGAAGAGTCGGTAATAACATTACCGTTAACATCCAGATCATAGTAAATCGCCCAAGGCCAACTGCCATTGCCAATCGACCACCTACTGCCGTAGTCCGCCTGCCCTGTTCCTTCAGGCATCAGGTGTATGGTTTGCAAACCACTGCGGTATTGGCCACCCGCGTTGTAAGGACCAGTGTATGCGCCTGGATCGATTACCGTGGGTACGGTCAGAAACGTAATCGTGTTTGCCGAAGCCAGGATGCGCGTGGAATCCGTAGTGATATTGCCGGCCACGTCCACATCGAACCAGGTGGACCATGGCCAGGCACCATTGCCAACGGTATACCGGCTACCAAAATCATCCGTCCCGGTACCTGCCGGCACGAATTGCAATGACGCTGACCCGCTGCGGTACCCGAGGATGTTGTAGCGGCCTTCATATAGCCCCGGGTCGATATCGACCGTAACGGTGTGAAAATTTATCGTATTGCCAACGATCGTGATACGGCTGGAATCTGACGAGATAGCACCACTCGCATTAATGTGAAAACTGATTTCATTCGGGTAGCTTCCACCAACTGAAATAGTTTGCGTGGTTCCATCCGGGTAACTAAACGTCTGGACCGCACCACCACGAATCCATCCGGTGCCTGCATTATAGTCGCCTTTGAACTGACCAGGGTCAATGGTTACCTGTGCTGCAAAAGTCACCTGGGTGAGGTACATGGTAAGTGCTGCGCAAGCGCCTATTATCTTATGAAACATAAGGATTTCCTATATTCTGGTTTTGTTTATTTGAGTATAGACACACAAATGAAAGTTTGCAGTCTGGTTAAAAGCCAAGCGTAAAGGTTGAGGGTGTTTTGACTTTCTTCTAAAACTTGCCGTTGTCGTTCTTCCATTCACTGCGTGGGAGAATCGCATCGCTTGTATCCCAGTGCTCTGCAATTTTGAGGTCATGGGGCATTACCCTTAGTTGGGGAGCTAACGATTGAATTAACCTGCGCCAACATCGTTGCATTTGACTTTGCAAATCCAACTGCGTTGAGGTTGATTGCATGCCATCCAAAAGGATACTGCAATTGTAAGACGGCGTGTATCCGGAGGCGGCTTGCTGGCAGAACGTACTCGAATGTTTTGTCATTTGTCATATGACATATGACATATGACATATGACATATGACATATGTCGCAGGTATACCATACAGAACCCCGCCAACAAGAAAGAAGATCATGAACACAACGGATCCCCAGTGTGCGAGCTTAAAAAACACAGGCTGCAATATTGCCCTAAAGAACCAGAACGCAGCAATGAAAACTAACAGGCTCTTTCCCAGAGGAGTTATTAGTAGCTCAGCGCTATGCATCAAAGAAATATAAGCGAAAACTACAAATGGGTATAGGAAAAATAAACGACCTTTTCCATGCCTTTTGCATGTACTGAAAGCTGGCTCGGTTGTCAAACACTGTGATAATCGATCGAAAGATGACTGTATTCCGGTGCAGTTAGCACAAAAAAGTCAATGATTTTGCTGCGTTTGGCGCTTCAGGCGAATGACACCCGGGGGTAAGGCCAAGCCCATCGATGAAGTAGATTGAAAGGAGTGAGCACGGGATCAGGTTGGCTCGAAAAGATCGTGGATTTGTGTAGGTGCTCTAGGCGGTGTCCGGGCAGGTAGACCGAGATGATCAAGAATTTTAGTGATTGCAGCTTTCTCCAAGATGCCGGCGATGATTTTCATATCCCCGCCACCGTGCGGACAGTGTTCGATGTCGATATCAAACACCCACTTTAACAAGCGCGCCCAACTGATACGCACGGAAACCGGGGGATATTGTGCATCGTCATTCGCATCGGATGGGCTGCTTTTGTTTTGCTTTCCGGAAGGAATAATTTCGGCACGCAACTTGGCATTGGGTGCGAGCACACCACTAAATGCTGACTTTCTGTGTGAACCAAATTTTAGATATCAATCTTCATACCAATTTGTTCCGCCATCCCGATTGGCGCTACCCTGTGAAATGCATAATGCTGGTCTGTCAGTCGAAAGTAGGTGTGCCAGTGCATCCCCTTGGGCTTTGGTGGAAAGGGCTCCAGCATGTTGGCCGAACCACCTAGCTTCTTACGGATATTTTGCGCTCTGCGTAACGCCCTATTGTCGTCAGTTTCTCGTTGAGACTGATAAGCTAGTTGGTGACATTCCCGGCAGGCAAAGATACTGCTGCCATAGAGGATGGCAACGCGCTGCCCACAACCTCCCATAGGGCAGATAAACCAAGGTCTCTGCCCCCCGCGTAGTTGCACGGTGTCCAATCGATGCTTACAGCATATTTTATCGGCTGCCAGGTGCCGTCTAGTCGCTTGTAATTGTACTTGAGTACCACATGGTCAGATTCTACTTTCACGTGGATAGAAGCAATTGTTTTGCCGTTACTTGTCCACTGTGGGCTAAAGTGTATTAGCCCAAATCCGATCAAACAGACAGTGTCAGACACTGGTGAAAGCTGACGCTCAGATTGGGTCGGATTTCGGCAGCAGTCGGCCATCAACAGTCAGTCACCAGTTTCCAGCGAACGGCTGGTCAACCTTGAAAAGCGGTCATTCAGCGACAGCCAAGTGCCCAAACTGGACGGTGAAATGGTGGATTATGTTTAACCAGTGCCAGCGGCGTTCTGAAAGTGTATCAAACCTGGCGGTTTGAAAATGATATATTTTCTTCTTCCGTGTTCTTCTAATCTTTAAGTTTAAAAACCTTCTTCCTTCTTCAATTTTTTTCCTGCAGTCACGACCTTTTTCTGTGCTGAGTTCCGGCATCATGAAGCCTCTATCAGTGGGGGCAGCTACACAGAATCCTTTTCACCCTCAGAAAAAGTGGTATCATGCTGATTGGTTGTTTTGCTGTGGAAGGATTGGGAGTGCCCGGTCGGACGGTAAGATAACCTTTAACTTGACACATAAGCACAAAACTGCAAAACCCTGTTCATTAACTTGAACGGGGTTTTTTTTCGCTCTCTTTTCCTTACCAAGAATGGATGGTTATTTTTGGTGTCGGTTGGATTTGCCTTGTTGAACCGTGAATTCCGAAGAGATATTTTCTTGTAATAAAGTCACCCTGTAACCACCGGCCTTCCCAACAAACAGTTCTGATTGTGGCTCGCTTTGCTCACACAATTTAACCTTGTATCGTTAGGTGGCGACAACATGATCAATCCAAGTAAGAACCGAAATCAATAATAACAGCACAACAAGTTCAATCGACATTCTAAATCGGTCCATATAGGATCCACTGGGCCACGCTTCATCGATGAAAAGTAACAACGGCAGACACATTTTCAGTAAAGCGGTAAAAGCCGTGCTGCTTTGGCGCCAACAGAAAATGCAATACTTGAGAACCCATAGCACCCAGACCAGCTGAACTATGACTATAAACCATTCCCATAGCGAGTAGATCTGCGCCACCTAACGAATAGCGTTTATCCGCCGCCTTGCCCGAGTTTGTAATAGCTCCCCACCTATCGGCGGCGGATAAACCTTGTTGAACTGAACTGCCGGGAAAACGGCGCTTATGGGGATTGTAAGTCTGTGGAAGGGAAAGTCAACCGACAGCCGTGGCGAACGGCTATCTGGTGAGCTAAAAAATAGCGATCCAGCGTAGTAAAACTGGCTCGTTCGTTGATCGATTTTCGTCTAAATCGGTCCATTGTTGGGTTATTCAGTCTGCATAAGCAAATACTGCCCCGGCGGTTCCAAACACTTGGCCGCCAAGAAGAACGAAATTGGAGAATAGAATGCCTCATGGCGGCCCCCGGAGTGACGGGCATCGCTGTTTTGAAGCGGGTGGGATTATCTCTACCACCACAAAGCGTCCCTGGCGACAGTACGGACAACTCAGCCATTCAAGTTGTGTCACCCGCAGCATGAACGCTTCCACAGATTCCACTGTTGCTGGATGAGGAGTTGGCGCCCCCAGCGCAGCCCGTGCGGCGGCTAGATTGGCAGCCTTGTGCGCTGGACCAATCAAACCGTAATGACGTATACGTTTGAATCCTGTGGGCAAGATATGCTGCATGAAGCGACTGATAAACTCGCCTGCCTCCATGCGTACTGCCTTCTTACGGTTACCGTTGGCAGCATCATGCATGCGAAAACAGACGGTATTTCCCGTCATGCTAAGGATGCGATCATTGGAAATTGCCACCCGATGCGTGTAGCGCCCCAGATACGCCAGCACCTGCGCCGGTCCACCTAGCGGCTGTTTGGCGTAAACGACCCAGTCGTGTCGGCGCAATTTGATAAAAAGATTTCGCCACGACTTATCACGCTTTGCCACATCGTGGCGCAAGCCATTTGTGCGGCGCACCACATCAAGTGCGGCCATGAATTTGCTGCGATATACACGGGAGAGTGCCCGTACTGGAAATAGGAAGTTCTGTCGCGGACTCTGCCAGCGGCTATCCGCAGTCAATGCCCCGCCCGCCACCAGTGCGTGGATATGAATATGCCGGCCGAGATCCTGCTTCCAGGTGTGCAGCACCAGGGTAAAGCTGGGCGTGCCGCCTAGCCAACGTGGATTGGCGGCAAACTCATTCAGCGTGGTAGAGACGACATTGAACAGCATGGCATAAAGCGTTTGCGCATCGTAGTTAGCCAACCTGTTGAGGGCGTGAGGCAAAGTAAACACCAGGTGGAAATACGGTACCGGCAACAGCTCTTGTTGCCGCGCAGTAAGCCATGCCTCTTTCGCGCGCGTCTGACACTGCGGACAGTGTCGGTTACGGCAAGAGTGATAGCTATAGCGTAGCACACCACAGTAATCGCAACACTCGACATGCCCGCCGAGCACTGGGGTACGGCAGGTGACAATCGCTCGCCATGCCTTCTCCTGAGTAACGGAGAGAACGCGCCTTGCAAGATAAGATTGACCGTGGCTGCGCAGAATCTCGGCCAAACCCACACCATGGGACATGGCAGCAGCTAGTGCAGGGCTGTGTCGAGTAATTCAAGCGGAGATGTCGTGCCGGTCAGCTTATGGTGCGCCAGGTGGAAGTAGCGCATGGTGGTTGATACATGGCTGTGACCGAGTAAACGCTGGATGGTATGAATATCCACCCCGGATTCCAGCAGGTGCGTGGCAAAGCTGTGGCGCAGCGTGTGGATGCCACCTTTGCACTCAAGTCCAGCTCTATTTCGGGCGGCGCCATACATGCGCTGTACCGTCTCAATGGAAATCGGTCCGCTGCTCGCTGAGTTTGGGAATAGCCAGATGCGCGGACGATACATGCGCCAATAATCACGCAAGATTTGCAGTAATTGCGGCGAAAGCATCGTGTAGCGATCCTTACCGCCCTTGCCGTGACACACCTTGATGCACATCCGGTCTGGGGCGCTCTCGATGTCCGTCAGTTGTAGCGCACACACCTCGGAGACACGCAGCCCTGCAGCATAGGTGGTCATCAGTAAGGTGCGTGCGCGGAAGTTTGCTGCTACCGCAAACAGACGGGATACTTCATCCCGCGATAACATACGCGGCAGTGATTTGGGCACCTTCGCCATCGGTATATCGAACCTGCTTTGCGGTCGTCGCAGCACCGTACCGAAAAGAAAGCGACAGGCACAGGCTGCTTGGTTCACACTGGTATAGGCAAGCTGGCGCTCGACAATCAGATGCAAGAGGTAGGCTTGTATTTCTTCTGGCGTCAGTAAATCCGGTGAGCGCCGGTAGTACTTCGCCAGCGCACTAACCGCTGCCAGGTAAGATTCGCGCGTGCGCAAAGCAAAACCACGCAATACCATGGCATCGTCCATCTGTTCACGTAACGTCTTCATCTTCGTCTCCTCAGTCAAACCGGGGATATCCCCCATGACTAAGGATCAAAGATTTCTATATTAATTGCAGTAAGTTGAGTGGATTGGTAAAACGAACGAGAGCAATACCGTTGGATGGCCACCGCGAAGCGGTTTAGTTCAACTAGAACTAGACCTTCGAAATGACGCAATATATTACGTCAAAAATGACATCTATTATGGTATCTCCTTTCTAGTAGTGTGATTTTAGATGAGGCAACGACTTCTAAGTAATATGATTTTTAATGAGTCAATGCGGGGGCTGAGGACTAGATACCTTCGGCTACCTGATTCAGGTGCGCACGCTAGACCAGCTTATCATGATAGTAATTGAGGTCTTTGAGTAATTTGGCGGGTTTTACTTCGTCTTCTATATGCTTTGATTGTCTTTTTCTTTCATATAATCGTCGGTTTTTTGCATTTGCCGGGCGAGTCTTGCTTGGCCATTACCAACCGTATCATTTTATTTGGCTATTTTTCCATGTTCTTTTTCTTATTGTCTCTATTCGTCGTATTTAGTATTGCTAAAGTTCTATTATTAATCAATATGTTATCTTGATAGATGTGGTTCAGGGTTTACAACCCCTTATGAAATAATAAAAATACAGCAGGGGGAAGATATTGGCAAAATGCTTAAATGATATAAGTTTTGATAAATAAGTCGTTTTTCGTAATCACTGCCAACATTGATGTCGGTAGTGATATCCATTGTGATCACTCCAGAATTCTCCGACTAAATTTTGGGTATTTAACAATCCTAGGTGGAAACTTTTCAACGCCGATTTACCCAAAATTCTGGTAAGTTTTGCATGCCGATTGACACCTAATAAAAAATCAGATGTTGCATTAAGTGCATTTCACTTATTAACTATAAAGGGGCTTAATTGCCCCTTTTTTATGTGCATTGGTTCACACGTGATCTGACGTATCAGCGTGGATCAGGCTTCATCATGCACGGACCTGCATGCAGGATCAAGTTGGTCCAACGGAATCGATTGTCCGCTTACTCTTGGTATGCTGTCATTTGATAATATAGGGCGAATGACATCAGCGGGCACTAAGCAGGCTATCGGGCCGCATTAATTCCATACTACAAAAATGTCAGCATAAGTCTGGACTTATACAAGTTATACTCTGCTGTTTACATTCTGCACGCGCTTGTCCGGACGTATAAAATCAACAAATCTCTGCGCATCTTCTATACTTTTAAAACCTTTTGAAGGTATTCCTTTTCAGTGCCTATGTTACATTGTGCAGTGTTACATCTTGCTGACTTGATTATTTGCATGCAAGTCGATTATATTTTGCTTGGCTGGCGAGTAATGTCTCGCCCAAGTAAACGCTGCGATAGTTTTGGTATGCGTGTGTTAACACGAAAGTCGCCGAGTGTCATGCCGTTACCATACAGATTAAGGAATTCTACACTGACTGGATCTAATATCTGCTCACGTAGATAACTTTCTTGAACAAAACCGATAGCCAGCGTATTTTTTTGCGATGAGACGTTATCTCCATAGACCACAGCTGTTAGTTTGTTTAACCCGACCCGGTTAAAAACAAAATCCAATACCAGTAATGTTGCTTCCAGACCGATGCCGCTGGCATGGTCTGCTGGGTTTGGTAAGCCGATAAGAAACTCAGCGCGCTGGTGAAGAAATTGGATTTCGACAAGATTAGCAATACCTGCGGGTTGCTGTGTATTCTTATTGAAAATAATCCAGTCAATCGATTTCGATTGACACGGATGCGTGTTGTGCGCTTGGCGCAATTTCGCGGCCAAATCGTCAAGATGTTGGTGACGGGGAATATAATGATTATATTGCGACATAAAAGTCATATTTTTATAGCACTGGTGTAAATAAGCGGCATCTTCAGCGCGGTAGCGACGCAAATGTAATCTCTTTCCCTCCAATGGTTCTAACCAGACCGGGTCAACTTCAGCGCAATTTCTGACTGCTTTATGAAAGCCGGGACGTAGTTTGAGCGCAGTTAGGAAGTGATGCCTGGCTTCTTTTATTTTGCCCAAGTTTTTTAATGCCTGCCCTAAGTTGTTATGCGCTTCGGGATAGTTTTCTTGCAGATGAATCGCTTTGCGGTAATAGGAGATGGCTTCGTCTGCTTTGTTCATTTTTTGTAGCGTATTTCCCAGATTATTCAAAGCATGGGGATAATCCGGATGAAGTTTTAGGGCACTGCGGAAATAGGTGGCAGCTTCTTCCAGGCGGTTTTGTGATAAAAGAATATTGCCGAGGATGTTGTGAGTATCAGCTCGGCTTGCATCAAGTTTAAGTGCGCGCTGGCAAGTGATGATTGCTTCTTCAATGCAACCTTGTTCCCACAATGCGTTAGCATAGTTGCTATGAAAATCGGCGCGTAATGGATCGCTAGCAATAGCTTTAGTAAAATATTCGTTGGCTAATTCATGACGTCCGGTTTGTGCATGAATAACGGCGAGTAGATGTAGTGCATCCGGCTGGTTTTGTGTAATTGCGCATGCCTGAAGACAGAATTTCTCTGCTTGCTGAAATTGTCCGGCCTGATGGTGGCGAGCGGCGGTTTGTAGTATTGTTGATAATGAAGGATTGGAAGTCAACTGGGCGATGAGGACCTTATTAATTTAATGCAGAGATTAATACAGCTTTTTTCTGCCATGAAGATCATGAAGGAATTGAAGTGCTTTATTTTTAACCTCATGCGCTTCATGGCGATATTTGGCTCTGGCTTGCTCAGGTTAGTTTAATAGCTTTGATCATTGTAACTACAAAATGATTGGAAAAGGAGAATCAATCGTAAAAGGCTCGATAGCAGTAAAATTCAATGAAGCCGCATCTTCAATACCAGCATAAGCATGGCCATCCGTGTCTTCAATGGCACTATTATCTATCTGAATGCTGTAGGTAGTGTCTGGAATCAAGTCTTCCGTTGGATTGATAATTATCGCACTAAATATAGTAGCTTGTGATGAAATAGTTTGAACTGTATTAGTGAAAGGAATGCCTGTTATTGTTTGAAATGCAACCTGGCTGGTGTCATCGATGGCAATTGTTCGAGTATCAGAACCGTTGCTGATAACAATATCTCCATTGCCTGCAACGACGACTTCATCAAAATATAGTTCGATATCTCCGTTAATTTCAAATATCGAGTCGTTTGATGGAAAGCTGGCCGTTAGTAATGGGTCAGCGGTGGTGGTGAACGTTGCCCCGTCGATGCCTGCATAGGCATTTCCCGCTGTATCGGTAATGACGCCGCTTTCCATCTGGAAACTATAGGTGGCATCAGCAACCAAGTCTGTTGTGGGATTAATGATGACAATGTTGTCAATAAAAGTGACCTGGCTAGTATCATCAATAGCAATCGCACGGTTGTCGTCTCCATTACTGATGATAATATTCCCGCCGCTTGCTGCGACTGCTTCATCGAAATGTAGCTCAATATTACCGTCAGACTTGAAGATTGCGTTGTTGAGAGGGTTGCTGAATGTCAACAGTGGGTCAGAGTTGGTTGCTGTGATGGTCGCGTCGTCAAAGCCGGCATAGGCATGACCTGCCTTATCAGTAATCGCACCACTGGCCAGCTGAACACTATAGCTGGTATTAGGAATCAAATCGTCAGTTGGATTAATAGTTACACCATGTGTAAAATCAAAACCTCCTTTGCCGAATGTGACTTGGTTGGTATCATTCATAGCGATAGTACGGGTATCTGAACCGCTGCTGATGATGATATTTCCACTCCCTGCTATAACCTCTTCATCAAAATTCAACCTGATGTCACCATCAGTTTTAATGGTCGATTTGTTCTCTGGATTGCTGGATATCAATATTGGGTTAGAGTCGATGGTGGTAAAAGATGCATCGCTGATACCCGCAAAGGCATTACCTGCTGCATCTATAATCGTCCCATTGGCTATTTGAAGGTTGTAGGTGGTATTGGCAACCAGATCTTCCGTAGGATTAATAGTAATGGAATCAGAGTCGAAGCTTACTTGACGGGTGTCATCAATGGCGATGGTCCGTGTATCCGTGCCATTACTAATGATGATGTCACCGCTTCCAGCGGTAACAACTTCATCAAAATAAAGGGTGATATCACCATCAATGATAAAGGTCGAATCGTTGGTTGGATTGCTGTAGATTATAAGCGGTGCAGCGCTGATGGTGGAGATGGTTGCATCCTTTATTCCAGCAAACGCGTTGCCTGCGGTATCTTCAATCACGCCGTTGTCTATCTGAACGTTGTAGGTGGTATTGGCAACCAGATCTTCCGTAGGATTAATAGTAACCGAATCAAAGTTGAAGCTAACTTGGCTGGCATCATCAATGGCAATGGTGCGGGTGTCTGAACCGTTACTAAGGACAATATTACCTTTTCCAGCTGTAACGGTTTCATCAAAAAATAGTGTGATGTCTTCATCAATTTTTAATGACGCGTTGTTTGTTGGATCACTGTAGATCAATAGCGGGTTGGAGGCAATGGTTGTAAAGGTGAAATCATTAAGTCCTTCGTAGCCGTGACCTGCATTGTCGGTAATGACACCACTCGCTATTTGAACACTGTAGGTGGTATTAACAGCCAGATCCGCTAATGGGTCGATGGTGACAGCGCCATAATCTGGGTAAAAGTTAGGGTTTCTGCCAAAATCATTAAAACCCGCGTCAAAATGACTTAAACGAGGGCTAATTCCAAAATCGGACATAAAAGTGGGGAAAGGTTCCTTGTCAAATGCAATCTGGTTACTGTCATTAATGGCTATGGTGCGGGTATCCGAACCATTACTAATGATGATATTGCCGCTTCCCGCTGTAACCATTTCATTAAAGAGCAGTTCAATATTGTCATCAACTTTAAGTATCGATTTGTTTTCTGGATTGCTGGAGACTAATTGTGGGTCGGAATTAGTAGTGGTGAAGGCTGAATTGTTGATACCTGCAAACGGATTACCTGCTATATCTTCAATCACACCGTTACCTATCTGAATGTTGTAGGTTGTATTTTCAACCAATTCCCCGGTTGGATTGATAATAACAGTGTCTGACTCAAAAGCCACTTGACTGGCATCGTCAATGGCTATGGTGTGAGTATCGATTCCGTTACTGATGACGATATCACCGCTTCCCGCTGTAACAATTTCATCAAAATATAACGTAATATCGTCATCAATAATGAATACTGGGTTATCGCTTATACTGCTGAAGTCGAGCAGCGGGTCCGAGTTGACGGTCGTGAATGCAATGTTGTCGATGCCGGCAAAATCGTGACCGGCCGTATCCATTATCACACCATTGGCTATTTCAATGTTGTAGGTTGAATTAGCCGCTAAATCCGCGGTTGGATTAATGATGACATTGTGCGAGTCAAAAGTAACTTGACTGGCATCATCGATAGCAATGGTGCGAGTATCTGTGCCATTACTGAGTATGATGTTGCCAGCTCCCGCCGTGACTGTTCGATCAAAAAATAGCTCGATAACGTTGTCAATTTTGAATCCCAGGTTATTCTCGATGTTACTGTAACTCAATCGCGGATCAGAGGTAATAGTGGCGAAGGTTGTATCGCTGATGCTCGCAAAAACATTGCCTGCCTCATCTGTAATGGCGCCATTGGGTATTTGAACACTATAGGTGGTATCGCCAAGCAAGTCTTCTGCTGGGTCGATCGTCACCCTGTCCCTGCTGAATGTAACTTGACTAGTATCGTCAATCGCAATGGTACGAGTATCCGTACCATTGCTGATTAGAATGTCGCCGCTACCTGCGACAATATTTTCATCAAAAAATAAATCCAAATTGCGGTCTATCTGGAATTCTGTGTCGCCATTAGAAGGAAAACTGTATTTCAGTCTCGGGTCTGAGGGAGAAGTTGTCCTGAATATTAACGCGTTGGCTTCATTAATTCCTGCGTAAGGGTTGCCTGCTGTGTCCACAATCACGCCGCTGGCTATTTGAACACTGTATAGCGTATCAGCAGTTAAATTTGTTGCTGGGTTAATCGTGACGGTGTTTCCTTCAAAAATCACTTGACTGCTGTCGCCAATGGCAATCGTGCGGGTATCCGAACCATTACTGATAATAATGTTGCCGTTACCTGCTGAAACATTCTCGTCAAAAGCGAGTGTAATATTACTGTCAGCCTGAAATCTGGCAAGGCCGTTATATGGATTGCTATGAGTTAGTAACGGGTCAGAGTCGGCAATCGTCGTAAAGTTGAGTGTGGTCGTATCATCTATTCCTACATAGGGGTTACCTGTTGCGTCGACAATTACACCGCTGGCCATCTGAATATTGTACGTGGTATTGGGGACAAGACCGGTTGAGGGATTAATGGTGACCTTTTCAAAATCAAAGGTAACCTGGCTGGTATCATTAACGTCAATAGTGCGGGTATCCGAACCGTTACTGATGATGATATCACCACTTCCCGCCGCAACTATTTCATTGAAATTCAGCGTGATATCTTGATCAAACTTGAATGCAGTAGCACCATCAAATGGATCACTGTAAATCAACACTGGGCCTATGTTATTAATGGAAGTGATTCTCATAACAGGTATCCTTTTTGAGAGAAAATAATCAAACGCATAAAATAATGCACGTTAAGAGCAATACGGGTCTGTGAGTTTTCTCACACCCCTCTGAATTAATGCTGAATAAAGTAAAAAATTTGCCAAGACTATTGGGTTGATTTTGCAGGCGTGCAAATACCTAGGCCTCAATCAGAATTGACTCGCGTTTTATGACGTCTTCGCCAAAACGAAAGCAACATTTGCATCTTAACGCAGTGGAATAGTTGGTAGGGCAAGCGGCCTATGGTAAGTCGAGTTGATTTTCACAATTTCAGACTTCGTTAACAGCCAGGATAAATTCACTGCTATTTTTTGGTTTCCACCCAGTAAGACTATTCATGCAATTCATTTATTCTGCCAATTTAATTTCTGCAACACATTCAAAAAGGTAACTACTCGCCCCCCAAAAAAGTCAAAAAAATACTTGACAGGTTTTTAGGCGAGCAAAATTCTATTTTGCGCCTCACTGATAAATCTCTGCGACAATTGCCCTGTGTTTGGTAATAAACCGTTTTCAGTATAATTTTGTCGTTTCGTCTGGGTGAGTCTGTTTTATCTTCACCAGTCGGCGTACAGAGCGTCAAAAAAAGCCGTGTTATGATGGAGTTATTGAGAATAACCCATTGACATCAACGTGGCAAGCCTGGACAAAACATCGGTTAAAGATGAAGTTAATCGTTTAAAAGCAGACTTTGATCGTCTTGGCTCTGAAGGAAAAGTGTCTTCTGAAATCCAGATGATCATGAATAGCCTGTTCATGATTATTGAATTGATCTTGGCCATTTTTCTTGAGCGCAGCACCAAGAAAGATGGCAGGAACTCCAGCATACCTTCCTCGCAGACAGAAAAGGATGAATCAGCGTTAAGTCATTCCGGGAGTAACGGCAAGGGCAAAAGTGAGAACAAAGACCAGGCCAAGAATACCCGCATTAAAGAAACCGTCACGATTGCTCAAGTCCTCACCTGCGATGTCTGTGCACAGGACCTGAGCGATGTTCCTTGTATTGATCATGAAAGGCGCACCAAAATCGACATTGTTTTCGAGAAAGTCGTTGATCATATAGATGCTGAGATCAAACGCTGTCCGGCCTGCCATGCCACAGTAAAAGGTTTGTTTCCCTCAGATAGACACGGCCCATTGCAATATGGCGATGGCTTAAAGGCATTTGTGATTAACTTGCTGGTCGGCCAGGTGGTTGCATTGAACCGGGTGCAAAAGCTGGTGAAATCGATGATCGGTGTGGTGATTGCTGAGGCCAGCTTACTCAAGTTTGTGCTTCGTCTTTACCAGGCGCTGGCAACTTGGGAGCATCAAGCGACAGAGTGGATGCTCAACGCACCAGCGATCAACGTAGACGAAACATCCTTCCGGGTTGATACGAAAAACCAC
>Ga0224496_10001379_pt1 | contig 15246 bp, 10 predicted proteins | sample SF_Jul11_sed_USG_2_FD_168127 | JGI IMG/M metagenome (GOLD analysis project Ga0224496, IMG submission 168127) | Sediment microbial communities from San Francisco Bay, California, United States - SF_Jul11_sed_USGS_8_1 | ecosystem: Environmental > Aquatic > Marine > Sediment | place: USA...
TGCGTTGTGGCATAGGCATGTACACCGACCATCATTTCCTGATCCCTTCCTTAGGATTTCATTATCTTGAGTTCGAAATTTGTGGCGTCAATGACGCAAGAGCACTCAGTTGATTTTGCAAGCTTGCCAACAATCCATCTAAATTACCAAACTTAATGCGTTGTTGTTCTTCGAAACGAAGGAGTGCCGCTTCCTTCACCGAAATTTGTTCGAGGAAATCATCAATTTGGCTTGTAAGTGAATTTTGCCGAAGAGTTAATGCCCCAAATTCCACATCATCCAAGGCATCGACGGCGTCGTTGACCAATCCCCCTATTCCTTCGGTCCCCGTGGTAGGGTTCTGAACGAATAAATCACGAACAGCAGAATAATTTTGACTTAAGGCCGCATCAAAAGTCGTATCATTGAGCTTGATGGTGCCATCAGCCGTCTGTGTTTCAAACCCGATCTGAGAGGCACTGGTATAGGTAGTGAGACCACTAATTTGAGAAAAAGTCGATTGCCGTATACGATCAAGAACCGTTCTGGCCAGGGAATCCCCAACAAAAATGCCACGTTCTCCGGTTTCGACATTAAACACGGTCCTTTCATTCACAAATTTCTGGACCTCATTATACGCACTCACAAAATTTGAGACTCCTTCTTTCACAGCCGTCGTGTCCTGTGTCACGGAAATCGTCACAGGATTCACGAGATCTGCAGCCTGCAAATTTAAGGTAATCCCAGAAATCACATCCGTCAGGGTATTGCTGGAACGATCAATCGTGACGGCTCCCACACCTTCCCCCAAAACAATTTGAGAATCTTGTGCCGCTTGAAAGGTATCCACGCCTGTCGTCACCGTATCTAAATCGGTATTATCCGCGGAAATGGTGATTGAATTACTGGCTCCGCTATCATTTGATGACAACACCAAGCGATACGCTGGGACGGCCTCCGTCCCGGTATTCAAAATGGAGGCACTCACTCCGGCACCAAGGTCATTAATACCATCCCGCAACTCTTCTAACGTGCCATTGGCGCCTAAATTGACCGTTTGCGTAGAACCTCCACCTACCGAAAACGAAAACGTACCAGATCCACCGCTGACTATATCTGCATCCGTAGTAGAAACGGCAGTCGAGGCCTTGGAGACTACCTGGTGAGCGGAAGCCAATTGATTAACCGTGACCTTATGCGTCCCGGACGCGGCTGTCGACGACACCGCTGCGGTTAATAATGTTTGGGAACTGGCCGATGTGACACTGACCTGATTTTTATCGAAACTGAGACGGGTTCGGAGGGAGTTGGCCGCACTTTGCAATCCTAAGAGCTTTCCACCTAATAAACCAAAATCAGTTTGTTTTGTTTGCAAATTAAGCTTGCGCTGATTAATGCGATCAATGGGAATGCGTTCAGCCTGGACGAGAAGATCGACGATCGGTCCAAAATCAACACCATTACCAAGTCCGCCAAAACTGACTAGAGCCATTCCCTACTCCTGGAAAAAAAGCACCTGTTCATATAAGGAATATCTAAACTCGGAAAAATAATAACTGAGCGAGGCTAAATTTCTTCTTCGACAAACAAGCCAGATTGGCCGGCAAAAAACCGATCAAGCTCCAACACCTGCTCAGATGGTATTTGTCGGATGAGTTCGCCGGAGTCTTTATCAAAAATCCGAACAATGACTTGCTGTAACTCTTTATCGACAGACAGTTCGATTTTTGGCTCGATATTCTGCAACGTTGTTTGCAGGCGGGTCACGACTTCTTTTATCTGCTCTGGGGCATTTTTGGAAATCTGAGATTCCTTGATTTCGGTAGATTCTTTTGGATTAGCAGCCTTTTTATCTATAGGGCGCAGCCTGTCATTTTCTCCCACCTTTTGATTGTCACGCACACGAATCTCTTGCCCAACGGACAAAGAAATCACCGATGAAGCGCCTTGTGAAATTGATGCAATCATTATGGGTTACCCCCTCGTCAGGATGGAGACCAGGTCAACGGACCTGGCCTCCTCCTAAATATCCTTTTACTGCAGCAAGGACAGGGCTTGCTGAGGTAAGGTATTGGCTTGCGCCAAGATTGACGTACCAGCCGAAACCAAAATTTGGTTTCGAGTGAATAACGCCGTTTCAAAGGCAATATCAGCATCCCGAATCCGTGATTCAGCAGCCGACACATTCTCATTCGCCACTTCCAAGTTTTGGACGGCAGCATCAATTCTATTTTGCAAAGACCCGACATTGGCTCGGGCTGACGCCACAGCACTAATCGCGCTGTCAATATTGCTTAATGCACTTAAGGCATTGGCAGAAGTGGACACGTTCACACTTGTCAAGCTTAATCGAGTGGTATCCAAGTCATTGAGCGAAAGCGTGAGGGTGTCATTGGCTGAACTCCGGAAACCAATTTGGATCGATAAGGAATCATTCCCTGTTCCACTGAGCAATTTCACGCCGTTGAATTCCGTCACAGCGGAAATACGGTCAATTTCCGAACGAAGGGCCACGAATTCTTGATCCAAAAATGATCGTTCGTTTGAACCCAAAATACCACTGGCCGATTGTTCCGCCAATTCTCGAAGTCGGGCCAACAGACCTCCGATATTAGCAGCACCACCGTCAGCAATTTGGAGCAAACTAATACCATCGTTGGAATTCCGAACCGCTTGATTAATACTACGAATTTGTGCACGTAACGTTTCGGAAATACCGAGACCGGCAGCATCATCTGAAGCTTTGGTGATTCGCAAACCTGAAGACAGACGGGCAACTGACCCTTGCAACTGGGATGTGGAAATTCCCAAGTTCCGTTGGGCGGTGATCGATGCAATGTTGTTGTTAACAATAAGTGCCATGAATTCCTCCTTGATGGCTAATCCTCAAAGGTTCCGTCCCTTGAGGGAAAGTGAGTGAGATAAGTCGACTGGCCTCCTCAGCGATTGGTAAAGATGCCCAATTTCATTGTCTGGCTCTACTTATCGTCCATCAAAAAGAAAACTTGAGAAGCGGCTCTATCCTGTTGAAGAATTTTTTGAGGTTTTCTAAGAATATCAGTTAACTGAATACAACGGACGCATCGCGTAATACTTACCACGATTAATCGCTGGTCATACGATTTATTGGGGCAGCCGTGGAATGACTTCGTATTCCAACATATCGGCCACGCGTACTTCATCAACATCTTTTCTCGCGATCATGAGTTCATTCACCCAATGGGACAAATTCTGTGTCTGCGTGGCTTGAGACCCAACAACAGATTCCTGAATGTGAAGCCATTCCAAATAATCCGCCACTTGCCCAAACCATTGATCTAATCGACGAAGCCCTCCACGACCTTGGCGAAAGTCTTCCACAATTTTTTGAGCATTGGAGCGCAATTGCTGTCCAAATTGCTTGCCCGTTTCAGAGGCCTTTTGAACAAGAGTTTCCATTCGCTCACTGGTTGCAGAAATTGTCCCGAAAGAACTTGCCGTCTGAGACAAGGTCTGAGGCACTAACTCTCGATCAGTCATGGGTCGATTACCAACATAAAGATGTGTCACCAATCGACCTTTTGCTTCTGCTCGGTCACTCAAATTCGCCAACACCTCTTCTAATTGGAGGGTGTCGTTCATTTCCCATTTTTCTTCATCCAATTGCACTAGCATAGAGGTCCCTCCTTTTCGGTTCAGGTGAATCCCGAGTGAGCTGATCAAAAATCAGCGTGACTCGATCTTGAAATGTTTTCGCAGCCATCACATATTCTTCTGTCATGGCCTGTAATGTTTGTCCTTCTAAGTTAAACGTCTCGCGAATGAAGGCCACAGTCAACGGTCCGTAGGCAAAGGAAGCCCTGACGAGTTCTTTCATCACAAGGGTATGTTCTTTCAGTCGATGTTGGGCTTCCTTAAGATCCAGCACAGGCACCGGCTGTCTCCGACTGAGAGATCGCACCAGCTTAACTTGCTGACACAAAGCAGAAACTTGTGGGGCAAATAAGGCCCACAACGCGATGACTTCCTCGTAATCAGGAGGAAGGGATGAAGACGGAAGCGTGTGACTGAACCCACCGGTAAACATTTCGTACCAAGCACGGCGCCAAAAGGTCCCATACCACGCCGTCACTGATGGTTCTTGTCCAGACCTCAACACAAATGTCCCAAGGTGATCTTCATCGATCCCACCTTCAAACACACGAATCGTTGAGGAAAACGTGGGTAAAGCCCCCTCCCCTAACACATGCCAACATAACCCAGCAATTTCTTGTGGAAGAAGATGATCCTTGCAAGCGTGGTGGGGACACACCTTGTCAAATCCACATGGGCCACAGGCAATATCCGGTTGCACCACCCAATTTCCTGGTCCAAACGGGCCCGTTTCGCGGAAATCCACATGCCCCACCGAGATATTGACGACTGGAGTCTTCACTCCCACTGCCATATGCATAGGCCCGGTATCATTCGTCACCATCAGTTGGCATTGCTGCAACAGTGCGACAACCTCCGGTACGGAGGTTTTTCCCACCGCTTCACACAGGACACCCTGGCCTCCAGCCTGTCGATAGACCTGCAACGCCTCTTCGACAGACGGTTCTTCTTTTGGTGTCCCAATCAGGACAAAGCCGACATTTCGTCCTTGACTGAGATGGGCCATTAATTGGCCAAAATATTCCGGTCGCCACGCTTTCATGGGGTCACTCGCACCAACTTGGACCCCAACCCAATACCTGGGTGCTCCAGCATTTCGGAGAAACGTCCGCGCCCAATCAGCCAATTCAGGAGTCACGAATAATTCGATGGGATGGAACCGGCCCGGCCCACTCCCGCCAAGCGCAAACAGATCAACAATATTAAAACGATTCAAATGACGATAGACGTGAAAATCCAGAAAATATTTCATCCAGGGATTTTTGACCAAGAAGCTGCCATCATGAGCCGTCGTCATTCCTCGCTCATCCGCACATCCCAAATATTTCACCAGAAACGCACTGCGCCGATTAAAGGTTAAATTGATGACTCGATCATAGCTCACCTGCAGTAAGGGCTTCGCCCAATGGGAAAGATCTTGGTACAACGACACCACATCTCGAGCACAAACACGGCTCTCATCCATCAACGCCTGAAAATCAAAGATGAAGACCTGCCGTATACCAGGAATCATGGCGGCCATATGCCCAAATTCCCGGTCAACAATGAGATCAATCCCAACCCCAGGTGACTCATCTTGTAAACGTGCAAGAAGGGGGATCATTTGAATCAAGTCCCCCATTCGCGTGATATTGATGATCAACACATTGTTCATAAGAAATCACGTTTCTCCTGGCGGTATTCATCCATCATCAAAATCAAGAGCTCTTCTCGTTTCAGTTGAGCCTCAGGACCTTTCAGTCGAATGGCTCGAGCCATATCGACAAGCTCAACTCGACTTTTTTTGGGAAAGGTGTTGAGGAGCGGAATGAGTTCTGGCGATTCTCGACTACGTGCAAGAAGAGATTCGGCCTGCCGTTCGCCTTGCAATATGGCTCCAATACGATCGGGAGAGGCCAACCCCATGGCACTCAACAAGGTCTCCATCCGATGAACATACGTATGGGACGTCATCACCTGTTGTTTGGAGGCCTCAGCCATAGCTCGTCGCTGCTCTGGTTCACGCAAAGAGGTGTTGATGGCGGGCACGAATTCTTCAGGCGTTCGCACAACTTTCATCATCGTGTCATCAAAGAGATCAGGCAACAACGTCCGATGATCGATGACCTGAAAAGCCCCGCAACTCGCCAATTCAAAGGTACGAGGATTGACGCTATCCCCATCTGGATCGAACCCGCTCTTCGTGTAGGAATGCAGATTAATATTGACGGTGGTCCCATTAAATATTTTCACGCTGGTGGGCGTATCGATTCTTGCCCCGTTTCGTTGAAGAACCTTGGCTAACGTGCCGCAGTTATCCCATTCATTTCCCCACAACTTAAAGGTCCACTCATGCCCCAACAAGGCTGGCAAGATTTCCCGTCGATTACGATAGCCCGCACCAAGAAACGACACATCCGCTTTCAATTCGTCTTCTTCATGTTCCGTTAAATTCACACGCTGATGAATACTGGGGTCCGCAGCCAACGGCAAGTAAGACACATGCGAAGCCCCAGCCTGTTTAAACGCGTCGAGACAGGCGGCTTGCTGCATCACAAACCAAAAATCGTAACCTCCAATCATTTGTTGCCAGTAGGTCAAATGACGAAAATTTTCAACAAACCACATGGCCGTCAATACTTTTTTTCGTCGCATTTGCTCAAGAACGGCCATGGAAAGAGGGGCTTGCGACATCGCCAACACCACATCGGGTGGATCCTCCGCAACATGTGCCAAGCTGATCACCCCGAGGGTGTCACTAAACCTCTGCTGAACCGTCATTCGTAGTCGATCATCTCGAATGGTGTTCAGCTGTTGGTAGCCGCGTTCATGTAGGCTATGGTCCACCCAACTCACACGATGTCCCAACGATTCTAACGCCCGAACGACATACCCCCCGATAGGAAGAGAGCCCCCATAAATCGGGCCAACCACCATGACATGTAAGGTTCCGTTGGCTCGATGGGCCAACTGCTGACGAAGCTGAAGTCGAAAAGCGTCATACACATCGGCGTGAAGACTGAGGGCGGGTTCATAGGTCAGCAGTCGAACACGCTGTCCTTGCTGCGCCACTTGCCCGGCCATTGATTCGGGATCACCCCACACCCATTTCACTCGTTCACCCCATCCCTTCAACCCTCGCACCGCTAACCCATCGACCAATTCCTGGAGATTGGGAACCACCACCATGATCAGAGAATCTTGAGACACGTTGGCGAATAAGGCCTCCAGGTGGTACCACAACCCAAGGCCCAATACGACCAAGACTTCACCCGCTTGGCAATCCTTCGCGTGATGAGCGGCCCACTGCTCAGCTTCACGAAGGGGATCATAGGCACTATGGATGGAGCGATTGTTGACGACGGCGGTCGGCAGGCCAGACTTGGCCGGATATATGGACAAAAGCCCACCAGGAGTGTTCAGAAGGTGAGACGCCAACGCCGGATCCTGAGACCGTAAGATCGAGATATTTTCTTGAAACACATTCATGACGAACATCCTGTTAAATGAGAACGAAACCCAACAGTGGAATCACGATTGGCTGAAGGAGCCGACAACTGTTCCCAAATATTTTTTCGCTGAGCGACCGCAGAATCCAGCTGCTCCCCATTCATATAGAACATCCCCCACACATCCCGATGACTCTTCCATAATTCCCACTCCGAGGGGTGTGCACTCTCATCTTGCCCCTGGATTAATTGAAGAGTTTCTTGCACCGGCCATGAACCCGGAGGCGGAGCCGAGCCGTTGAGGTCAAAGGCACCAAGCGTTTTGGAATTGACACCTGGCCGAAATTGCCACACGTAATGTCCCACCCCATACGGTCCAGTTTCGTGCACCCGCGCCCGTGAAAAATACCAACCGATCGCCCGTGCTCCGCAGGCCACTCCAAGGTGCAAAGGACCCGTATCGGATCCCACGACCCACTGACAACGATTCAACACATGCGCCAATTGCGGCAACGATGTCCTTCCGACACAATTCAAGAGTCGAGACAGATACGAAGGAGGCAGTTGATCCTCCAAGGCTAAGGCGGCTTCACGTTCGCCAGGCCCTCCAATCAGCACACAGAGACCATGGGGGAGTTGGTCAATACAGACCTCAATGAACTGTCTCCATGTTGCTAGCGGAACTCGACGATCTCGATCCCCAGCCCCCAGAACAATGCCAATTCCATTCCATGACCCTTCATCCACCATGCAGGCAAGATCATTGGGCAAATCAACATGAGTTGCGCGAATAGTGGGAACCACGGATGGCGGGTTCACTCCGCACACCCCACAAAAGGCGTCGGCCAAATGAATGCGGTTGGCTCCCCGGTCACCTGCCACTTGGCGTAAATAGGCCACCCACGGCGGCAAACTGGGGTGCAATGGTCCCAAATCCCCTGCCCCAACAACCTGGTCACTCAACACATGCGAGGCCAGGACGCTTCTGGGATGATTATTCAAATTGTAGGCCACGGAATATCGAGGGAATGCGCAATCGTCCACGTATTGTTCCGCTGCAACGACGAATGGTTCCGGGGCCCCACCATCCATATTCGCCAGGCTATGCCAACGCTCACCGTCCCAAGGATAAACCCTTTGAATATCTGAAAAAAGTTGAGCCATTGAAGCCAAAGGTGCCGCACACACCAAATCCAATGGCCGATCGGGAAAAGACGAATGAAGGGAGGAAATCGCAGGCAACGATTGGATGAGATCACCCAACCGCGCTAACTGGAGGAGAAGAGATCGAGACATCGACTGGTTTGACCCGGCAATAAATTCCTCCTAACGTACGGAAACCAAACGGCCTTGGTCCTGAGGGTTGGCTAATACCCTATCTAAATCTTCGAGTCCTTCAAAGTCTGGTTGAACAAGACGCAGCCAAGTGAGTTGCTCCTTCGCTTTATCAGGATGACCAGCTCGAAATTCCACGCCAGCCAAAGCAAAACGCATCGCACAATCCGCAGGATTACGAAGCAAATACCTATGGAGATGGCCCGAGAGTTTGCTCCAGCACTGTAAGGCGGTCCCAGCCTGAATAAGCCCTTGTAGGGCCTCATCTTCATCAGGGAACTCTCCTGAAACCTTTTCAAATACCTTCCATGCCATTTCAGGGTTTTCCATTCCCATATGGGCCAAACCTAAACCCAACCCGGCTTTACGAGAATCAAACCCCTTGCTCAACGCTTGAGAAAATGAATCGGCCGCAGCTGAATACTCTTTCGATTGCATCAACAAAATACCTTGCAATCCATACCCCGTTGCCTCATGAGGCGGGGATCCGATGAGGGCCATGATATGCTGGGAGGCCAGTCTTAAATTATTTTCCCTCATCGCTTGTTTGGCGAAAAATTCCCGTGCATTAGGATCTTCCTCTATTTGTAAGACTCTCTGCCAAAACCCAAACTCGCTCTCTGGGACTTTCCAGGTACGGCATAATTCCGCACCCCATCGCAAACATTCAAGATCCTCCGGCCATGCCGAGTATTCAGATAACAACTGCTTCAATTCAGGAGGGCAGAGGGTTTTTGAGAAAGAGATGCCATTTTCTCGAAGTTGAATTAACAGCGTTTGAATCTGTGCCAATCGTTGCCATTGTTGCCGTTCCTGATCATTTGTAAATGGAAACAACTTTTGTCGAATCATCCCATCCTTAATGTATAACTTGTCGGCATACCCCTCACTGACAAAATATATGTCCTCATCAGGGATAATTTTGGACGCCCAACGATCCATCAGTAACCGTCCGTTATGATTCTCGGCCGCTTTATCCTTCCGTCCAGGCGATTGGTGTTCAAGGTGATACAGGACACTTTTCGGCTGGTAAATGATTTTCCGGCCACGTTCCCGAATTTTCAAACAGAAATCAACGTCCTCAAAACCATTCCTAAACTCTTCATCAAAGCCACCCACACTATCCCAATCCTCACGACGAACCAAAAAACAGGCGGCTGTTACGGCCTGAAATTCACGGCGCTTATTGACGGCAGCCAATTGAGAGGACTCCCCGCGAAAAATATGGTACGGGACTAAACAATTTTTAGAGAACACCACACCGGCATGTTGAATAGTATTATCAGGAAATAAAAGCTTACTCCCCACTACCGCAACGTCTGGATATTGCTCAACTTCATTGACCAACGCCAAAAGCCAGCCCTCTTGAGGAATGGTATCGTTATTCAAGAATATTAAATATCTCCCTTTTGCTTCTGCCGCACCTTGATTGCAGGCCTTGGCAAAACCTAAGTTTTCTTGATTGCGTATGAACTGAATATCGCCACTCAACGCCGAGAACAACTCAGCAGTACCATCCGAGGAATGATTATCCACTAAGATCACCTCATACGTGATATCTTTGGTCGCTTCCGACAAATGTTCCAAGCATTGTTTCGTCAAATCTGCTCGATTAAATAATGGAATAATGATTGAGCAATCATAGGATATCTTGCTTGAATCAACTCTTGATGGAGCCACTGAATAAGAAACATGGGGAGCATGAACGGACTCCGGCTTCATTTTCTCAACAACTGATTCCCCTAACCAAGCAGACTGATAATGTGAAGCCCATTGATCAAACATTCGATTGGCCAACACCCACTGACGAAGTGTCTCGCCCTGAGCCTCTGAAGAATCTGGATTGTGAACGTGATCACGAATTGCTTGCACCCAGGCCGTGGGGTCATTGGGCACTCGAGACACTGGGGCGGCTTGATACGGGAAAATATCGGTGGCAATGACTGGATAGCCCAGGATGCCGTATTGAAGGATCCTCAAATCACTTTTCGCCTCATTAAATTCATTCATAGCCAAGGGGGCCAACGCCAAATCTAAATTCAAACTAGCAAGCTTCGCCGGAAAGTCTTGCAGTGGAACCATGGCATGCGTCTCCGCCTCAAACCGAAACCCTGGACGAACATCAGGAACCTCTCCCAAAAACACCCACTCCACTTCCAACCCCAACATTTCCATCACAGGGCTTAAAATCGCGACATCGGCTTGATGAACCCCCAATTGCCCCACCCAGCCAACTCGAGGTCGAAGCCCCGTTCTGCGTCTAGGTCTGGAACCTTCCCATTGCTCTTTCAATAAACAGTTGGGGAGAATCAACGACGAGATTCCCCGCAAATCGAGTGCCTGTTGAAGTGGCAACGTGGATACCGTCACACAATCTGCTTGTTCAACTGCGCGAAACAAACAATCCAACATAGGAGGAGTAATAACCTTTGAGTTGTGATTATCACCAGGTACCTTCCACAGTAAATCATCGAGATCATGAACGATTCTTGTACCCTGAGACTTTGCTGCTTTTAATTTTGGTTCAATTAAAGTTGGAATCCGCTGTATCACAACTGATTCTTCTGCCCCTACTGGGAATTCGACCTTACCAGTATAAATATCTGCTTCCAGAATAAGGTTCCCTTGAAGTTGATTGCTTTTCATAAACGATTGGAGGGGATAATAGAGACGAAGGGTTCCACAAAATTTATCATTAGGGACAACCGACACTCGGCGTCTAGAGGGCGTGGAAGATTCAGGGAATGCTACAGACTGGACCGGTCTCTCAAGCTCTCCTTTAGAAATTGTAGGAAGCACTACCTCTGACATACCCGACCGAAAGATTTCCACAAATTGTGACCGGCAATAAAGATCTTTTTCCCCCGTTTGATAGAATTCGAGGTTTTTCTTAAAGGGGCCCTGTTGATTCGAGCGTCGCGAATCATCCTTAAATAGTCGATAGTCTGCATCTTGAAATTCCTCCGCACCATCTTGAGCGACAAAAGTTTGAGAATCTATATTAGCCGCTCTACCGGCAGGAAGGTGAACTCCAATGCTCTCATCTTCCATATAGGCATTTTTGAGGCCTGCAATCATTATACGTCCGCCGTAATCAGCGTCTTCTTCACCATACAAACCATAATCTTCACACCAATATCCAAATTTGTCCTTTGTTCGCTTAGGAATCAACACACAGGCCCCTCCGAGACTACCTTCCTTAGGTCTCACTTGCCGACCATTCATTGTTTGAAGAGAATAACTCCAAGGTTCAAAGTTATATGCCACCATGCCCAAGTTCTGAATCGAATCAAGCACGTCAACCATGGCCACAAGCCAATGTGGCTTTTGAATCACAATATCGTTATCCAATTTTAAATAATATTCCGCCTCCGGCTCCTGACTCCACGCCAAATTCGAAGCTTTGGCTACCCCCACATTTTTTTTCAACAGAATAAGGTTGGTGATAATGCCTTCCTTCTTGATCGCCTGAAGATACTCCACCGTACCGTCCGTGCTTCCATTATCCACAACAGTCAAGACGTGCGGGAAACAGGTAAACTGAAAAATTGAGGCAATCGACGCTTTGGTAAACTCAAGACGGTTAAACGTCACCATCCCGATATTGACGAACTTTCCCAATTGAACTGGTCCAAAGTATTGGAAGTTATTAAGGTAATTGCCTTTCGGTGCCGGAAATTTATTTCGAAACGCATTTTGAATTTCTTGAGTTTCCTTGTGAGCTCGCTCTGGATTGGAATTAATCACACCCTGAGGGTTCTCGTAATACAACCCCAGAAACGCAGGAATATGTTTCATCGTAAATCGTTCAGCAATCCTGCACCAAAATTCATAATCGGTGGCAGAGGGAAGTGTTTCATTAAAATACCCCACTTCCTTATGAATGGATTTCCGCCACATCGCTTGTGGTCCCATATGACAACCTGAAAGCATAATATCTGGGGAAAATTCAGGTCGAATGTGATAACCACATCTAATATGAACCGCAAATTGTTGGTTTTCAAAGTTCGTAACCAGCACGTCTCCATAGACTAAGGCGATCTCTGGATGAGCATCCAATTCTCCAGCTAAAATTTCCAGAGCATCGGCGCGACGCCGATCATCTGTAGGGGCCAACGTAATATATTGTCCACGTGCCATCTGAATTCCCCGATTGCAGGCTGCAGCGGGGTTTTCTCGCGTACTCGTCCTAACATAAATAATATTTGGAAATTGGGATTGAAATTCAGTAATAATTTTATACTCTTCAGTTTGAGAAGCGGTTTCTACGATAATGATTTCTATTTCATCTGCAATGGTTTGTTCTTCTAGGTCTACCAATGCTCCCCGCATAAACTTTTCAGCGTTATACGCCGCTACTATGACGGAAATTTTGGGAGACAGGACTTTGTTTTCCAGAATGTTTGAGCTTTGTGTAGGAGAAACAGGGTCTGAGGCTACCGCCGCCTTTCTCAAAGTTGATTGAGTAAGAGGAGAACAACACACAGATTCCTTCAGTAGATAAAAATCGGCAGGTTTCGAAACAGACACCTCCTTACCCTGATAGCCTAAAGTCCAGGGATACCCCTGTAGCAACGAATCTGGTTTTTGATATACTAAAGTGAATCCATTGCCGATCTTGTCGTCTTTTTTTTGACTATCAACGAGAAGGAGTCTCCTTCCAAAAAAACGCGAGAAAAATTCCTTCATAGTATCCAATGAAAAAACATGGTAATGACAATGAAGGAATCGTCCTGCCTCCGGCTCAGCCTCTCCGGTAGTATTGAATACATAGTCCTCCACAACATGCGCCCACTCAGTCAATGGCCTCCCTCTATCTCCTGGGGCAGCATCGGGGTGTGGCGCAATAAGATATAAGAATCCACCTGGCTTAGTAATTCGATACCATTCCCACAACGTTTTTAGAAAATTTGGGCAATGCTCAATCACATGGGACGACAGCACAAAATCTTCCGATTCGCTCAAAATCGGAATCGCCTCAGCTTCAGCCAGAATATCTAGTGAAGCAGCTTGGCCAACCAAAGTCATTTGTTCCTCATAATAGATATGATCTTTCAGGCCAACATTTCTGGTCTTTAAGCCAAAGGGGTTATGAGTGGAAGGACCGACTTCTAAACCCGAAAGGCCATCAAGCCATTTATGAGCTAATTTACTTTCAGGAAAAATATTCATAGTTTTTCTCGCCAAAGATGTCCTTTTTTAAGCCGTTTATCTTTAGGGACAAAGACCAATCCAATTCACAATCTAGCTGCCTACACCCCATCTGGGAAATTCCTCTTCTTGTAGAAAAGATTGCCGATTTTCAATCTTACTGAAAAACCTTCCCGATAGAGACTGGAATTGGCTTCCCTGGAAAAGCAATTTTCCATGCCCAATACTTTTTGACTTGATCAAAGGGATCATAGGAATCAAGTTCATATTCAAATGAGTCCTTGTTTCCAGCCAATGATAGAACACGAATGGGCATTCTCAGACCATAGCGAAGAATTGATTCAGACAAGATTTTTGGACTTGGGATCAAATTAAGTGGATTTCTAATTGCTTCTTCTAAAGTCAAATAAGGATTCCTCTGTGGAGTTCCTCGGAGTTTAATACTTTCAGGCTTAACTTCAACTGTTTCCTCCGCCGAAGAATCACTCAGCGATTGAATATCCTCATTAGACAAGACAAGAGCCATCGCTCCAGCATTTTCTTTGACATGCTCCTGAGTCGCTGCCTTCACAATGGGGAAAATCCTTTCAAATGAAAGAATCCATGCCAAAGCTACTTGAGAAGGAGTAGCTTGATATTTTTCGGCTAATACTTCAATGAGTTTCGCTTGAGTTTTTGATCCAACAATTCTTCCCTGATTTAAAGGGCTATACGCCAAAATTGCTCCAGAAAATACCTTTGAATCCAAATAGGCATTTCCCATCATCTGGTTTTGTAAATTAAATTCAATTTCGTTAGAGACAATTGAGATGCGAGGAATACTTTTGGCAAGATCCCAGGTTTCTTGTGGCGAAAAATTACAGATTCCGAAATTTCGTATAGCTCCCGACTCTCGATATTTCTCCAAAACCTCAAAAACCTTTTCATAATTCACTCGTGGGTTGGGCCAATGGATTTGATAAAGATCAATCCAATCCGTCTGAAGTCGGCGAAGGCTGGCTTCTAACCCAAGTTGAATCTCTTGAGAATTTATTTCCTCATTGGGATAAAATTTGGTTGCAAGAAAGCAGTTTTCCCTTTTTCCTTTTAAGGCGGATCCAACAACTTCTTCTGAAAACCCGTTCCCATAGAGACTGGCTGTATCAATAAAGGTCATTCCTAAATCCATCCCCAATTGGAGAGAGTAAATTCTTTGTCTTACGTATTCTTGAGAATGGAAAGCCTTTGTCCCCATCCCTGTTGTTCCCAAGCCTATCGCTGCAACCCTGATCCCAGTCTCCCCGAATGTCTTAGTTTGCATTGTTGGTAGCAACCAATTATGGAATTACCTGATAAAGTTTCATTCTAAATACATTTTAAAAATTTAACTCGAGCCCGCTATTGCCAAAATACCTTCACTGGGTTCTGAGGTTAGTTGCAACCCGTAGGCCGCACGATACCATGCGAGAGTTTTCCGTAATCCCACATCAAGGTTGGTCTGAGCGGTGAAATTAAAAAGTGCCTTGGCTTTACTCACATCAACTAACCGGATTGGAATCATTGAAGGTTTTGTCGGGTTTACCACCACTTTCGCATTGAAGAACCCATCTACATCTAGAAGGGTATCTAACACCTCACGCACTCGACATCCTTTCCCAAAACCAATATTCACGGGATCAAATTTTTCCAATTTGGTCATTGCCAACATCATGGCATCCAGAAAATCATCGGCATAGATCAA
>Ga0224496_10001380_pt1 | contig 15235 bp, 12 predicted proteins | sample SF_Jul11_sed_USG_2_FD_168127 | JGI IMG/M metagenome (GOLD analysis project Ga0224496, IMG submission 168127) | Sediment microbial communities from San Francisco Bay, California, United States - SF_Jul11_sed_USGS_8_1 | ecosystem: Environmental > Aquatic > Marine > Sediment | place: USA...
TCACTATTGGCAGGCCTTATGCTGAAGCGGTGTTCAAGTCGGCACAAGCGAATAAATCGATAGCGGCATGGTCGGAAATGCTGAAATACGCTGCGGCTGTTTCGAGTGAAGAACATGTTAGCGCGCTTGTTAGTAATCCAAGTGTTTCGGCAAAGCAAGTGGCCGATATCTTTCTTGAGATATGTAAAAACAAGCTGAGTGAAGAAGGTCGTAACCTGATCATGCTGATGGCGGACAATGGCCGGCTTGATGTTTTGCCGCAGGTGAGTGAATTGTTTGAACAATTAAAATCGCAGCATGAAGGTGTGCTGGATGCAAATATTGTTTCTGCGTTTGCATTGAATGGCGGACAGTTAAGACAGTTGATCGTCATGCTTGAAAAAAGGTTCAAGCATGAAATAAATGCCAAAGTAAGTGTCGATCCGGAATTAATCGGTGGGGTCAAAGTTGAAATCGGCGACGAGGTTCTCGATACCTCTGTTCGCGGTAAGCTCGAGGCCATGGCCATTGCCCTTAAAAGCTAGGAGTTATTAGAAATGCAGTTAAATCCATCTGAAATCAGCGAACTAATCAAAAGCAAAATAGAAGGGCTCGCCGATACAGCAGAAGTTCGTACTCAAGGTACTATTGTCTCAGTAACAGACGGTATTGTTCGCATACATGGTTTGTCCGATGTGATGCAGGGTGAGATGCTTGAATTCCCCGGTAATACGTTTGGCCTTGCACTCAATCTTGAACGGGACTCAGTTGGTGCTGTGATTATGGGCCCTTATGAGCATATCTCCGAGGGAGACACGGTAAAGTGTACGGGTCGTATTCTTGAAGTTCCAGTCGGGGAAGCGTTGCTGGGGCGTGTTGTTAATTCTCTTGGGCAGCCTATCGATGGTAAAGGCCCGATAGCCTCACAACAGTCTGAACCGATTGAAAAGATTGCGCCGGGTGTGATATGGCGGCAGTCTGTCGATCAGCCAATGCAAACTGGACTAAAATCAGTTGATTCGATGGTGCCAATTGGTCGTGGGCAGCGGGAACTGATCATTGGTGATCGGCAGACTGGTAAGACAGCGGTTGCGATTGATGCCATTATTAATCAGAAAGGTCAGAATATGATCTGCATTTACGTTGCGATAGGGCAGAAAGCTTCTTCTATCGCAAACGTCGTTCGTAAGCTGGAAGAATATGGTGCGATGGCCTACACCATCGTGGTTGCAGCCAGCGCATCGGAATCCGCAGCATTGCAGTATATTGCACCTTATTCAGGTTGCACCATGGGCGAATATTTCCGCGATAAAGGTGAAGATGCACTTATTATTTATGATGATTTAACCAAGCAAGCGTGGGCATATCGGCAGGTTTCACTATTGCTACGTCGTCCGCCAGGACGAGAGGCCTATCCCGGCGATGTGTTCTATTTGCATTCAAGGTTGCTTGAACGTGCGGCCCGTGTTAATCCTGAGTATGTTGAAAAGGCGACAAATGGTGCGGTTAAAGGAAAAACAGGTTCATTGACAGCATTGCCTATTATCGAAACACAAGCGGGTGACGTCACTGCGTTTGTGCCAACCAATGTTATTTCAATCACCGATGGACAGATTTTCCTGGAAACAGATTTGTTTAATGCGGGTATTCGACCTGCAATTAACGCGGGTGTTTCTGTGTCCCGTGTGGGTGGCGCTGCACAAACCAAGGTTATCAAAAAACTGGGTGGTGGAATACGGCTGGCGCTAGCACAATACAGAGAGCTAGCCGCATTTGCTCAATTCGCTTCTGACCTCGATGAAGCGACACGCAAGCAGTTAGAGCGCGGGAAGATGGCAACTGAATTAATGAAACAACCACAGTATGCCACACTCAGTATTTCAGAGATGGCGTTGACATTACACGCAATTAATAAAGGTTACTTTGATGATGTTGAGGTAAACCGAGCTTTAGCGTTTGAATCTGCATTGAAAGGTCATATTAAAAGTCATCATGCTGCAATTCTGGATAAAATTGAGAGTACAAAAGAACTTGATAGTGAGACCGAAAAAGCACTCGATGCAGCAATCCAAGAATTCAAGCAAAACGGAACATACTAACCTATGGCTGGCAGCAGAGAAATACGAAACAAAATAGGCAGCGTTAAAAATACGCAGAAGATTACGCGTGCTATGGAAATGGTGGCGGCTTCTAAAATGCGTAAAGCACAGGATCGCATGAAAAAAGCGCGTCCTTACGGTGAAAAAATACGTAACGTAGCCGCACATATGAGTCGTGCTTCGGCTGAGTATCGTCACCCATTTTTAATAGATCGTGATTCCGTAAAACGTGTTGGTATCATCGTTGTTACCTCTGATAAAGGTCTGTGTGGCGGACTCAATACCAATGTATTGCGACGTTCGCTAAAAGAAATGAAATCATGGGAAGCTGAGGATGAGCAAATAGAAGTTTGTTGTATTGGCAATAAAGGCCTGGGTTTCATGAGTCGGTTAGGTGCAAATGTAATTTCACAAGTGGTAGGGTTGGGTGATGCACCTGATATGGAGAAATTAATTGGCGCAGTAAAGGTTGTTCTGGATGGCTATACGGAGGATCGTTTTGATCGCGTATTTATTTTTTATAACCGCTTCGTCAATACAATGAAGCAAGAGCCAGTCATGGAGCAGTTACTTCCACTTACAGACGAACTAATCCAAGGTGGTGAAGGTGGCAGTGAAAGCAAAAATGCAGCATGGGATTATATTTATGAGCCTGAAGCTAAACCTGTTATTGACGATATTATGGTTCGGTATGTTGAGGCTTTGATTTACCAGGCTGTGGCTGAGAATATGTCATCCGAACAATCTGCCAGAATGGTAGCAATGAAGGCTGCTTCGGATAATGCAGGTAACGTGATAGATGAGTTGACACTTATTTACAATAAATCTCGGCAGGCAGCCATTACTAAGGAGCTGTCAGAAATAGTCGCTGGCGCGTCAGCTGTTTAAATATAGCAGCTTCAGCATTACTCGTAACTATTTAGACTGTTGTTGCCTCTGAGCAATGGGAATGTGCGGAACTTGCACGTATAAGTGGGTTTTCAACATAGTTATGAAAAACAGTAGCGAGCTAATTATTTACCAAATATTTTACTAGTTTCAAGGGAACGACAATGAGTGAAGGAAAGATTGTTCAGTGTATTGGCGCTGTTATTGATGTCGAGTTTTCGCGTGAAAATATCCCAAAAGTTTATGATGCGCTGGCGATGGAAGGTTCAGAATTGATCCTGGAAGTTCAGCAGCAGTTGGGTGATGGTGTTGTGCGTACGATTGCACTTGGGTCTTCTGATGGATTACGTCGGGGGATGATGGTATCGAATACCGGGGAAAAGATTACGGTACCGGTAGGAAAGAAAACACTTGGCCGCATTATGGATGTACTGGGCAGGCCTATTGACGAAGCAGGAGATGTTGATTCGGAAAGCCGTATGCCGATCCATCGTGAAGCACCAAAGTTTGATGAGTTATCGGCGTCTACAGAATTGCTTGAAACTGGTATTAAGGTGATCGATTTAATTTGCCCCTTTGCGAAAGGTGGTAAAGTTGGCTTATTTGGCGGTGCGGGTGTTGGTAAAACCGTTAACATGATGGAGTTAATCCGCAATATAGCGATTGAGCATAGTGGTTATTCGGTCTTTGCTGGTGTTGGCGAGCGCACACGAGAAGGAAATGACTTCTATCATGAAATGAAAGATTCCGGTGTGCTGGATAAAGTAGCACTGGTTTATGGTCAGATGAATGAGCCACCTGGAAATAGATTGAGAGTCGCGTTAACTGGCTTAACGATGGCAGAATCCTTCCGGGATGAAGGTAGTGATGTTTTATTTTTTGTCGATAATATTTATCGTTATACCCTGGCAGGGACTGAAGTATCAGCATTGTTAGGGCGTATGCCATCAGCTGTGGGATATCAGCCAACCCTTGCTGAGGAAATGGGACGTTTGCAAGAACGCATTACCTCAACTAAAACTGGATCGATTACTTCTATTCAGGCTGTGTATGTGCCTGCGGATGATTTGACTGATCCCTCACCTGCGACAACATTTGGCCATCTGGATGCAACGGTGGTGTTATCTCGTGACATTGCTTCATTAGGGATATACCCTGCGGTTGATCCACTTGACTCAACCTCTCGCCAATTAGATCCGCAAGTTGTCGGTGAAGATCATTACAATACAGCGCATAATGTTCAACAAACGTTACAACGTTATAAAGAATTACGTGATATTATTGCGATTTTGGGTATGGATGAATTATCACCTGAAGATAAACTGGCAGTGTCGAGAGCACGTAAAATTCAACGCTTTTTGTCACAACCATTCTTCGTTGCTGAAGTATTTACCGGCAGTTCCGGTAAATACGTGTCTCTAAAAGATACAATTAAAGGATTTAAAGGCATCGTCGAAGGGGACTATGATCACCTTCCTGAGCAGGCGTTCTACATGGTGGGTGGAATCGAAGAAGCGATTGAAAAAGCTAAATCAATACAATAATAAAACGAGAGAATTATTTGTCAATGGGCACCATTTTTCATCTTGATATTGTCAGCGCGGAAGAATCAATTTACTCCGGTCCTGCTGAGTTTTTAGTAGCGCCCGCACAGATGGGTGAAGTCGGTATTTATCCGCGACATACACCCATGCTGACACGCATTCAATCAGGTATTGTCCGTATCAAGGCACCGTTGAAGGATGAAGAGAATGTTTATGTTTCAGGTGGCATGTTAGAGGTGCAACCGGATGTTGTGACCATTCTTGCGGATACTGCAGTACGTGGTGCTGACCTTGATGAAGCGAAAGCGATAGAAGCAAAACGTGCGGCAGAAGAAGCAATAAAAAATCGCAAATCTGAGTTGGACTATGCGCGTGCGCAAGCTGAATTAATTGAGGCAGCAGCGCAATTAGCCGCGATCGAAAAACTTAGAAAGCGCGGTCATTAAGGTTAGCTAATAATTAAAAAGGCGATTTAAATCGCCTTTTTTTGCGGAAAATATTTGAATTGGTGTGTTGCCTAAGCACCAAAGGGTATACGGTCGAGCAAAGCTGATAATTTCAGTGATTGTGAATCCCGCTCCGACAAGAAGAGTGGGTTGTGCTTAAGTTGGATGACCAAATTTATCGACAAACTCACGGTTTTACATCATACACATTATATCCCTGCTTTTAAGTAATCGCCAGGTGTTCTATGCCAGTATTAATGTCTTTATTTTTTGCTTCTTTTCCTTCGAGTTTAATTTGCAAGCGCAGTTCGTTCATTGAATCGGCATTTCTCAACGCATCTTCGTAACTGATTTTACCGGCTTCATAATGCTCAAAAAGCGCCATATCAAAGGTTTGCATTCCCAGTTCACGAGACTTTTTCATAATTTCTTTAATTTCATGAACGTTCCCTTTGAAAATCAGATCAGAAATCAACGGCGAATTTAGCATAACCTCGATCGCCGCTACCCGTCCCTTACCATCCTTCACCGGAATCAATCGTTGCGCAACAACTGATCTTAAATTTAGCGACAAGTCCATTAATAATTGCGCGCGGCGCTCTTCAGGAAAAAAGTTAATAATGCGGTCCAGCGCTTGGTTGGCACTATTCGCGTGTAGTGTGCCCATACATAGATGCCCTGTTTCTGCAAAAGCAATGGCATGTTCCATCGTTTCCCGGTCACGTATTTCGCCGATCAGTATGACATCGGGCGCTTGACGTAACGTATTTTTTAAAGCGGCCTCCCATGATTCGGTATCGACGCCCACCTCACGCTGGGTAATCAGGCAATTTATGTGTTCATGTACATATTCCACCGGATCCTCGATTGTAATGATATGACCATGACTGTTTTTGTTGCGATGGCCGATTAATGAAGCCATAGACGTAGATTTACCAGAGCCCGTACCCCCAACAAAAATTACCAGTCCACGTTTACTCATCACGACCTCCTTGAGTACTTGTGGCAATCCCAAGTCATCAAATTCTGGAATTTTAGTCGTTATTGTTCGCAATACAATGCCAACCCGCTGTTGTTGAACAAACGCATTAACACGGAAACGACCAATACCAGCAGGATTAATTGCAAAATTGCATTCCTTTGTCTCCTCAAATTCAGCCGTCTGCTTGTCGTTCATAATAGCGCGCGCCAACTCTGACGTGTGTTGTGCATTCAGTGATTGTTGGGATACTGGCGTCATGTTTCCATCTATTTTAAAAGCGGGCGGGAAGCCAGCAGTAATAAACAGATCTGACGCTTTTTTGCTAAGCATTAAACGTAGTAAATCAAAGATAAATTTTTCTGCTTGCGCATGTTCCATGGCTAACCCCTAAGATTTCAATTTATTGATGTCAAGCACGAAAATTGTCTTTATTCGCTGCTTTGCTACGCGCTTCAGCAATCGTCACAATATTGCGCGTAACGAGATCTTTCAGATTTTGATCCAGTGTTTGCATGCCTACACCCTGACCGGTTTGAATTGCGGAGTACATCTGCGCTACTTTTGCTTCGCGAATCAAGTTACGGATTGCCGGCGTACCGATCATTATTTCGTGTGCAGCGACTCGCCCTTTTTCATCTTTGGTTTTCAGTAATGTCTGAGAAATAACCGCGCGCAACGATTCTGATAACATTGCCCGAATCATTTCTTTTTCCTCTGCTGGAAAAACATCGATAATACGGTCGATGGTTTTGGCAGCGGAACTGGTATGCAATGTTCCGAATACCAAATGACCTGTTTCCGCCGCGGTCATCGCCAAGCGTATTGTTTCCAAATCGCGCAATTCACCCACCAGAATAATGTCCGGATCTTCACGCAGCGCGGAACGTAGTGCGTTAGAAAAACTCAGCGTATCACGCCCAACTTCGCGCTGATTAATTAAACATTTTTTACTTTCATGGACAAATTCGATTGGATCTTCCAACGTTAAAATATGGCCGTAATCATTTTCATTGATATAATCGATCATCGCTGCCAAGGTCGTGGATTTTCCCGAGCCGGTTGGGCCAGTTACCAATACGACGCCGCGTGGCTGATTGGCAATTTCAGAAAAGATTTTCGGGGCCTTTAGATCTTCTAGCGTTAACACATCTGACGGAATCGTCCGCATAACCGTAGCAGCACCACGTTGGGTATTGAACGCATTCACCCGGAAACGTGCAAGTTTAGGGACAGCAAAAGAAAAATCGCATTCCAGGTGTTCTTCATAATATTTGCGTTGACCATCGTTCATGATGTCGTAAACCATGTCATGAACTTCCTTGTGATCCATAGCTGGCAAATTAATTCTTCTGATCTCGCCATGCACTCTTATCAGTGGCGGCATTCCTGCAGACAAATGCAGATCTGATGCTTTATTTTTAATCACGAAAGCGAGTAGTTCTACGATATTCATTTAATGATGTCCTTTAATCCGATTTCAAGCTGGTTAACTTATCTACGGAAGGAACCACTAAAAATTGAGAAAATGCTTAGGCAACGACAAACTACCCGTTAGAGAAGATGGGCAGAAAATGACCTGGAGATAGCCTTATCGGACAATTGCTACATAAATTGCAGGTATGTATGTTGCGATCGCTAAAGAAGTAAAAAATGTAACAAAATACGCCTTGAATAAGAAGACGCTAATTTATTTCTGGGAGGCTTCACTATTACCGATAAGTGACAGATACTTCTTTTGTAATTGATCCTTTGTTTCAATCACTTCCGGATTGCTGACGATACAATCAACTGGACATACCTCTATGCATTGCGGAACTTCATAGTGTCCAACGCATTCAGTGCATAATTTAGAATCAATGATATAAATCTCTTCGCCCTGAGAAATTGCGCCATTCGGGCATTCCGGCTCACACACGTCACAATTGATACATTCATCGGTAATGATTAAAGCCATGCTATCCTCAAGAAAAAAACAGTCTAGTTTGTAATTTTGTCATGAAACCGTTGGGCAACCAATGGACGTACAAATTTATCAACATTTCCGCCTAATGAAGCAATTTCGCGGACAATTGTCGCAGAAATGAACATATACTGATCAGATGGCGTCATAAATAACGTTTCGACATTGGGATACATGCCACGATTCATTCCCACCATTTGAAATTCATACTCAAAATCAGATGCCGCGCGCAATCCACGCAAAATTATTCTGGCATTCTGTTGCTGCAAAAATTCCATCAATAAGCCAGAAAATGTCACTACTTCTACATTCATGCAATCAGCAAACACCTGCTGCGCCATTTCCACACGTTCATTCAACGTGAAAAAAGGCTTCTTGCCACGGCTTGGTGCGACCGCTACGACAACCTGGTCAAAAAGACGCGATGCACGTCTGACCAGGTCTTCGTGGCCGCGGGTAACAGGATCAAAGGTGCCGGGATAGATGGCTTTATCCATTCTTGCTTAATCCTAGACACCGCAATTGAATCGTGTTTAGTGTGTATCCCCTTTGATCCCTGGCAAGACGCAGAAAGACATAATAGTGAGCTATTGCAACGAATTGCAACGCTGACAGGGGTAAAAGGCGGCATGCCATAAACATTGTCGCGCTACATACCCGAAAAGCGAATAATGTAACTAAGTATTTGCATTTATCATTCATTTTATTAGCTTTCGTTTGCTGCGGATAACTGCGGTTTATTTGGATAATTTTAAAAGTTGAAAAAAAACCTTGCCGGCTTGCTTAGCACGCCATACCTGCCAAGGTTCGTCAGGTAAGATATAATTTTCACCTTCAACATAAATCAATCCATCTTTTGCGAGATGTGACGGCAGCAAAGTCAGCAGTTTGGGCGTTAATCCGAGCCGATAAGGCGGATCGATGAAAATCACATCAAATTGCCTTGAATCTGACATTATAAACGCTATCGCATCCATCCTGATCAGTTTTACCTGCGCGGCTTTTAATTTTTTAACATTGACTTGCAGTGCGCTGACAATAGTGGGTTTGGATTCTACCATTACCACGTGCTTTGCTCCGCGAGAGGCGGCTTCAAAGCCCATCGCGCCACTGCCAGCAAAAAGATCCAGGCACACTTTACCACCCAGATCCTGTCCTAACCAATTGAAAACGGTTTCACGCACCCTATCGGGTGTGGGGCGCAAATCCTCACGATCGGGAAAAGATATAATGCGACGCCGCCATTCGCCACCGATAATACGAATCTTCCCTTGGATCAAGGCCATAAATCAGAGATACAAAACAAAGCTAAAGCATTAAGGTGAGTGTCATATAGAAAAATATTAGTCTTCTTTTCATGTAACTATTCAGCTTACCCCTAAAATTCGCCATTTCGGTGTTACAAAATGATCATTTACACGTGTAAACTCACATTTTGCGCCTTGAACTGACAAATTTTAGTGGCAATCTGAACAGTTACTGCGATGTACTGAATAATTACCTTCTCATGAGATTACTTATTACTGTAGCGGTCAACTGAGGATTTCAGGTTCAGGATAGGCGCTAACCGAACAAAAGTTATTCTGCAACACCAACCACCACCGTTACCATTCCTTCCGGATTTATGCGGCGTTGAAATGCCTGCTTAATTTGCGCAACAGTTACATTCTCGACAGCTTCTATGTAGTCATCCAAATAAGTTAGCGGCAAATTATAGAAACCAATGACGGCAAGATATCCAAGGATTTTTTTGTTACTGTCGAGACGCAACGGAAAACCGCCGACAATATTCTGTTTGGCGGCAATTAACTCTTTTTCTGTCGGCCCGCCAGCTACAAAATCTGCCAGGATTTTTCTGGTCAGTCCGAGTGCTTCATCGGCTTGTTCTTTTTTTGTTTGCAAGCCAATTATAAACGGACCCTGTTCTTTAAATGGAGAAAAAAAGCTGTAGACACTATATGCCAAACCTCGCGCTTGTCGGATTTCTTCCATAAGTCGCGAGACAAAACCACCCCCGCCAAGAATGTAATTTCCCACAAGCAAAGGAAAATAATCCGGGTCTTCTCGGCGCAGTCCCGGATAGGCCAATTGAATATGACTTTGCGAAGCTGGATGCGCTATTTTTTTAGTTTCTGATGTTGGCAATTGGACTGGCGCCAAGGTGGGAACTGTTTCACCTGCGGGCAATTTCTCTGTCAGGGATTCAGCAATTTTTGCCGCTTCAATATGGTTTACATCACCCATAATTGCAATTACGGCATTTTTAGCAGTATAGTAAGAACCATAGAACTTGACTAAATCCTCGCGCTGCAATGCTTCAAGGGACGCAATCTCACCAGATCCGGATAAACCGTATGGGTGGCTACCATAGAGCTTTTTCATCAACGTTCGTTCAGCAATATAGTCCGGTTTGGTGTAAGCCTCTTTAATTCCTGCGATCATCCGAGCGCGTTCTCTCACCATTATATTTTCTGGAAACACCGGAAACTGGATTACCCGAGAGAAAATATCCAAAGCCTGTTTACGTTCCCGGTTACTACTCAATGTGCGCAATGTCAAGCCAGCACGGTCTCTGTCAAAATGCCCGCCCAATTGCGCGCCAACATCCGCGAGTGCTTTGGTAATTTTATCCTCACTTAAGCCACCTGCGCCAAGATTTAGCAAATGTCGGGTTAGATTTGCGCGGCCAGATTTCTCCAGGCTATCGGTACTACTGCCAGCGTTAAAATCGATGCTAACATCTAATATCGGCAATTCACGATTTTCAACAAAATAGACACGTACACCTGATGATGTCAACCAATGCTGGATCGGAAGCGAAGCAGAAATCCATTGGGAGTAAAATCCAATAAACAAGAAAAATATAAAACGTTGCAATTGCATGAAAGCCCCTCTGATAACAAGCAAAATTTAAAATTGCCAGCCATTTTAACCCAGAAGTTTTGCGAATTCGTACTACAATGGATAGGTATTATTTGTTTTGTAGAAATGGCGTGTTTTAAAATGCTTGGTTTGTATGTACAGATGAATGAGAATGTGTGTTATCAATGAAACATACCGATAAAAAAATTCTATCATATAAGTTCGTATTGCTAATACCACGCTACCGACCATGTTATACTGATATAGATTCACTCAAAAATTGAAACATCATCTCAGTGCAGCATCAATCCAAGGTTTGATATAAAAAATATAAGATCTCTCGATAATTTTGGCAGAATGATTGCAAGAGATGAAACCATTCTTATAACAGGGAAATTAAAAAATGAAATATAAAAGTTTACAAGAATTCAAGGATTACGTTGTTGAACGTAACCCAACCCAGCCAGAGTTCATGCAGGCCGTTACTGAAGTCATGGAGAGTTTATGGCCTTTTATAACCGCCAACCGTCGCTACGCTGAACATGGTGTACTCGATCGTCTGGTTGAGCCGGAACGCGCCATTATCTTCCGGGTCGCCTGGGTGGATGACCAGGGTGAAGTTAAAGTCAACAGAGGTTATCGGATTCAACATAGTTCTTCAATAGGGCCTTATAAGGGTGGTACACGATTTCATCCGTCGGTTAATTTATCAATTCTTAAGTTTCTGGCGTTTGAGCAAACCTTTAAAAATGCATTGACCACCTTGCCCATGGGCGGTGGTAAAGGTGGCGCTGACTTTGATCCCAAAGGAAGGAGCCCAGGAGAGATTATGCGCTTTTGCCAGGCTTATGTCAGCGAATTATTCCGCCATATTGGTTCTGATACCGACGTCCCCGCAGGCGACATTGGTGTTGGTGGTCGGGAAGTGGGCTACATGGCGGGTATGGTAAAGAAATTAACAAATCGTTCGGATTGTATCTTTACTGGTAAAGGAATTAGTTTTGGTGGATCATTGATACGTCCAGAAGCAACTGGCTATGGTACGGTTTATTTTGCTGAAGAGGTTTTGAAGCATGCAGGTCGATCGCTGGATGGACTCCGTGTCTCTGTTTCTGGCTCAGGTAATGTTGCCCAGTTTGCGGTAGAAAAAGCGATGGCGTTAGGTGCTAAAGTGGTTACAGTTTCTGATTCCAGTGGTTCGGTTGTTGATGAAGCGGGCTTTACCAAAGAAAAGCTGGCAATCCTGTCAGAAGTAAAAAATCATCTGTATGGACGTGTTGATGATTATGCTAAAAAAGTAAATGCCTCATTCCTGCCTAACACAAGTCCCTGGCATGTCCCAGTAGATGTTGCGCTGCCATGCGCGACACAAAACGAAATTACCGAAGATGACGCCAAAAACTTGGTCAAGAATGGCGTGATCTGTGTTGCGGAAGGGGCAAATATGCCTTGCACAGCGGAAGCAGTCGAATGCTTTGAACAAAACAAGGTGTTATACGCACCCGGCAAAGCAAGTAACGCGGGCGGTGTGGCAACTTCTGGTCTTGAAATGAGTCAACACGCTATGCGCCTATCCTGGACGCATGACGAAGTTGATGCGCGCCTGCTTGAAATCATGCAAGCGATTCATGAATCATGTCTGCAATATGGCGAAAAAGCAGACGGTAGCGTCAATTATGTTGATGGTGCTAACATTGCTGGTTTCGTCAAGGTCGCAGACGCCATGCAGGGCCAAGGCGTGATTTGATCAAACTTAACCACTTGCCATCTTAAAACGGCCTGTAAATATCACAGATAAATATAGTGGTAATTCAGGCCTTTTTTGATGGTTGTCTGTTCAAAACATCTGCAATACTATTCGGATACGCTGATATCGTTTTATCTTAGATTCATACGCAGTTTTGCGTGTTTCATAATCATCAACTTAGTGAATCATGAAAATATACCTGGTTGGATGCATGCTGTTGTTTTATATTGGAACACTAACAGCCGGCCAGAAAGATGATTTCATTGCTGCACGTGAAGCATTTCGAGCGGGTAAAGCAGATCAACTGGCGGTTTATGCCAAACGCCTGCAGAATTATGTGCTTGAACCTTATATCGACTATTATCAGTTACGTTTGCGACTCAATCATGCTGAACCCATAATAATCCGTACATTTCTCTCCCTTTATCAAGATAGCTATATCGCAGACAGACTGCGGGGAGAGTGGTTGCATATTTTGGGTAAGAATCAGCAATGGGATTTGTTTTCGGATGAATATCCATTGTTGGTTAATAATAGTAATGCGCTTTTTTGCTATTCATTGCAACAACGCCTGGCTGCAAATGATAAAGATGCTTTGACTGAGGCGCGGCCTTTATGGTTTACCGGTGACAGTATGCCGAACAGTTGCACGCCGATATTTAATGCACTCATTGCCAGTGGATTAATTTCGGTAGAAGATATCTGGGTGCGAATAAGAATGGCGCTCGAAGCAGGTCACGCAGGTGTTGCAAAGTATATTAACCGACATTTGCCCAGTAATCAGGCGCTTGACATATCCAAACTAAATGCTGCCGCCAGGAATCCGCTGCGCTACCTGGAGCAACAGAAAAAGATTAAAACCCGTTCTGATAGCGAAATTGCTTTGTACGCCGTACAGCTCTTACTCCGTAGCGACACGAATCGTGCATATGTTAATTGGTTAAAAATATCTAATCAGTTGACGGATGCGGATCAATCTTATTTCTATGGAATTCTGGCATATCGAGCAGCGCTCCGGCATGATTCACGGGCATTAGATTGGTTTTCCGACGCATCCAAAACAAATGCTTCTTTTTCATTGACAGATACGCAACTTGCCTGGAAAGCACGTGCGGCTTTACGTGATGGAAATTGGGAGCTAGTATTGCAGGCGATAGAAAGTATGTCTGCTTCAGCACAGCAGACTGATACATGGCGTTACTGGAAAGCGCGTGCGCTCAAGGCGAATGCAAAAATTTCAGAAGCTAACACTATACTGGCGCCTTTAAGCACTGAACATGATTTCTACGGGCAGCTGGCCAAGGAAGAACTGGGTACAATACTCAGTGTGTCAGATAAATCTTATGAAGTCAGTGCAAAAGAGATTGCTGCAATGCAACAAGTACAGAGTATCAAACGTGCGCTCGAATTATTTCGGTTGGGTTTGCGTATCCAGGCAGTGCGCGAGTGGAACTGGGCAATCCATGAATTTGATGATGCGCAGTTATTGGCTGCTGCCAAGGTTGCGCAACAAAACGGCATTTATGACCGCGCCATCAATACCGCTGAAAAAACCACCCAGCACCATGATTTCAATTTGCGTTTTCTTGCGCCTCATCGCCAGGAATTGAACACTATTTTACAACAACATGCACTTGATGAAGCATGGGTATATGGTCTTATCCGTCAGGAAAGCCGTTTTATTGCCAACATAAAGTCTCATGCCGGCGCTATGGGCCTGATGCAAGTCATGCCAGCCACCGCAAAATGGGTGGCAAATAAATTAGGGATGCAAAATTATCGTACCAGTCTTGCCGTTGAAATTAACACTAACTTGAAATTAGGAACATACTATCTCAAGCATGTGTTAACTTCATTTGACGACCAATCATTACTTGCTTCAGCCGCTTATAATGCCGGGCCTGGGCGGGCAAAGCGCTGGCGTGACACTAAAACCCTGGAAGGGGCCGTTTATGCGGAGACTATCCCTTTTAGAGAAACCCGCGATTATGTAAAAAAAGTTTTGAATAATTCAATGTATTATGCGAAAGTCCTGGATCATGATCCCGACACACCAACATTAAAACAACGCCTCGGTGTTGTGGCGCCTAAATAGGAAACTGTTTCCGAAGTGAAAACTTATCTGGTTGGAGGTTCAGTCCGGGATGAATTGCTGGGAATACCGATACAAGACCATGATTATGTCGTCGTCGGTGCCACGCCGGAAAAAATGGTTCAGTTTGGTTATCGCCCGGTCGGCAAGGATTTTCCTGTTTTTCTGCATCCTCAGACGCATGAGCAATATGCGTTGGCACGAACTGAACGCAAAATTTCACGTGGTTATAAGGGATTTGAAGTATTTACTTCTCCCGAAGTAACTTTGCAGGAAGACTTGGCCCGGCGCGACCTAACTATTAACGCGATTGCAAAGGATCCGGATGGCAATATCATTGATCCATTTAATGGTGTCGCCGATCTGGAAGCAGGCATGCTGCGCCATATCAGCCCTGCTTTTTCAGAAGATCCGGTACGGATACTCAGAACCGCGCGATTTGCTGCGCGCTTTGGCTTCCGGATCGCGCCGGAAACGCTCTCGCTTATGAATGAAATGGTTCATAACGGTGAAGTTGATGCATTGGTGCCCGAACGGGTATGGCAGGAAATTGCGCGCGGATTAATGGAGCAACACCCTTCTCGCATGTTTTATGCGCTCCGTGAATGCAGCGCTCTGGCCCGGATTGTGCCAGAA
>Ga0224496_10001381_pt1 | contig 15229 bp, 5 predicted proteins | sample SF_Jul11_sed_USG_2_FD_168127 | JGI IMG/M metagenome (GOLD analysis project Ga0224496, IMG submission 168127) | Sediment microbial communities from San Francisco Bay, California, United States - SF_Jul11_sed_USGS_8_1 | ecosystem: Environmental > Aquatic > Marine > Sediment | place: USA...
CAGCACCCCGAATCGACCAGGCATGGAGCGTGCCTGCACGCTACGGTCGTACATTGAGCCCGCAAACGCCGACGGCACTACAAAGTTGCCTGCGCTCGTCAGTTTGGCGCGATATCGAATCTCGGTAACACGGTCATGGAAAGTGCCGTAAACCACTACCCGATCCTCGCGTACGTCAATGTAGTCTGAAGACCACCCACCGTATCCCCGATCAACGCTGTCTGCGGCGACTTCGAATCCGCCAGGCAACAGATCGACGACCGCCACGTTGCTTTGGGGCCGCCCAGTCGACCGAATCCGCAGCCGCACCGTAAGCTCATCCCCAATCGTCGCGCTTGTGACGACGTCGCCATCGTCATTCAGGAATACTCTGTAAATCTCCAGGCCTTCGGCCAGGGTACCTTGGGGAGCAGTTGCATCGAACCCTGTCTGCGACAGAACGTAGTAGATGTTCTTGCCTGCGGCGCCGTCTATGAGCACATCGCGAATCTCGTTGGCGACAGTTGCCCGTGCGAAGTTGTCAGGTTCCGCTATCGAACTCGCTGTGTCTTGTACCTTCTGCGAGATACCGACCTGAACGTCAGTTTCCTCAAAAACCGCGCGTGTATAGGCGCCCAGGGCAAGAATCGTATAGGCCGATGACAGCGTATTGAACCGGTTCTTCATCACCGGATCGACGAGGCGGTGAATGTCTTCACGGTCGACATCGTTCATCCGCTTCGGGAAGTGCCGGGCAAGCACGTAGAGATGCTGCGCATCACGCCCAAGACGCGTGTCAAAGTCACTGGTCATCTCGTCACCGCCACCGAACTCATAGCCCGCGACAAGGCCGTTGCCGAGTTGTGGCTGTTGCATCAGCATATAACTGGCAGCCATATAGGATGCGGTCAGATCGTTTCTCCACGCATCCGCGAACTCGCGATCCAGGTACTCATGGAGATTGGTCAGGTAGTTTGTCGTCACCACACCGTTTCGGGTCAGCACGTAAATGGCATACGCCCGGAGTCGAGCATCGCGCAGCGATCGCACTTCATTGGCGGCGAGTTGGCGTATGAAGCCGAGGCCCGAGTCGAGCATGTCTCGAGGCACCGGAAGCCCGAGCTCCGATGCATCGGAGAAGAAGTGCACGATATAGATGCTCGGGAAGTCCGCCGGCTCAGACGATGTTGCCCAGAAACGGAACCCACCTTCGGTGCCCTGGCGGCTCCTGAGCTTGCTGATCGTACGCTGGAACAGATCGCGCACCGCGGCTTCATCGACCTCATAGTCCTGCGTACCCAGGAACCCGATCTGCGGAAATACCTTGCTCACTATCTGCTCGGCACATGCGTGCGGAAACGCGTCGAGATAATCAAACATGCCTTCAGCGAGTACCAATGGGCTTGCCGACGCAGCGACACTTTGCCTGGCAAACTCGTCGTACATTGAGCGCGCGAAGCTCAGCTCCTGTGGATCAGCATTGCTGCTGCCGCTCTGCGCCGTTGAGACGTAGGCAACTGGCGGCCGTACGCTAAGCGTGGCGCGAGTTCGTGCGAACTCTTCACCGTTGCCGGCTTCGAACGATATGTCGGCCGGGCCGAGTTTGTTTGTTGCTCTGAATCTGAATCTGGCTCGTCCTTCACCACCCTCGTCAATGTGCAGCGTTGCCTGGTTCTGGCCAATTATTTCAACGTGTTCCGAGTGCGTGGCTTTCAGAATAATCTCAGCGTTCTCGCCTGAGCCTTCGAGAGTGTTCGCCACACCTACGTTGACATCGAACTCGTCGCCGGGCGCGGCGTTTGTCAGGACATTCGGCGAGACAATGAACGGAGCGCGTATAACTGTGGTCGACTGCTCCCGTCCAACAGCGTCATCAGCAACGGCGACTGCCATTACGCGAAGTTGGCCGTTGAAGTAATCGGGCACTCGGTAGGTGATTGTTTGTGCCTGCGGCCCGGAGTCAATGACGCCCGACCAAAAAACGACGGGTGCGTCAGTTTTCCGGCGGAACGGATTGAGATTGCTTCCAAGAAGACCAGCAGCTTCGCCGCCACCGGGCGCCGCAATGCGTCGATATAGATCGAAGTCCGGCAAGATCAGGTCGACCATCTGGTGCGTCAGAACCTGCAAGGCCATCTTCGGCATGAAATACTCCAACGGTCTTGGCAGTTCGTATCGCGCGACCTGAAGGATGCCTTCGTCCACCGCGTACACGACGATGCGCGCCGGGCGCGAAGAGCGGTGCGATATGGTCATTTCATCGCCTGGGCGCACGAGCTGAGGCGTATCGAGTTCGATGTCGACGGTACGTGCGTCACGATTGACTGAAAACGGCGCAACCGCGTAGCTTAGCGGGCTGACGTATATCTCAGGCGAGTTGAGTTCTCGGACAAAAGCAACGTTGACGTACGCATTGCCTTCAAGGTTGTCCGGTACTCGAATCGAATGAAGACTCGTATTGGAATCGCTTCGAATCCATTTGTGGGCATAGACGCGGTCACGTTCGATCGTGATGAGGCCGGTTCCCGTGTATGGAGCTGTTATCTCGATCTGAATCTCGTCGCCTGCCGAAAAGCTGGTTCCGTCTATGTTGAGCTGTAGCTCAGCATCGCGCTCGAGATTACCTGCGAGATTACGTGCACCGGCAACGGTGAAGTCGACCTTGCTGAATACCAGGCCGGCATCGTCCTTGATAATAACGGCATACATTCCGGGCTCATCGGTTGGCAGAACATACTCCGCGCCACCGCTCGCCACGGCATATTGCTGCTCCGACACAACGGATTCCTTACGTACTGACTGGTACGCGAACGTGCCGTTCGGACGCTGCACGAGGGCGGATACATACCGGTATTCGATGACCGACAGCGTCAGATTGTCGAGTTCAATCGAGTCGCCGTCACCATTGACGGCGACATATTCAATGCTGTTCTCCGCCGACCTGTTGATGAAGCCAAGATTTCCTTCCGTCTTGTGACCGACAAGGTAGTCGAGCGGCGAAACCATCATGCCGGCTCGTGATCTGACACTGCGGCCGCCGCCTTCTTCGAAACCTTCGGTCAGGACACTGAGCTGGTAAATACCTTTGTCATATCGAGAAAGGTCGATGGCAAGCTCAGCGTGCCCGTTTTCGTCTGTGGTTGTGTCAGCCAGGGGCTGCTCAACGGTCTGCAGGGGAGAATCGGGGTTGCGGAGTGGATCGCGAAAAACGAACCCTTCATACTCGGAAAAATGGATACTTGACGGCCTCAGGGTGAACTCTCCGGCAATGCGCCGCGCCTGTGCGGCCGTTCCAAAGAGGTTTTCCAGGTCGACCTCGGCGACGAGATCGTCAGGCTTGATCCATCCCTTCGTCTTCTGGCCGCGAATCTTGCTGCGTATACGGAGCCTGTCAGGCAGAAACTCCTCAACCTTGAATGAAGTGTTTCCAATGGAGCGGTGAATGTCACCGTCATCGACGAGATAGAGCGTGGCGTTGTAGTTCCCGGTAGGCGAGGCGGCTTCTGTCTCGAACTGTGCGTCGAAAAAGCCGAAATCCGGAAGACTGAGTCGTCTGTCGAGTACAACCTGCCCCCGGGGGTCGATGATCCGGAGCGCCAGTGGAATGTTGTCCAAAGCTTTCCAGTCCTCTCGCTTTACGATGGATGCAATGTTGATCGAGTCGCCAGGGCGGTAGATGCCGCGATCAGTAAATAGCTGCGCGCGCAATCGCTGCTCGTCGGGGCGCTGCTGCAAATACTCACCACCTACGTCGAAGCGCGAGTACTGCAGCATGCGGCCATGGCGTGCATACGGCATGAATATGGCGTCCTGACCGCTCTTGACCAGAAAGACTGTTGGTGTCTTCTCGCGCTCAAATTCATTCGTCGGAGGCATTCGAACGTGCCCACCAGGAGACGATGAGCGCTCGACTATTGGTCTCCCGTTCTTGCCAAGCAAAGAAACGCTGGCGCCGGATATTGGCTGCCCGGTTGCGATCGAGTGAACAAAAACGTCATGGCTGCTGTCCGCGTTCGTCTTGACCAATAAGCCGATGTCCGTGATCAGGATGAACCGACGATCAGCGTCACCGATTGGTCGTTCGTTCTCCTTGTCCCATCCCTGCACGTTGATGAAATAAAAGCCTCCGTCCGGCAGGTATTCGCTGAGGTCTAAACTCGAATACGCTGCCTTCCCCGGGTGTTCCGGGCTCAAATCGATGAACCGCATCGAGCGGGCTGTGATGTTGTCCTCGTTGAACATGTAATTGCTGAAGTACGAGTTCTGGATGTCGCCGCCCGTCTGGCTCGCGAGGTGGTTGATGTCGTCGTCGATGAGTCGACCGAGCTCGACGCGGAGGGTCTGCACGCCTCGAGAGACGAACGTCAGGCGGTGCGAACTGGAAAGTGGCAGCACGGCGCCAGCCTGCGCGATCCTGGCTTCCTTGGAGTAATTCGGGACGTGAGCTACGGTGTCGTAGGGTCGGGCAAGGACAAAACCAGCGTCTGACTCAAGTCCTTCGTCGATCCTCAAGTAGATGTAGCGGCCCTCCGGCAGGTCCAGGGGCGCGCTGTGAAGTGTCGCCGAATCGTCTTCGATTGGTGACAGTTGAAGATCGAAGCGCTCTGCTTCGCGCAGGATCGCCGGCGTCACCTCGCGGGGTGATTGCCAACGGTAGTCTTCTCTTCTGAGGTTTTCGATAACAGCATCTGCGGGCAACACATATGCACTGATTCGATCCTGCAATCGGTCCAGGTCCACACGATCGGTAAACTGGATAGTCAGTGTCTGTACCAGGTCGTCGTTCTCGTCCCTGGCGGTAAGCGTAGCGACGCGAGTAACGCGGAAGTAAGACGTGATGTCGGGTATGCGGACGTTCTGGAACAGATCGTCCTCCAGTCGCGAAGGACCGGCGATTGGCCCAACACCGCTGCCCACCTGCAGTGTCATGTAGTTTTCCTGTGGCGGTATCTCGATCGGGGTGGAATGAACGTAGGCCTGTCTCGCCAATGGGCTATAGCGAATGTCGAATTCGAACTGATTTCCAGGAGACGTAATCGTCGCGCCGGATTCGCGCATCGTGTATTGCACACGACTTTCCAAAGACGCCTTGTCGACAGGATGGGAGAAGTTCAGCGTGGCAACCACCTTTCGCAAGTCCTGTTGCACAGGGTCTTGGTAGAACTCGAGCTCGGTGATGCGCGCACTAAAGTCAATGGTCTCGAACTCCGCTTCATTCGATTCGAGTATCAGATTGGGCGCGAACAGACTGTCTTCGTAGCGAACCGTGTACTCCTGGCCAGCGGGCCAGTCATCGGCCGGTGAGAATCGAAGTTGCGTTTCACTTGCCCAGCGCCACTCTCCTGGGATCGCCGGATCAAGCGTGATTCCCTCCGTTATTACTTCGTCCAGCAGATCCAGGCTAGCAATCGAGTCGACGGTGTCAGTTGGGTAGCGCGGATCGGCTTGGACAGAAAAATTCAGGAGGAGCGGTTCGGGGCGGAGTTCTCCCCCAACTATTGGCGTTTCGCCCGGTACTTCGATACTCACCACAACGCGGGCAGGTTTCGGCAGCGATTCCAAATACCAGCGGCCGCCGGCAATCAGAACGGCGAGGGTGATGACCCCCAGAATGCCGAGACCCAGACGCCTGGCACCAAGTTGTTTGAACCAATTCGGCGGAGTCCATCGAAGTTTGCCGAAAACCGATTCCAGTATGCCCATCGTCCTTGCCTCGTTGTTCGCTGCGGGGGTAGCGGCAATTCTAACTCGCCAAAGGGGGCGAGAATGTGCGGAAGTCGTGACTAAATCTAATGCAGGCCAAGAGCTCCAATTGTCGTCGAAGGCCGCCGGGCCCTACGACGAAATCGAACTATATTGCCTTGTGCATCGGGGACTTATGAACAATAGATGTTTTCTGACACTTGTGACCACACTGGTTCTGATCGTTGTCGTTCACGTTGGTGATTGCGGGCGTGCCTCGCTGCCAAGAGATTACGACAGTTGGCAGACAACGGTTGCTTCATTTCGAGATTTCTGAAGGGACCAGCCTAGACACAGAACTCGAAGTTTTTCTAACTGATTACTACTCTCAATCTGGTGGGTAAATTGTCTTGAAAGAACCACGTTTCGTTTCCAGGGAGCAAGCGTGGGTGAGCATTGCGGTGACCGGTTCATCTCATTATTCGATCTAAGCCACGCCACTGTCTGAGGACTTCGTTCTCGAGGTAGACGGGAGTTTTATCGAGAATTCGCGAGAGGCCAACGGTCCTTGGAAAGACTCGGCTGCTGACGTTTTGGGCGACGTGGTTCGATCTGTGCGCATCATTGGGTCGAGAAACAGGACCCAGGAAGACCAAATCGAACACAAATACTTACAATACGGCAGAATGATGGCCGTATCGTTTTGCATGAATCTGCATGACATTGACCTTCATTTGGCCGCAGCAGCACCACTCGGAGCACAATGGCAGCTGGTACATTAGGTGCGGTGGCTCAGGCTGCGGGTGAAGGTGATGAGTAAGAGAATTCGGCTACAGGGCATTGTGCGAGCGATCTTCGGGTCGCTGTCCGTTACGGCTGTCATCTATGCTGCGAGAACATTGACAGTTCGTACTGCTAGTCTGGCAGATGATCGATTCTTGTACGCCGGAATTGCTGCTATTGTTTTTCTTGGATTTGGGTTGGCACTAGTTGTAGATTCAGGGCGCGATAATTGACGCGACGAAGAAGCTGAACACCACAAGACGAGTCTTTAGATAAACCACCCCGGTTAGGCCGAAGACCCTATTGGGTGGTTCAGTTTGACGAAGATGTAACGGCCGGCCACTACCTCACAGGTAACAAGCTATGAATCCAAAGGCAATTGTAGTTTCGAGTTCGATGTTCTTCCTGTTGGCATGCGCGACAACACGGGGCGGCACCGCATCGGAGCTGGTCTATCTGACTGCTCCGGAAGGCAAGGAGCTCTTCATGTTCTCAGAGGTACAGGCCGACTATTTTCCGCTGGCAAGTTACCTGGAATTCGAGCAAGTATTAACGTTCTGTGGTCCGGCCTCGATTGCCGCGGTATTGAACAGCCTGGACGTGGCAAGACCGAGTCCGCAGCGACTTTATCCCTACGGACTGTTCACGCAAGACCTGGTGTTCTCGGCTGAAAACCAGGCGATAAAAAGCTACGCCACCGTTGAGAAAGAAGGCCTGCTTCTTCCGGACATCGCTGCCTTCCTGGAAAACCTTGGTGTCACCGCCGAGCATCGCTACGCTGAAGACTTTACCGTGGTGCAGTTCCGCGAGACGCTCGTCACGACGCTCCGGGATCCCGACAAGCGACTCATCGTCAACTACTCGAGATCGGGCATCGACCAGGTTGGGGGAGGACATATTTCGCCGCTCGCTGCCTACGATGTTGACAGCGATAGAGTTCTGATTCTCGACGTGGCCAAGTACAAGTACCCACCTGTATGGGTGACCGTCGGCAAGTTGCACAAGTCGATGAGCGAAAAAGATCCCGCATCCGGCAAGAGCCGCGGGATCGTAATCGTTTCAAAATAGCGGGAAAATTTCGCGGGCCGCTATCGCACCTCGGTACTGGCCACGTCAATGCTCCAGTTTTTTGCCCTCGAGTCTGACAAATCAAGACGACTGGTCAGGTAATACAGCTTGTCTGATTCGGGGCCCTCGGTCGCGAACCTGTCCCTGAGGTAGTACGGAGGAATCGCCTGGTAAAGCAGCTTGACCTCGACGTTGCTGATGTCGCCTGCTGACACCGGAATGCGGTAGTCGACAGTGCGAGAGCCTGGCGTAGCCACTTGCATGGGGGCGCCGCCCAGCGATCGCAGGACCGTCTCTTCAGCACCCTCGCCGTCGGGCGACCAGCCTTTTGGCAGCAGGCGGTTGTCTTTCACCTCTTTGGCAAGGCCCAGGAAACTTGTCGTCAGTTCCTGGTCGGTGTTGATGTGCCGGGTCTCGAACACCAGGACCTGGTCTTCGCCGGTTATCGTCGTGTAGTTCGGTTGCAACGCCTGCCAATCGTTTGTGAACTCAGACGCAAGCGGCTTGTTGTCCGGTCCGAGTATCACGCCGGCCGCATTCGTGCGCCCGGAACTCCATATCACGTCGCCGCTACTTGAAACGGCATTCACCTGCAGGAAGGCACGCCTGAACCCGACACCCGATGGGAATTTGTGGCCCGTCAGGTTCTCCACGTTGACGCTCACGTTCCAGAACGCATCGTTCTTCTCCGTCACCTCGGCGGTGAGCACGGCTGTCCGTGCCAGCATGGCCTCCATTTCCATTTCGGTGAGCTTCAGGCGATGCACGGTGCCGCCGGGTTTCTGCCCAAACTGATCCGGTGTTCCCGGGTCGATCGTGGTCACACCCAGTTCCATCGGGAACTGCTGGAACATCCTGTTCGCGAAGATATTCAATCCGACGAGCGTGTGGCGGCGGTAGCCTTCCTTCGGTTCCGGCGTAATCAGGTCGTCAGCGGCACGGTTCGCTACTTGCGGAAAGTACATGTCCTCGACGTTGGCAATGACGGTAGTCAACTCTTCCTGGTCCAGGAAGTTGGCCGGCATATGACAGCCCTGGCAGGTATCGCCGGTGTCAGGGTCACTATAGTCGCTGTTCACCCATTCGAGGTACGTCGTTTGTTCATGGATGGTCGGCGCATCCGGGGGCGGCGGCGAACTGGCGCCGCGCGGCAAGACCGGCAATTGCACCGAATGGCAGGACCCACACAGGCCGGGATTCGTAATCTGCTTGCCAAAAGTGGGCTCAACGCCAATTGCCTTCTTGATGTAGTAGGGCTTTACGTCTTCGCTCGGGAACGGCCCAAACACCGTACCCGGCTCGGGGTTGATCTTGAAACGGCCGGTAAAGGTGCCAGGCTCACCAAGCCCGTCCGGCATAATCTGGTGACAGACCATACAGGTGACACCGTCGCGCCCGAGCGCGCCATATTCGGCACTTGGATTTCTCTTCTTGCCGTTGGGCACGACGTACATCGCATCAGCCGTAAAGTATTCGCCGGCGCCGTCGAGGTGAAACTGCCGTTGCCCCGCAACCTGGTGACAACTGAGGCACACATTGGACGTCCAGTCCCTGATGTCGGGTCGCAACGCGTGCTCGGACTCAAGCTGGGCGAGGAAGATGGGGTCTCTTCCGGCAAGACCCATCATGGACGCACTCCATTCGCCATAAATTGAAATGTTGTAGTCAACACGTTCCGAATCGGGGTCGTTCCAGTCTTTATGACCCTTGATCATCATCGCCGGCGGGCGCGGCCCGAGCAGCAGGCTTGCGTCGTGACAACCCCGGCAGTTGCTGCTGGTGATGAAGGACTTGAGATCGTCGGGACTGGCAACGGTATGGTCTGTGATCATGTCCCAGGGAAGGCGCGGCAGTTTGTGTATATCCACCTGGCGCTGGGCAAATGTCTCGACGATCGCGGGGTTGGGTGACGCCAGGGGCTGGCTGACAGGCGGCGACATCGATTCCTGTACAAAGTCGTCGAAGAGCTTCTCGAGTTCCTTCGGTATGTCGCCGAGGTGAGTCGCAATATCCTCGACCAGGCTCTCATGGTGACTCGCCCGGTGCTCGCGCGTGTCCTGGACGAGTCCGGACGTGTCCTTGCCCGGCAGGTGAAGGCCAAACATCGAAGGCTGTCCTGCGTGACTGCTGACCGGTGGGGCGGGGCTCAGGTTCGTCAGGTCCATCTTGTCGTACGTTTCGTACTGATCGACGTCCTTGCCCGTCAGGTTGCCGATGTACGAGTAGGTACCTGCCTCGTTGTCGGCACCGGAATGACAGGTCAGGCAATAGGACATGCCGTAGGACGCCAGCAGCACGGGCTTCTGGTACGACGGTGTGCCCGGGAAGAAGAACAGGTACCACAGCCACCCATCCTTGCTGACCTTGCTATCGCGGATCATCACGGCCCACCCGGTAACTTTGTCACCGCCGTAGGTCTTGTCCTCGGGATCGGACGGGTACATTTGCTTCACGATCATCGCGCCGTCCGGGATCTCGCCCTCGCGATCATTGCGCAGCCAGTCGACGACATCGTTCGAGTAGTAGACGCGGACGCGCTGATGCGTGTTGTCGTAGCCGATGCCCGGAATGTAAGGCCCGGTGGGCCGGATGTTCATGGAACGTACATCCACATCGTGAACCCAGCCGGTGTGAAGTCCGAGGTACAGGAACGAAGTGATTTCGACCTGTTGCGCCGGGCTCACAACCTGGACGTTCTTGTCTTCGTCCCAGAACCCAATCGCATGGAGTAGCGTGTCTTTCGCAAGCTCCGACTCCGTGGTCTTGACGTTGGGATAATTCTCGAGCGTGCTCTTGCCTTCGTATTTTTGCGAACAACCAGCAATGGAAAGAAAAGCAGCGAGAGCGAGAGTCCAGCCGAGTACTCGTAGTGCGAAAACGTTCATGCAGCCCCCCGGCAACGTGATGGACGATCCGTGCCTTATCGATTTTCACCTAGATTACGTTCAATCATGGGCTCTTTCAATCAATGATGCTAACCTCGAGTGATCAAAATTTGACGAAGGGCTAACCATGGCCAATAACCATCCCGTCGTAGACAAGCTCAGGGCCCTGCTCGGGTCGCGCGCGGATCTTAAAGCCGCACTCGAGGCATCCATCGAGAAGGCCGACTTGCCGCAATACTTCAAGGATCTGAATTCATTCTACGAATTCGTCGCGGAAACCGTCATCCAGGTGCCTGAGTATTCGGCCGCCATGATGCAGATGGACGTCGCGTTTTATTACGTGGTCGACATTTCGCCGGGCAAGATTCTCAAGACAGACCCCGGGTTCCAGCAGTGGACCAAGGAATACACAGACGCGTGGGCCGATTTCCTGAACACCGAGGCGTCGCTGGGAAATCTAAGTACCTACACGAGCGACAAGCAGTTCCGAATCGATGACTACCAGGAAGGCCCGAGTGGCTGGCGGTCGTTCAATCAGTTTTTTGCAAGACAGGTCAAACCGGGCAAGCGGCCTCTCGCGAGACTGGAGGACCCCTGTACGGTGTTGTCGCCATGCGATTTCGTCATCAGTAGCCCGGTATGCGAGATCTCCGATGATGCGACTGTCACGATCAAGGGCGTAACGCTGAATATTGCCGAACTGTTGCAGGACTGCGACCACAAGGACGCCTTCAATGGCGGGTTATTGATCAGCGGTATTCTCCAGATTTACGACTATCACCGTTTCCATACGCCGATCGCCGGCGAAGTTGTCGAGGTCAAGAAGATCCCCGGTGGTATCGGCCTGGCAATCGAACGCGAAGGCGACAAGCTTGTCGCCTACCTGGAACCCGGATTCCAGTTCACCCAGGACAGGGGACTCATGATCCTCAAATCACCCGTCATGGGCCTGGTCGGCCTCCTGCCCGTGGGGATGGCGCAGATATCCTCGGTGAACATGCCGGCGGAAGTCGGTGCCGAGCTGTATAAAGGTGAGGAGTTTGGTTACTTTCAGTTCGGCGGTTCGAACATGCTGATCCTGACCCAGAAGGACCGCTTTCATATCGATGAGTCCGTCCTGGACAAGCATATCCTCCAGGGCACCGCGATCGGCAGGGGTTGCTGACGCCAGGCGCTTATGGCTGCAGAACCTGCAGCGCCACGTTCCAGTCGATTCCCTGCAGCGATTCCTGGTCCAGCCCGAGTCGCTCGAGGCACTCCTCGTAGCGACTGTCATTGCGGAATTTCAGCCAGAGCGGGTTGTCGGGTTCCCGCATATCCGGCGGCTGAGCCAGGTCGTAGACACCGAGATCGTACTGACTGATGCCGAGGTCCCAGATCCGGTACGCGTCGTCGATTGCGCCGGCGTTGATGTAGGCCTCGGCAACCGTTGTCGGGGTGAATCCGGGCAGCTTCTCGATCTCCTGTGCCTGCGAGTAAGCCCGTTCGGAGTCACCGGTTTCTCCGAAGAGGCGGGAGCCCAGCCACAGGCTTATGGACCTTGGCACCCACGGAATATTCGGTTCGGTCTCTGGCTGGTCCGGGTCCATGCCCCAGTCGGACATGACTGACCGTGCTTTTTCCACGTCGCCGTCGCGTATCGCCCAGCGGAATACGTTGTTTTTCAGGATCAGGTGCTCGGGGTCGATATCCTCCGCCCATTTGCAGATATTCTTTGCGACCTCCTTCTGGCCCATCCAGTTAACGCGATTGGCCCAAACGAGGAGGTTCGTGGGGTTGAGCGGATCGCGCTGCGCGATACGGCGATGCAGTTCGATCGCTTCCTTGTAACGATTGGCGTAGACGAGCAGCTGCGGGACCCATTCCGCGACACTCGGATGCCGGATAGCGGCCGCGGTGACAACCTCGAATGCTGTCCTGAAATCTCGTTCCAGAAATAGTGACAACATGCCGCGCGCGGCGTGGGCTCCGGGATAATGCGGGTCGATCCGGAGTGCGTTGGCGACATTCTTGCTGGCCAGTCGCAGCTCGTCCTGCGTGACCGAGAATCCGTATCTCGGCCAAACCAGGTACACCTGGGCGATCAGCGTCGGTACGAGCGGGTTGTTCGGATCGATCTTGTTCGATTCGTCCGCGTGCTTCAGCACGGCAGGGAAGTCCGCCCGCCAGAACGCATCCCTGGCAACGAGGTACTGTTCCTGGGCCGCGGGCGAGAGCTTCCAGGCTTGAGATGCTGCGGTCGGCATCACATCGAGGGTGGTAACCATTGCGTTGTCGACCAGGCGGGCGACTTCGGCCTGCGTTTCGAAGGGTTCGTCGACACTGGTTTGAATAGCATCCGCCCAGATCTGGCTGTTGTCGTGCGTTTCAATCAGCTGTACCGAAATCCGGTTGATATCACCGCTGCGACGCACGCTTCCCGTAATGAGGTGCGTCGCATTCAGGTCGTGACGAACGGCTGCAAGGTCGATATCCGATCCCCTGAACCTGAAAGACGACGTACGGGCGATGACGCGCAGCTCCTTGTGGCTGGCGATCCTGTTGATGATTTCCTCGGAGATGCCGTCGCAGAACAGCTGACTCTCTTCGCTTGCCTCAGGGCTCAGGTCCACCAGCGGCAAAACCGCAATTCTGTTGATGTTTCTATCGGTGGCAGCCGCCGGCGCAACCGCGGGGGTGGCGCTTCGCACATCGGCCGAATCACGAACGATACCCTTGGAGGTGACTTCGTAGAGCCATGCAAGTACGAGCGCTACCGGGAATAACGCGATCAGGGCGATGATCAGGGCCGTCTGGATCCATAGCGGAATGCCGAGCGGCTCACTGACCACATCGCTGACCTGGATCAGGACCCAGGCAATTACGATGTAGGTCGTCGCGATCCGGATAACCTTACGCCGCTTCAACTCTTCAAAAAACGATTCCGACAAAATACCTTTCCACAGCACCAGAGCTGGCTGAGCTGAAGCATACAATAAACGACCTTATTCAAATAGTTACGATAGATTGTGAAGTCGGGCTGATTTTGCTGTACTTTGAGCCGTCAGGACCAGATCAGGGGGGAATTGCATGACCGCCACAAAAAAGAACAACAATGGCCCGATCCTGCCAGGCCGGCTCGGGGATCCCAACGCGACGTTTGAGACAGACCCGCGTGCGGATCCGCGCATGGTAGCGGCGCTGAAGCCGCTCGGCTATGCCGGCGTTCCGCCGGCAGCGCCAGTGACCGCCCAATCGCCGCTCAAGGACATCCTCGCTTTCCTGCTACTCATGGAAAAGGGAACGCAGGAGATGCTGGAGGAGATCTTCAAGGGGCTGCCGCCCCTGCCGGTTGAGCACAGCGTCGAGGAGACCACGGGCGTTGACGGCAACACGATCAAGCTATACGTGTCGCGGCCCAAAGGCGTTAGCGGCAAGTTGCCCTGCATCTATCACATCCATGGTGGCGGCATGGTTGTCCAGACGGCACAGGATGCCGACTACGTGCGTTGGCGCGACGAGCTGGCCGCACTGGGCATGGTTGTTGTCGGTGTGGAGTTCCGCAACGGCGGTGGTGAACTCGGCGATCATCCCTTCCCGGCCGGACTGAACGATTGTATGAGTGGCCTCGAGTGGACCTACCAGAACAAGGTGGCGCTGCAGGCTGACAAGATCGTCGTCAGCGGCGAGTCAGGCGGCGGCAACCTGTCGCTGGCGGTGGGCATTCGAGCCAAGAAGGAAGGCAAGCTCGGAATGATAGACGGGATCTTTGCGATGTGTCCCTATATTTCGGGCGCCTATGGAGACAGGCCGGCAAGGCTCGAGTCGATGTGGGAGTGCGAAGACTATTTCTTCAACACGGGCATGCTGGCCGCCATGGTCAAGGTCTATGACCCGGATGGCAAGAATGCGCGGAATCCCGAAGCCTGGCCATACTGGGCGAAACCCGAAGACGTCGAGGGCTTCCCGCCCACGGTCATTTCCGTGAGCGAGCTCGACCCCTTGCGCACCGAAGGCCTGGTCTTCTACCAGACGCTGAAAGCGGCGAATGTCGTGGGCTTCGGCCGAACGGTAACCGGTATTTGCCACGCGGGCGACGTCATCCTGCGAAAGGCAATGCCGGATGTCTACCACGGCACGACTCGCGCAATACACGCGTTTGCAACGTCGCTCTAGGGCCAGGCTCGCGGACCTGGGTAAGACGGCAATGAGAGTTATCGATGTGATTGACACTATCTGTGGGCGCCGATACCGGCTGCCAGCACTCGCCTGTGTCTCCGTATTATTCATGAGCGCGGCGGAGAGCACCCTGTCCGCCGAGCTGGAGGAGATCATAGTTACGGCGCAGAAGCGCGAGGGATTGCTGCAGGAAACGCCGGTCGCCGTAACCGCGATATCGCGCAATGAAATCGAAGTGCGCAACCTGGATGACTTTGCGCAGATTCAGCATGTCGTGCCCGGGCTGGTCTTCGCGGAAATTGCAGACATGGCGCAGATGACGATGCGTGGTGTCGGCGTCGACATCTCGAGTATCGATGCCGAGCCGGGCATCGCTCTGTATTCGGATGGCGTGTATCGCGGTGGACTGACAACGTCGGGTTCGCTGCTCTTCGACCTTGAACGCGTCGAGGCGCTGCGCGGTCCGCAAGGTACCTTGTTCGGCCGCAACTCCACGGGTGGTGCACTGAATGTCATCACGCGTCTGCCGGGCGACGATTCCGGGATGGACGCGTCGCTGCTGGTTGGCAACTACGATCGGGTCCGAGCCGAAGTATCGGGAGACGTGCCGATCGTTCCCGGGACTCTTGTCGTTCGCGGGGCTCTCGGCTACGACAATCGTAGCGGCTATTCCA
>Ga0224496_10001382_pt1 | contig 15228 bp, 17 predicted proteins | sample SF_Jul11_sed_USG_2_FD_168127 | JGI IMG/M metagenome (GOLD analysis project Ga0224496, IMG submission 168127) | Sediment microbial communities from San Francisco Bay, California, United States - SF_Jul11_sed_USGS_8_1 | ecosystem: Environmental > Aquatic > Marine > Sediment | place: USA...
TGCGATGTGCTGAAATAGTTCACACTTGTTACTTTAAAAGCTGACTTTACATTAATACGGCGCCTAAGTATAATCCCCCATCCTTTTTATCAAGGGGGTATAGCTCAGCTGGGAGAGCGCTTGCATGGCATGCAAGAGGTCAGCGGTTCGATCCCGCTTATCTCCACCAGATATTTGACATCAGTGATATAGTATAATCTGTAAATTCCTTTAGTCCCCATCGTCTAGAGGCCTAGGACATCGCCCTTTCACGGCGGCAACAGGGGTTCGAATCCCCTTGGGGACGCCAAATATACGGCGTTAGATGCACGATAATGCCAACAAAGCCCGCTCTAATCATTACGATAGCGGGTTTTTTGTTATCTGCAGGAAACCTTTGTAATATGATAATCATAACTAGGTTAACTTTTGAAACTCATGTTTCAGAACAGCACGTATTGCAGGGCTGCTGCGTGCGCCCACTGTGACGTTATAGTCACCCCAAGCAAATGCTCCAATGCTAGAGACTATATGGCGGTTATTATTGTAGAAATTTATATATTCGTAAAATTGCGTCAATAATTCCTCGTCATCAACATAAGCATCGCCGGTCAAAGTGTTTGATATTCCTGGCACCAAAAATAATTTTGCATTGCTGCCGCCCTCTAGAATCGATGCATATATGCGGTATAAGTACGTTTCTTGTGGTATTAGAGGTACATCTTCACGATCACTGCAGCCGTAGAAACCGCCATAACAATCGAATCCAATATGTTTAGCATTCAACAACAGTTTATAAGCGCCGAATTCTTGTTGTTGCTTGTACAGTTCCGCATACGCTTCAATGTGAGCGAATTCGAATTCGTCGTAATCATTAATTATCTGCGTCAACGTTTCAAACGTTTGCTCATGTATACGGTTATCGCTATGGTGGTTTCTAACCCTCCAAAAGGGTTCGTCAAACATAAAGACGAGGCGACCTGTGTAACTTGAGTTATTAATAGCTTCAACAAGTCTTACTTTAGGTACATTTGTATATTCGCCGGTTGTGTCGTGATAGAAATAATCATCAATAACCGGAACCGCTATTAATTCATTATCTATTGCATTCAAATATTCTGTGAATTCTTCTAAAGCATCGGGTTTAAATCCGACTGCGCTAGAAAATTTCTTTACCTCATCAACCTGAGAGATGTCAGTTACAAACGCGCCTATTAGATCCATTATGAAATGCCTCGTGCGCGGCCGATAAATTTCCAATGATCATTTTTACGGAGCTGGCTTTTCGTTTTGTATTTATCTAGGCCTTTACCCATGAATGCTTGGTAATTTTGCGACGTTGTAGATGTAAATTTTGTTGGGTTATTTGAGTTTTTTTTACCGTGAGCCACGAGCAATTTCACGTGGCTGCTAATGTGATGCTTGTAAGCTATGATTTTCTCATCTGCATCTGCATCTGCATCTGCATCTGCATCTGCTTCAATTACGGATCTTTTGTTCATCTTCTGGGTTCTTTATTTTTCCATTAAGTTTTTGTATCTATGTGGTTAGTCTTGTAGTGTTGATATTGTCGGTTTCTTTGGCGCCACCGTCGTGCGTGAACGTTAGGGTGTATTTTAATGTTAAGAGCTTTTTCGGTTTCTTGGGATATTAACTCATGGTACGAAATCAAGCGATTATCTTTATTGTGTAGAAACTGGCAGGTTAGAGGCTATCAATAAAATTAAGCTTTAGCGCCTTGCCCTGGTTATTTGTTTTAATAATCTGTTATCCGAAAAAATTTCGATAATAATAGCCACCTGTTGCGTGCGATCTAACACCTGATGCAATTGATTGCAGATTAAATTCATTTGAACTTGCGTTAGCTGCCCCGCCATCGGTAACCATTGGCTCGTGATCTCTGCACCTTGTAAGCAAGTTTTATTCAAGCTCAATCATCGGGTGCACTAATCGAGGAATTGGCAAGAATCAGTTTGTCGCCTTCATGATATTTAATTTGAAATGGATGCGTTTTGTCCGTATGGTTAGCGGGTGCAGATCCACTTTTAGCAGCACTGCCCCAGCATCAGTCCGTTTCAAGTGACTTATAAACAGTGAAAAACCAGGAAAATAGCCGGCCAGAACAGATTTGATATACAAAAACTTGACATCTTAATAGACTGTATTAAGTATGTTCAGACTATTGCCGTTTGTGTTAAATGAGAGGGAGATTGGATTTTCAAAAGATCTCATTATTTTTTGTTGTGCATATAGTGTCGTTCGAAGAGCGACGAGGACAAGATTATGTTCAATTTGCGTATTGAACCTGTAGGGCAATTGTGGCAAGATCCATCGACTAAATATAAATATACAAGAATAAATCTGATGATGACACACATTTCTCGTTTTGGGATTTCAGTTCTACTACTGGTTACCTTATTGTTAACGGGGTGCGCTACTGTTGAAAATAGGCAAGATCCTTTTGAATCAATGAATCGTGCCATATTTGAGTTTAATGAAGTTCTTGATGATAAAGTAGTGGAGCCTGCTGCGCGAGGCTATCGGGCAATTGTTCCTGACCCTATCGAGATGGTTATAGGAAACTTCTTTTCCAATCTAAACGATGTGGTTGTGGCTGCCAATTCTTTACTGCAGCTCAAATTTGGTGATGCGCTGGCTAGCGGTACACGTGTATTGATTAATACAACCTTCGGTATGCTGGGTGCGGTTGATATCGCAAGTGACATCAGTGTGGCGAGTGATATCGATATCAGTAAACGTGATGAGGATTTTGGTCAGACGTTAGGTCATTATGGCGTGCCAAATGGCCCCTATCTGGTTCTTCCATTTTTGGGTCCAAGTACGTTTCGTGACGCTGCGGGCATTGCGGTCGATGGTTTTTTTGCAGATCCGGTTTCATCAATTTTTCTTAATGATATTCCGGGTGTTGATCTTGGTGCTGAGGTTAGAGTCCCGGTTGGGACAGGAAGGGCTATTGATAAGCGCGCGCAATTGTTGGATGAAGAGAGAATCTTGGAAGAAGCTGCATTGGATAAATATGAGTTTATGCGTAATTCTTATTTGCAAAATCGGGAAAGTTTAATTAATGATGGTAATGCAGCTGAAATAGATTATGGCGAAGACTTTGAAGATGATTTCGAAGACGATTTTGAAAATGATTTCGAGAATAATTTATAAGCGGTCCTCCAGAGAATTAGGCTATCCCTATCCATCAGATATACGTTATCAAGGTCAAGTCAGCACTCAGATTACTTTCATGTCGATGCTGGTTTTGACAAAACATGTTTGAGTAACTATTCAGCGTATCCCTATAATCCACCTTTCGGTGTTACAAAATGAGCTTTGTCACCTGCAAACTCACTTTAAACTTTGAGCTGACGAATGATAGGAGCAGTCTGAATAGTTATATATTAGATAATGCTCTAATTGATTTGTTGTTGATGATTCTGAGAAAAAGTTGTCTTATGGTATGTGTGGATTTTATGTAATCCGGGTTTACCAATTTTAATTGCATGCAAAGAGTATAAAAATGAGAAAGTTTCAATGTAATATTTGTGGTTTTGTCTATGATGAGTCCGAGGGTGATCTGACACACGGTATTAAGCCGGGTACGCGTTGGGAAGATATTCCTGAAGATTGGGTTTGTCCGGAGTGTGGCGTGGCTAAAGCTGATTTTGAAATGGTGGAGATCTAAGCCGTGCATCGTGATCCAGTGGTTATTATTGGAAGTGGTCTTGCGGGTTATGCGGTGGTGCGTGAGCTTCGTAAGCTGGATAGTGAATTGCCTGTCTGTTTATTGTCAGCGGATCATGCCGGTTTTTATTCAAAACCGATGTTGTCGAATGCATTGTCAACCGGTAAGACACCAGAGACCTTAGTGAATTCAGATGCGCCAAAGATGGCGGATCAACAGAAAATATCTATTTGCCCCCATACCCGGGTCACGTCGATTGATCGTAACAATCATATACTGAAACTTGAAGAGGGTGATGAGTTAGCTTATGGCAAACTTGTCTTGGCTTTGGGCGCTGATCAAATTCATCTGCCGCTAGAGGGGGACGGTGCGTCTGATATTCTGTCGATCAATGATCTTGATGATTACCGCCTTTTTCGTGACGCGCTGGAAGGAAAAAAACAAATCAGTATCATTGGTGCTGGATTGATCGGATGCGAGTTCGCTAATGATCTCGTAGCAGCAGGTTATCAGGTAAATGTCATTGATATTAGCCCACAACCGTTGGGACGGTTTTTGCCCCCGGTTGCTGGCGCCTATCTGCAGAAAAAACTGGCGGCAGTTGGCATTACTTTTCACTTAGATGCCACGACCCAGCGAGTGGAACGGGCTGGTGAACGTTTGCGGCTAATGCTGGCCAGTGGTGAAGCCATTGAATCAGATATAATTTTATCAGCGGTTGGTTTACGTCCACGTGTTAAACTGGCAGAAGTGGCGGGTATCCAGGTTAATCGAGGCATTGTAGTCAACCAATTATTACAAACCCAAGATCCCGAAATTTTCGCATTGGGTGACTGCGCTGAAGTACAAGGTAAAGTATTGCCGTTTGTGATGCCGATTACGAATGCCGCACGTGCCTTGGCGGCAACGCTTGCTGGAAACCCAACGCCGGTGCATTATCCTGCGATGCCGGTTCTGGTTAAAACGCCTGCTTGTCCAACGGTAGTATCGCCGCCTGACGTTGCTGTGAAAGGTGAATGGTATGTTGATGTTGATGAGGACGGCGTTAAGGCGCTATTTAAGGATGCAGCGGGTAATTTGCTTGGTTATGCATTGTTAGGCGCGGCGACTAAAGAAAAAAATACGCTGACGGCGCAGCTGCCGCCAGTTCTTCAGTAAAATCTCTATGGCGCAGAGACAAAGTTTCAATTTTATCACCTGAGTGGTGTTACGCTAACACAAGCGATCTATACTAGTATTATATTCATGAAATTCCTTTTTGATCTTTTTCCCGTCATCTTGTTTTTTGCTACCTTTAAGATTTATGGGATTTACACCGCTACGGCAGCAGCTATTGCGGCAACGTTTGTGCAAATTGGATGGATGTGGTTGCGTCACCGTAAGGTGGATTCCATGCTATGGATCAGTCTTGCAGTTATTGTGTTGTTAGGCGGCGCGACATTGGCATTACAAAATGAGGCTTTTATTAAATGGAAACCGACGGTTCTCTATTGGTTATTTGCGGCGGTACTTTGGTTGTCCAATCTTTTTTTCAAGAAGAATTTAATTAAGGCATTGCTTGAAAAGCAAATGGCGTTACCAAAAGCGGTCTGGGGCAAGCTAAACATGAGTTGGATTGTCTTTTTCGTAGTGATGGGCGGGATTAATATCTATATTGCCTTCAACTTTTCAATTGATACTTGGGTCAATTTTAAATTATTTGGCTCGGTCGGATTGATGTTGGTTTTTTTGGTGATGCAGGCAATCATATTGGCTAAGTATATGAAAGATCCTGTGGACGTAAAGGTTGTGACCGTCCCGGAGGAAAATGATTATCCGTTGGAAAGTACTGCAACACAAGAACGTATCTCACAACGCAAAGGTGATGACGTATGACTCTTTATGTAATTAACGGCGAGGACGTGCCGGATAGTCTGGAAAAACGTTTGGCCGTTCGTCCCGCTCACTTGGCGCGCATTGAAACTTTGCAACAAGAAGGGCGTCTAATCTTGGCAGGCCCTTATCCTGCAATTGATAGCCCTGAGCCTGGTCCGGCAGGATTTTCTGGTAGTCTGATTGTGGCGGAATTTGAATCGTTAGAGGCCGCTAAAGTGTGGGCTGAGGCTGATCCTTACGTTACTTCGGGTGTGTATGCAAAAGTGTCCGTTAAGCCATTTAAGAAAGTGCTGCCAGTATAATTCAGTCGAATTTGATTGATTAACTGCTTATTTTTAGTTTTATTTAGCTTCTTGTCTTTAATTGGGATGGCGTATTCTTCAAGGATTCACGTTGGCAGTTTTAAGGCGTATACTGCCCATCTTTACATTTATTCAATTTATATAAAAGGAAGTTCCATGCGTTTGATGAAATTTTCGCAGTTAATAATCGTAGGTATTTTTGGCCTAGTTGCGATGTCAACTGCTCATGCACAGGCCGTGGCCAAGGTGAATGGCGTAATTATTCCTCAATCGCGCCTTGAGTTGATGGTGAAGGCCAGTGCTGCTCAAGGTCAACAAGATGGCCCAGAAATGAGAAAAGCCTTGCGCGAAAACCTCATAACTGAAGAAATAATTTCACAAGAGGCGATAAAAAAAGGACTGGATAAAGATCCTGAAGTCCAGACACAGCTTGACTTGGCACGCCAAAGGGTATTAGTTAGCTCATTTCAAGCAGATTATATAAAGAATAATGCGGTGAGCGATGAAACGTTGCGTAAGGAATATGAAATTCTGAAATTACAAATGGGCGACAAAGAATTTAAGCCACGTCATATCCTTGTAGAAAATGAAAGTGAAGCGCGAAATATTATTGCCAATTTAAATAAAGGCGCTGATTTTGCTAAAATTGCTAGTGAAAAATCTATGGATGACGGCAGCAAGAATAGTGGCGGAGAGCTTGATTGGAGTCCATCAGCATCCTACGTTAGGCCTTTTGCAGAAGCACTGGAAAAACTGCAAAAAGGAAAGATTACTGAAACGCCAGTGCAAACGTCTTTTGGTTGGCATGTAATCAAGCTCGATGACGTGCGCCCCATGCAAGTGCCACCGTTTGAAGAAGTGAAGCAAAATATGCAGCAGCGCGTATTGCAGCGGGAATTTGGAGCCGTGGTGCAAGAATTGCGCAGCAGTGCTAAGGTGGAATGATCTAGTATCCTGTTTTATTTATCGGCAGGTAGTCTTATATATCACTGAATTTTTTCGTTACCCGTGGGGCTAGCGCACATAGTAATTCATAGCTGACTGTGTCAGCTGACTGTGCGATTTCATCCACGGGTTGTCCTTTTCCCCAAAGGACAACTGGACAATTTATCTCGCCATTCTTAATGTGACTCAGATCAACCGCTAACATATCCATTGAAATACGTCCAATGGTGCGAGTTTGCTGACCGTTAACTAATATGGGTGTGCCAGTTGGTGCGTGACGTGGATAGCCATCTGCATAGCCGCATGCAACAATGCCAATCCGCATTGGATAAGTCGCTTGAAAAAGCCCGCCGTAACCTACTCTGTCTCCCGCTTTAAGGTTTTGTGTTGCTATGAGTCTGCTGGACACTGTCATAACAGGTTGAAGTCCGAGTTCGGTGGCTGTTTTTTCTGCCAAGGGTGACGCGCCATATAGCATGATGCCAGGACGTACCCATTCATGATGTGTTTGTGGATATCGAATAATAGCAGCAGAGTTAGCTAATGAGCGTGGTTGATTGAGTCCGGCAGTTAATGTATTGAAGCTTTGCAGTTGTTTGTTTACTTCTGCTCCTCCGGTAGGATCATCCGCGTCGGCGAAGTGTGTCATTAATGTAATCCGGTTGATGGCAGGGCAGGTTTTTAGTAACTTAAGCGCGTAAGGAAATTCATCAGGCACAAATCCTAAGCGATTCATGCCAGTATTGAGTTTAATGAAGACATCTAATCCTTTATGCTCGGATGCTAATAACATCTCCAATTGCATTTTGTGATGGATGACGGCACTTAATTGGTGCTTTTTAAACTGCGCCAGCTCCTCTGTTGAAGAAAAACCTTCAAGAAGCAGAATAGGATGGTGGAATCCTGCGTTACGCAGACGTATTGCAGCATTCAATTCCGATATTGCGAAACCATCAGCATCCTTTAGTGCTTTGGCGGCATGAAGTAAGCCGTGACCATATGCATTTGCCTTGATTACAGCCATAATACGTGCTTTTGGTGCGTAACGGCGGACAATGGATAAATTTTGTTCGAGTTTTGAAAGATCGATTTGTGCTCGTATTGGACGTGATTTTAATTTTGCATCGGGCATCGTAGGTTATTTTTTTACCAATATTGATTTTCCGCTAGTAACCATTTGTCTTGTCATGTTTTATTTTGATAATCGTGAAAAGTCTATGGTTATAGACGGATAAACTAAGCATCTTTTCATTATTCTTGAAATCAAGTTGCGGTAATCTTTGTCGTTGCGAAGATAAGGTCGAATAATTACATAGATCGGGCGATGAAGTAAAACTAATTGCTATTACTTGCTCAATCAGTATAACCATTGTTATGTAATTTGAGGTAATGTGGCAGGAAAACTTTTAGAGGAGATAGTTTGAAGCGCGGTTTTTATACGATCATGGCGGCGCAGTTTTTTTCGTCATTGGCAGATAATGCTTTGCTGGTTGTGGCGATTGCATTATTGATTGAACTGCATGCACCGGCATATCTAACGCCCATGCTAAAGTTTGTTTTTGTGTTGTTCTATGTTGTTCTCGCACCTTTTGTAGGCGCATTTGCTGATTCCATGCCAAAGGGTCGCGTAATGTTTATCAGTAATGGTATCAAGATCATAGGTTGTGGATTGCTATTTTTTGCAGCGCACCAATATTTTGCATTGGCTGCTTATGCGATTGTTGGATTGGGTGCGGCGGCCTATTCTCCAGCCAAATATGGCATATTGACTGAGCTGCTGCCGCCCGAAAAATTAGTGATTGCAAATGGTTGGATAGAAGGCCTGACGGTTGCATCTATTGTACTGGGTACCGTGTTGGGCGGACTATTGATCACGCCGGCTATTTCCGATGCCTTGCTTGCAATTGATTTTCCTTTTATCAGCACCGGGATTGATACTGCGATGGAGGTCAGTATTTTTGTAATTGCTGTTGTTTATAGTTTGGCTGTCATCTTTAACCTCTATATTCCCAATACGGGCATCGATCACCGCATTCTTAAAAAAAATCCTTTTTTTCTGGTGCATGAATTTAGCCATTGTGTGAAACTTTTATGGACTGATAAACTGGGTCAGATTTCGCTTGCTGTAACGACATTATTCTGGGGTGCGGGTGCAACGTTACAATTTATTGTGTTGAAGTGGGCTGAAGTGGCGCTGGATTATTCGCTCAGTAAAGCGGCATTGTTGCAGGGTGTTGTTGCGATTGGTATTGCAATTGGTGCGGTGATGGCGGCAAAGCTGGTTTCTTTGCGACAGTCGGTCAGGGTTATTCCACTTGGAATTGTAACGGGCTTTGTGGTGTTATCTATGATACCGGTTACCGATTTGTGGGTCGCAGTTGTTTTATTGGTGGTGATTGGCGGGTTGGCGGGTTTTTTTGTGGTGCCAATGAACGCCTTGTTGCAACATCGTGGTTATATTTTGATGGGTGCCGGTCACTCTATTGCGGTACAAAACTTTAATGAGAATCTCGGTATTCTTATCATGTTGTTAATTTATGCCGCATTGGTTATTTTTGAAGTGCATATTTACATTATCATTATGTTGTTTGGTTTATGTTTGTCTTTGTGTATGATTCTGATTCGTAAATGGCACTTATTGAATCAGAGCAAAGAAGATTCACTGCATTTAATAGGCACCAAAGAACGGGCGCATGCTAAGTAAAAGCTTCATTTCTATTTTAATGAGCGCATGGTATCTTTGGCAAAACATAGATCTTCCCAAGCCTTGGCTTTATCAGGCAGGGAACGCAGCAGGTAGGCGGGGTGGTAAGTGACGATTAATGGAATGCCGAAATATTGATGTAATTTGCCGCGCAAGCTAGATATATTGTCGTTACTTTTCAAAAGATTCTGCGCGGCGACTTTCCCCAAAGCGAGAATAATTTTTGGTTTGATCAATTCGATCTGTCTTGCTAAATAGGGCTCACACTGCTTTGTTTCGTTGGGCCCAGGGTTTCTATTATTTGGCGGACGACATTTTACGATATTAGCGATATAGACGTTGTTGCCGCGTTGCAAGCCAACGGCTGACAGCATATTATCGAGCAGTTTCCCGGCGGGGCCGACAAATGGTTCTCCTGTTGCATCTTCCTTTGCGCCAGGACCTTCACCAATGCATAGCCAATCCGCTTTTTCATCACCGACGCCAAATACAGTCTGGGTGCGCGCTTGACTTAGAGTGCAGGCAGCACAATGCGATACTTCTGCTTTAAGCTGATCCCAATCCATCTGCAAAATTTGCTGGTGCCGCACATCATTTGGTACGTTAGAAGCAGGGCGTTTGTTGTATTGATCTTCTTGGCTTGAAAAATTTGCGGATACTGCAGTATCTTGTAAATTATCAGATTTGATGTGCCAGAGTGGAAGTAATCCCAGTTCCTTGAGGATTATTTTGCGTCGATTACTCATAGCAGTAATTTCATAACAATTGCATCTTCCCGCCCACACATGGCCGGATAATAACCCTTACGCTTGGCAATTGGCTTAAATCCTATCTGTTTATATAACAGGGCGGCGCCGGTATTAGACTCCCTTACATCAAGTAACATGGATTGTAAATTTTGCTGCCTGGCTAAATGAATAAAGTAATTTAGTAGTTTTCTGCCCCAGCCTTTACTTTGCCAGTTGGCTGCGATGCCAATTGTTAATAGATGCGCTTCATCTGGTCCCGCCATCATAACACCATAGCCAAACAGATCATTTGTTTGTTCTAGTACGCGACAATCATAGCCAGTACTGATTGAGTCAGCAAAATTTTCAAGCGACCAGGGAAAAAGAAAGATTTCCCGTTCTATGACGACTACCCGATCCAGGTCAATTGGCAGCATTTTTCTTATCACAGCTGCTTGTTGTTGGGAGACGTTCATCGCTCGCTTTCCTTTAATGCGACTTTATTGCGAACATAAATAGGTGTAGCATGGGCTGGATCAACAACTGATGCGTTCGAGAATTGTCTGGCGGCTAACTGTGCTATCTCACGCGCATGAGGATAAAGGCCATGATAGATGTGATCGACTTGTCCACTATAGTGTTCGCTTAATTCTTTGTGATACAGATCAAAACCGCTGCCGCAGCCAATCCACCCGTTTCCGGTTAGAGAAGGCGCATGATTTGGTAAACAAACGGTTGCTTCGCTAGTTGTTTCCCAGACATCTGCATCTTTTTTTTCATAAGCTGCATGATAAATTTCGCCCATGCGTGCATCTAGTGCGATGACAACTTTGTTGTTATTAACGCGTTGTGCTAGCGCTTTTAATGTACCGATGCCGGTAACCGGACGTTCTGTGGCATAAGCTAATCCTTGGGCGACGCCACACGCAATACGTAAACCCGTAAAAGAGCCTGGCCCGGCACCAAATGCAAAACCATCCAGTTGGTTAAGTCCTAGATTGTTTTCCACGAGTATTTCTTGAAGCATGGGTAGTAGTAGTTCGGAATGTCGTTGTCCGGCGTGAATCGCTTTATGCTGTAATTTATTGTCAAGCCATAATGCCAGTGAACAGTATTCTGTAGATGTGTCAAATGCGATTATATTCAATGTGTCTAGCTGATATAGTGTGAGGAGGGAATTAGTTTAACGTCCAGCGATCAAGAGGGATATAATTTATTCTCCTGTCAGTTTGTTTCGATTGCATCAGAAACCATTCGGCTACGCGCCAACTGATTGGTGTCACTAAATCGGGTAGCATCCGACCTGATTTTACTTTTCTTGCCAACGTAATGTGCGGTTTATAAGCACGTGAATCGAAAACAAAGCTGTTGGTAGATAATGTGTTTCGTAAATTATTAACCAACGTTAGAAGCGCCGGTGGACATGTGCTTGTGCCCACGTAAATAATTTGATTATGTTTCCAGTAACGAATTTCATCAAATGTGAAATCGAAAGTCGTTGCGGTAACTCCTTTTGCTACAGAGCGAAGTGTGGTAAGTCGGTCGATAGCGACTTCTCCAAGAAATGCCAATGTCAGGTGAATATTTGCTTTTTTAGTTATTTTTCCGCCGCTGGTTAAAGTGAGTTGTTTTGCTAAATGGGATAATTGTTTTAACGCTGTTTCATCCGGCTTAATGGCAAAAAAAACCCGCATGGTTTTTTTATTCAAAGTGCGCGCATTATTCACGAAGTTTGTCCATGGCATTAATCAGACAAACTACTTCGGCAGCAATGCCTTCTTTACGGCCAATAAAACCAAGTCGTTCGGCTGTTTTTGCTTTTACGTTAATATTTTTTGTTGGCGTATTTAAATCCTTTGCGATATGGGTGATCATGTTTGGAATATAAGGGGCCATTTTTGGTGCCTGGGCAATAATGGTTGCATCAATATTAACAACTTTATAGCCATGTTCATCAAGTAAGCGATTAACTTCACGTAGCAATACCCGGCTGTCGATATTTTTGAAACGTGGATCTGCATCAGAGAAATGTCCTCCGATATCGCCTAGCGCTGCTGCACCGAGAAGTGCGTCACAAATTGCATGTAATAATACATCTGCATCGGAGTGACCGAGTAAACCCTTTTCAAAAGGGATGGTGACGCCGCCAATAATCAGTTTACGATCTTCTGCGAGTTGATGAACATCAAAACCTTGTCCAATTCTTAGGGGGGTCAATTTTTTTCTCCTTTTTGAAGTATTAATTCGGCTAGAACCAGGTCATTTGGGTAAGTAACTTTGAAATTGTGCGTATCACCAAGTACTAGTTTGGGATGGCGGTCCAAGGCTTCTACGGCGCTTGCATCATCTGTTACGTGACTGGTATTTGCCTGATTTAGTGCATTAACGAGTAATTGATATCGAAACATTTGGGGCGTTTGTGCTTGCCATAAATTTTCCCTGGATTCCGTGCTTATTGCTCGATGTTTCATGTCGCCGCGTTTTAATGTGTCAGCGACCGGAATGGCCAGTAACCCACCCGTTTCGTCATCAGCAATCTCATTCATTAAAAATTCAAGTTGTGGGGATGATAGACACGGGCGAGCGGCATCGTGAACTAGGATCCAATCTTGATCATTGATTGTAACAGCAGCAGGAATAGCTTTAAGGCCATTTAAGACGCTATCTGCTCGTGTTGCGCCACCACAGTTTAATGCGACCAGTTTATCTGAAAACTCAGACCAGTCATGTTGCGACCATGACCTATCGTCAGGTGAGAGAATGACGAATACATTGGTTATTCGTGGTGCACGGCAAAAGGTATGTATAGCATGGTAAATCATTGGTTTGCCAGCTAGGGATAGATATTGCTTGGGTTGTGTTTTACCGATGCGAGAGCCGGAGCCAGCCGCAGGAATTACTGCAAAAAACTTAGCCATTAGGTATTGTGTAATAGATTAGTGATTTGATTGTAACAATTTATCCGCGAAGAATTTTCATCTTTGTCTAATGATGCGGTTTGTTTCGTGTCCTTGCATTAAACTGGAACAATCTTAATTGTTATGTTGTTGCTTATTGTAGATCATTTGACAGCTATAAAGGCTAATGAAATACACTTGATAGAGTGATTCATTCGAATGCGTTATCGATTCGCAGTGTCATACATAAGGTAAGTTTCAACAATTATTGCTTGCTGTATAATTTTATATTTGGTTATTTTGGGCATTTGAAATGGAAGTAGAACAAATCAATATAATGAGTGATCAACTGAATGATCTTGATCAGCGGGCAAACGACTTGCGGAGGTTTCTTTGACTTTGACACCAAAAAAACACGTTTAAATGAAATTATCCGATTGGTGGAAGATCCAGTTATTTGGAGTGATAATAAACGCGCACAGGAATTGGGACGTGAGAAAAAGCATTTGGAGGGTTTGGTTGTTACGCTAGAATTAATTGGTCAGCAATTAAAAGATGCGTTTGAATTGCTTCTGATGGCAAAAGAGGAAAATGATGATGCAATGTTGGAAAGCATTGCAGATGATTTAGGCCATCTAGAAAAGAAAATGTCGGAAATGGAGTTCCGACGCATGTTTTCCGATCCAATGGATGAAAATAATTGTTTTATTGATATTCAATCGGGATCTGGCGGTACTGAGGCGCAGGATTGGGCGGCTATGCTGGAACGTATGTATTTAAGATACTGTGAGCGACAGGGTTTCAAGGTTGAAATCTTGGAAGAATCTCCTGGAGAAACTGCGGGGATCAAGAGTGCCAGTATCAAAATTTCCGGAGAATATGCGTATGGCTATTTGCGAACGGAAACAGGTATACACCGATTGGTGCGGAAATCTCCGTTTGATTCAGGTAATCGCCGACATACTTCGTTTGCGAGTGTATTTGTTTATCCAGAGGTCGATGAAGCGATAGAAATAGATATTAATCCGGCAGATCTGCGGGTGGATACATTTCGTGCTTCTGGAGCGGGTGGGCAGCACATTAATAAAACGGATTCTGCGATACGTATCACACATCAGCCAACAGGTATTGTTGTGCAATGCCAAAGCGGTCGATCGCAACATCGAAACCGGGCAGATGCAATGGCAATGCTGAAATCCCGGTTGTACGAAACGGAATTGCGTAAGCTTAATGAAGAGAAGCAGGCAATTGAAGATGCTAAAACTGATATCGGTTGGGGCCATCAGATCCGTTCATATGTATTGGATCAATCGCGTATAAAGGACCTGCGTACGAATATTGAAAGTGGGAATACCCAGGCCGTTCTAGATGGCGATTTAAATAATTTTATAGAGGCTAGCTTGAAACAGGGTGTATAACCGGCAAGTTTGACTTGTTATTATTACGGTAAAAATATTTACTGCAGCACAAGATGATAGTTATTGTGAAATGAGCTTCTGTATTTATTGATGATTTCCAAGTAGTCGGATTTAGGATAATGAATAAAGATTGTTAAAGTTTGAAAATGCACTTGACCAACTATTAAGAGTCTGTATAATTCCGTTCTTCGCCGCGTTACATAAGTTTTCAGACGCGGTTTGCTCTTTAAAAAATAACAGTCGATAGGTGTGGGCACTTGACAAGTGAAATAAAATTCTTTGTTTTATAACAAAGAATTAGAAATAACTTGAAGTGCTCGCAAGAAATGTAGGTACATCTTTTTTTGATGCAAATCAATGATCGATGATATCACAACGTCAAGCGAGAGTTTTATCAGAATTAAACTGAAGAGTTTGATCCTGGCTCAGATTGAACGCTGGCGGCATGCTTTACACATGCAAGTCGAACGGCAGCACGGGTGCTTGCACCTGGTGGCGAGTGGCGGACGGGTGAGTAATACATCGGAACGTATCCTTAAGCGGGGGATAACGCATCGAAAGATGTGCTAATACCGCATAATCTCTGAGGAGAAAAGCAGGGGATCGTAAGACCTTGCACTTTTGGAGCGGCCGATGTCTGATTAGCTAGTTGGTGGGGTAATGGCCTACCAAAGCTTCGATCAGTA
>Ga0224496_10001383_pt1 | contig 15228 bp, 12 predicted proteins | sample SF_Jul11_sed_USG_2_FD_168127 | JGI IMG/M metagenome (GOLD analysis project Ga0224496, IMG submission 168127) | Sediment microbial communities from San Francisco Bay, California, United States - SF_Jul11_sed_USGS_8_1 | ecosystem: Environmental > Aquatic > Marine > Sediment | place: USA...
TGGTCTTCCGCGAGAATCCGAATCTCCTTGGCATTGTCCGCCAGGGCAAGCTGACGCCAGCCGTACGCGACGGCCTTGAGCAACGCAACGAAACTGGTCGGCGTCGCAAGGATGATCTGTTGCGACAACGCGTACTCGATCAGGTCCGGTTCCTCGGCCAGTGCGGCGCTCAGGAACTGGTCTCCAGGTATGAACAGGATGACGAACTCGGGACTTTCGTCAAACTGCTTCCAGTACGCTTTGGATGACAGCATCCGGATGTGCGAACGTACGTTCTTGGCGTGGCGTTCGAGGCCGAGCTTGCGTTGCACATCGTCTTCGGCCTCGGCGGCGGCGAGGTAGGCGTCGAGCGGCGTTTTCACATCGACAACCAATTGACGATGATCGGGCATGTTGACGATCATGTCGGGCCGGATGATCTGGTCGTTGCTCGCTGTGTGCACCTGTTCGACGAAATCGCAGTGCTCGACCATGCCGGCAAGCTCGACGAGCCGGCGCAGCGTAATCTCGCCCCACTGGCCACGCACCTCCGGCCGGCGGAGCGCCTTGACGAGGTTCTGCGTTTCCTGGGCGAGCGATTTCTGGTGGACCTGCATCGACTCAAGCTCGCTCTTGATGCCGCCGTAGGCCTCGCTTCGCGCTTTTTCGAGCTCCGAGATCTGCCGGTGCGAGGCGTGCAGGGCTTCCTGGATCGGCTTGACCAGTTCTTCGACGGCCTTTTCTCGCTGTTCGAACTTGCTTTCGACTTTCGCCTGCCGGGACTCCAGGTTTTGCTCGGCAAGCTTCAGGAACGTGTCGCTATTGGCGCGCAGGGAACGATTGGAAATGTCGGCAAAGGCCTGCGTCAGCTTTGCATTGGCAAGCTCAAACGCAGCCTCCCGCTCGGCCTGGAGTGCTTCCTGGTTCTTGAGGTTGGCCCGGACATTCGCGAGCTCAACGAGCAGCGCCTTGCGGCGGTGTCGAGCGACCAGCCACATGACGAGTACGCCAAGTAGCAGGCCGATACCCAGCGCGGGCAGTCCTACCTCGTAGTAAACGGGATCAAGCGTGATAGAGATCATCGGGTACCAAGATTAACCCCTTTGAGGATGATTTGGGCAAGTTCATCGGTATCGCGCACGATGATGTCCGCACCCCATTCACGCGGATCGTCGTCATCGGCGATGTAGCCGTAGCCTGCGGCAATCGTGGCCGTACCGGCGCGCAATCCGGCTTCGATGTCCCTGGCAGCGTCGCCAACGTAGATCGACCGGTACGCGTCGACGCCGGCCATGTCGCAGGCCAGGAGGAGAGGGCCGGGGTCGGGCTTGCGTACCGGCAGGGAGTCACCGCTCACCGTACAGGCGCTGCGCTCCGCGAGCCCGAGCGCTTCGAGCAGCGGGTTGGTCAGCCGCTCCGGCTTGTTGGTGACCACGCCCCAGGGGCAACCTGCCTCATCGAGCCGGTCGAGCAGCGAATCCAGTCCGGCAAATACCGTGGAGCCTTCGCACAACGCCTCGGCATAGCGGTCCAGGTATTCCATGTGCATGTCGTCGCCAAAGCTGAACTCGTGCTCCGGAAAACCGAGGCTCAACAAGCCGATGGCACCGTTTGAAACCTGGGAACGCCCCTGTTCGTAGCCGACCGGCTCGACGCCATAGGCTGCCTGCATGGTGTGCAAGACGGCGACCATGTCCGGTGCGGTATCCACCAGCGTGCCGTCGAGGTCGAACAATACGGCTTTGAAGTAGCCGTCCCGCATCTGTGTCAGGTTACTCACTCGCGGGACGCTGGTAATACATGAGGTAATTGACGTCGAGGTTCGGGCCCAGGGAGTACTCTTTTGTCAGCGGGTTGTAGTGCATGCCGATGCTGGCACGAAGCTCCAGCCCCGCCTTGCGAGCCCATTGCTCGAGTTCCGACGGGCGAATGAACTTGCTGTAATCATGTGTCCCGCCCGGGAGGAGTTTGAGTATGTATTCGGCGCCGACAATCGCGAACAGGAAAGACTTGGGATTGCGATTGATGGTTGAGAAGAACACGTGACCGCCGGGCTTTACGAGCTCGGCACAGGAGAGGATCACTTGTGACGGATCGGGCACATGTTCGAGCATCTCGAGGCAGACGACCACGTCATACCGGCCCGGCTCTTCAGCCGCGAGCGCCTCGGCTGTGGACTGGCGGTAATCCACCTCGAGTCCCGACTCGAGCTGGTGCAGCCTGGCGACGGCCAGCGGTCCCTCGGCCATATCGATAGCCGTTACCGTGGCGTTGGATGCCGACAATGACTCCGCGAGTATCCCGCCGCCGCAGCCGATATCGACGGCTTTGCAGCCTGCCAGCTTGACGTACTGGCGTATCCAGTCGAGTCGCAGGGGGTTGATCGCGTGCAGCGATCCGAATTCACCCTCGGTATCCCACCAGCGAGAGGCCAGCGAATTGAATTTCGCCAGTTCCGCCTGATCGACATTGCTTGTTGCGCTCGTAGTCATTGCCCTTCCTATTGTACTTTGCCGGCGTCTGTCATGCGCTCACGCCACTCGTTGCTGCGGGCCAGCACTGCATCCGTATCGATATGGGCAAATTCGCCATTCTCCAGGTGCCGCCGGCCGCCGACCCAGACGTCCGCGACCTGGTCTGCGCGCGAGGCATAAACGAGTTGTGAGATGACGTCATAGATGGGCTGGCTGTTCAGCGTGCCGAGATTGACACTCGCAAGGTCAGCCCATTTTCCCGCCTCGATGGATCCTGTGGTTTGCTCTACGCCGAGGGCCTGCGCGCCTCCCAGCGTCGCCATGTGCAGCGCCTCCGTTGCCGTGACAGCCGTGGCGTCACTCGCGGTCGCTTTTGCGAGCAGGGCGGCCATCCGCATCTCGGAGAACATATCCAGCATGTTGTTGCTGGCGGCGCCGTCGGTACCGAGTGCCACGTTCAGGCCGGCATCGGCGTATTTCTTGATCGGCGCGATGCCGCTTGCCAGTTTGAGGTTGGAGTTCGGGCAGTGCGCGACGCTGACGCCGGCCTGGGCAAAACGCTCGATTTCCTCGTCACTCATGTGGACCGCGTGCACGGCCAACAAGGAGCGATTCACCAGCCCGGCATCCAGCAGTCGTTCGTAGGGGCGCTTGCCCGTATCGCGCAGAGAAATCTCGACCTCGTTTGCGGTCTCGTGGAGGTGGATCTGGACCCGAACATCGAGCTGGTCGGCCAGAACACGCAAGGCGTTGAACGACTCGTCCGACAAGGCAAAGGTCGAATGCGGGGCGAACGCAGTGGTGATCAACGGATGGTCGGCATAGGGGTCGTGGACCAGGTCCGTGGCCTTTTGCAGGTACTCGTCGGCGTTCCTGGCCCAGCCGGTCCGAAAATCGACAACGGGTGTGGCGACCACGGCCCTCATCGAGAGGTCTACGGCGGCCTCAGCGACGATCTCCGGGTAGAAATACTGATCGCTGAAGCAGGTGATGCCACCTCGAATCATTTCGGCAATAGCGAGCTCTGTGCCGTCGCGGACCATCTCCGCGCTGACCCAGCGCCGCTCGGCGGGCCAGATACCCTCGTGCAGCCACGCCTCGAGCGGCATGTCGTCCGCAAGGCCGCGAAACAGGGTCATCGCGGCATGGGTGTGGGCATTGATGAGTCCCGGTATCAGGACATGATTCTCGCGTTCTACGAGCACGCTGGGCTGAAACCCGGTCCTGGCCTCGGCCGCGGGTATCACGGCCACGATTCGCCCATCGGTGATCGCTACGGCGTGGTTCTCGAGGACTTGCCCGGCCGGGTTCACGGGGATGCACCAGCGAGGCAGGATCAGGGTGTCACAGTGCTGCATAGTCGCCGCAGTATACGCGTCGCACAGGGCAGCGCCAGCCTTGCGTTTCAGGGCTTTTGGGCCCGTTGAAAAACTGCTGTTTCAAGCCTCTCTGTGGTAGTATTTGCCTCCAGATTAATCGCTCAAAACCCGAACGAATTTGACCCTTGGATTCCGCCTCACCCGGCGGGGCCGGGCTCGGATTTTGAGTCAAGAAAATTGAGGTTGTATGTCTGAAGTAGCGCAGGAATTGCTGTCCGTAAGCCTCGAAGAGGAGATGCAGCAGTCCTATCTCGACTACGCGATGAGCGTCATTGTCGGCCGGGCCCTGCCCGATGTTCGGGACGGTCTCAAACCAGTGCATCGTCGTGCCCTGTTCGCCATGCACGAACAGAACAATGCCTGGAACAAGCCCTACAAGAAGTCCGCTCGAATCGTCGGTGACGTGATGGGTAAATACCATCCGCATGGCGATTCGGCCATCTACGACACGATAGTCCGCATGGCGCAGCCTTTCTCACTCCGATACATGCTCGTCGATGGCCAGGGCAACTTCGGCTCGGTCGATGGCGACAACCCGGCCGCCATGCGGTACACCGAAATTCGCATGTCGCGGATAGCGCATGAACTCATGGCGGACATTGAGAAAGAAACCGTCAATTTCATTGCAAACTACGACGAAACCGAGCATGAACCCGGCGTGCTGCCGACCCGCTTCCCGAACCTGCTGGTTAACGGTTCGTCCGGTATCGCTGTGGGCATGGCGACCAATATTCCGCCGCACAACCTCAATGAGGTCATCAGTGCCTGCCTCGCGTTGATCGAAAACCCGGCCATCGATGTCCCCGGGCTCATGGAGCATATTCCAGGCCCCGATTTCCCGACCGCCGGCATCATTAACGGCGCCCAGGGGATCTATTCCGCCTATCGCACGGGCCGTGGCCGTGTACACATTCGTGCGCGCACGGAAGTCGAGACGATCAACAAGCGCGGCAAGGAAGCGATCATCGTTACCGAGTTGCCCTACCAGGTGAACAAGGCGCGCCTGATCGAAAAGATTGCCGATCTCGTCCGCGAGAAGCGTATCGAGGGCATCAGCGAGCTGCGCGACGAGTCCGACAAGGATGGCATGCGGATCGTGATCGAGCTCCGGCAGGGCGAAGTCAGCGACGTCGTCCTCAACAACCTCTACAAGCAGACACCGATGCAAAGCGTGTTCGGCATCAACATGGTGGCGCTGCACGAGGGGCAACCGAAACTCCTGAACCTGAAGCAGGTTCTCGAGGCGTTCCTGTCCCACCGCCGCGAGGTCGTCACGCGCCGGACGATATTCGACCTGCGCAAGGCTCGTGACCGTGCTCACGTTCTGGAAGGGCAGACCGTGGCGCTCGCCAACATTGACGAGGTCATCGCCCTGATCAAGGCCTCGGCCTCGCCCGCGGAGGCCAAGACCGGCCTGATCGAGCGCGCGTGGCAGCCCGGTGAGGTCACCGGCATGCTCGAGCGCGCCGGCAGCACCGATACGCGTCCCGATGGCCTGGAGGTCGGCAGCGGTCTTGTGGACGGTCTGTACCGCCTGTCGGCCGTACAGGCACAGGCCATCCTGGACCTGAGGCTGCATCGCCTGACCGGTCTGGAACAGGATAAAATAGTTAAAGAATACAGAGAGATATTGGAAAAAATTAAAGAGTTTTCTGATATCTTGGCGAACCCCGATCTGCTGCTCGAGGTCATTCGCAATGAACTCGCGGACGTGCGTGACGCGTTCGGTGACGAGCGCCGGACGGAAATCGTCCAGGATCACTCGGACCTCAGTGTTGAAGATCTGATCCCGCAAGAGGAGGTCGTGGTGACCTTGTCACACGGCGGCTATGCAAAGGCCCAGCCGATCGACGTCTACCAGGCCCAGAAGCGTGGCGGCCGCGGTCGTTCAGCAACCAAGGTCAAAGATGAGGACTTCATCGACAAACTGTTCGTCGCGAACACGCACGATACGATCCTGTGCTTCTCGAGCCGCGGCAAGATGTACTGGTTGAAGGTCTACCAGGTGCCGCAGGCCAGCCGAGGATCGCGTGGCAAGCCGATTGTGAACCTGCTGCCGCTCGAGCCCGAGGAGCGCATCAATGCGGTGCTGCCCATCAAGGAATACGCCGAAGGGCACTTCGTGTTCATGGCGACCTCGGCGGGAACGGTCAAGAAGACGCCGTTGAGCCAGTTCTCGCGACCACGTGCGAGCGGCATCATTGCCATCGATCTGCGCGGCGACGACAAACTGGTCGACGTCGCCATTACTGACGGCGATGCCGAGATCCTGCTGGTCGCCAGCCACGGCAAGGCCATACGGTTCGCCGAATCGGACGTTCGGCCGATGGGTCGTGGCGCGGCGGGCGTGCGCGGCATCAAGCTCCCCGACGGGCATGAGGTCATCGGGCTCAGCATCTTCGCGGATGGACTGATTCTCACGGCGACTGAGAACGGCTTCGGCAAGCGCACGCCGGCGGAGGACTTCCCGGTACAGGGGCGTGGCGGGCAGGGTGTCATTGCGATCCAGACAACAAAGCGCAACGGCAGGACTGTCGGTGCCATACAGGTCGGCGAAGACGACGAGATCATGCTGATCAGCTCGAACGGCACGCTCGTAAGGACAGGCGTGAGCGATATCTCGGTCATGGGGCGCAATACCCAGGGCGTGCGCCTGATTCGTGTCGAGAGCGATCAGCGACTCGTTGGGTTAGCACGTATTGAATCGATCGATGACGAGGAAGAATAATTACGATCGTAAGTAATGCAATCTGATTGCCAAATCGTAACAATACGCCCGCTATCCTCATCATCGCCTAAGCCTCTCACTCAGGGACCTCAACGCAATGTCACGCGTTCATAATTTCAGTGCTGGTCCTGCCGCACTGCCGCTTGAAGTACTCGAAACCATTCGCAACGATCTGCCGGACTGGCTTGGTTCAGGCATGTCGGTCATGGAAGTCAGCCATCGTGGCGCCGATTTCGTGGCGCTGGCGGCCCGGGCCGAAGCGACCTTGCGCGAATTGCTGCTGGTTCCCGACGATTACAGCGTGTTGTTCCCGCAGGGCGGCGCGACGCTGCAGATGGCGATGGCGCCACTGAATCTCTCGGCGCCCGGCGATACTGCGGATTACATTGTCACCGGCAGCTGGGGCAAGAAGGCCGCCGGCGAAGCCAGGAAGTTCTGCACAGTGAACGTTGCGGCGGATGCCTCGGACCGGAGTTTTACGTACATTCCCGATGAATCGACGTGGCAGCGTTCGGACAATGCGGCCTACCTGCATTACACGCCCAACGAGACGATCGCCGGGGTCGAATTCCACTTTGTGCCGGGCGGCGACGTGCCCCTGGTCGCGGACATGTCCAGCAATATCCTGTCGCGGCCCATAGACGTCAGTCGGTTCGGCGCGATCTATGCCGGGGCGCAGAAGAACATCGGGCCGGCGGGTATTACGCTCGTCATCGTTCGCAACGAACTGCTCGATCGAGCGCGTGCGGAGAATCCGCACCTGATGACCTGGAAATCCTATGCGGACTCGGGGTCCATGACGAACACGCCGCCGACCTTTGCCTGGTATGTAGCCGACCTGGTTTTCCAGTGGCTCAAACGGCAGGGCGGTGTCGCCGCAATGGCTGAAATCAATGATCGCAAGTCCAGCAAACTCTATGCGGCGATTGACGCCTCCGATTTCTACAGCAACCCCGTGGCGAAGGACTGCCGGTCCCGCATGAACGTGCCTTTCATCCTGGCCGATGACGCGCTCGACAAGAAGTTTCTCGAAGAAGCGGCTGCAGCGGGGCTTGCCAACCTGAAGGGCCATCGCTCGGTCGGGGGCATGCGGGCCTCAATTTACAATGCGGTCGGCGAAGACGCAGTCGATGCGCTTATCGCATTCATGGCTGATTTCGAAAAGGCGAACGGATAATTATGTACAAGGTTCTGACACTCAACCATATCGCCGTAGAGGGACTGCGGCGCCTGCCGCGTGAACGCTATGAAGTTGCGTCCGAGATTGCGCATCCCGACGCCATTCTAGTGCGCTCGGCCAACATGCACGAGATGGACATCCCGGCGACGGTGGTTGCGATTGGCCGGGCCGGGGCAGGTACAAACAACATTCCTTGCGACAAGCTGGCCGCACGCGGTGTGCCGGTATTCAACGCACCGGGAGCGAATGCCAATGCCGTCAAGGAGCTGGTCATTGGCGGGATGCTGCTGGGTGCACGCAACCTCGCCCAGGCAAGCGAGTACGTTAAGACCCTCAAAGAGACCGGCGAAGACCTCAAGAAGGCGGTCGAGAACGGCAAGAAGCAGTTTGTGGGCTTTGAGCTACCCGGCAAAACGCTTGGCGTGATCGGCCTTGGCGCCATCGGCGTCGAGGTCGCCAATTCGGCACTGGCGCTCGGCATGAAAGTGATCGGTTTTGACCCCGCGATCACCGTGAGCAATGCCTGGCAACTCTCATCGGGTGTCGCGCAAGCCGAGACTCTGGATCAGTTGTTTCAGAACGCGGATTTCGTCACGGCTCACGTGCCGCTGATCGACGCCACCAAGAACATCGTGAATGCTGACCGAATTGCCCTGATGAACAAAGGCGCTGTGCTGATCAACTTCGCGCGCGGCGGCGTTGTCGACAACGCGGCTGCGATAGCGGCTCTCGATAGCGGGAGACTGCATGCCTTCGTCTGCGATTTCCCGACACCAGAGCTAATAGCGCATCCGAAAGTCGTGGCGCTGCCGCACCTTGGCGCGTCCACGGGTGAAGCAGAAGCGAACTGTGCCGTGATGGTGGCCGACAACGTCAAGGACTACCTCGAGAACGGCAATATCCGGTTCTCGGTAAACTTTCCGCAAGCCAGGTTGCCGCGCCTGGACGCCTGGCGAATCACGGTATCGAACGCGAATGTCCCGAACATGGTGGGCCAGATCTCGACCTGTATCGCGAATGCAGGACTCAATATCGAAGACCTGCTGAACAAGTCGATTGGCGGTATCGCGTACACCATCGTCGACGTAAACGGTGAGCCGTCCGACGCGTTGCTCAATCAACTCCGGGCCATCGACGGTGTCCTGACGTTGCGAAATCTCGGCAAGCCTGTAACCTGAGGAATCCCTTGGGGTTTTCGAGTAGGAAGAGCATGACAGGTGGGGACCAAAAAAGTGGCGATCTGGACCTGGCGGCGATTCGCGATCAGATCAATGAGATTGACGAACGCATCCAGGGGCTGATCAACGCCAGGGCGAAAATCGCCCAGCAGGTCGGTGTTGCCAAAGGCGAGCTGGCCTCCGCCGTCGACTACTACCGTCCCGAGCGGGAAGCGGAGGTTCTGCGGAATGTCCTCGGCCGCAACGAGGGACCGATGCGCGATGAGGAAATGCTCCGCCTCTTTCGTGAAATCATGTCGGCCTGCCTGGCGCAGCAGGAGCCTCTCAAGATTGGTTTCCTCGGCCCTGAAGGGACCTTTACGCAGACGGCCGTTTTCAAGCATTTTGGGCACTCCGTGCGCGCATTGCCGTTCCACACGATCGACGAGGTGTTCCAGGAAGTGGAATGCGGTGCGGCGGATTTCGGTGTCGTGCCGATCGAGAATTCCACGGAAGGCTCCGTCAACAACACCCTGGATATGTTCCTGACGTCGCCGCTGAAGATCGCCGGGGAGATCGAGCTCAAGATCGAGCAGCACCTGATGGGAAGCCGGAAAGGCCTTGAGAACATCGAGCGTATTTGTGCCCACGAGCAGTCGCTGGCCCAGTGCCGTGGCTGGATCAGGGAGAACCTGCCGCACGTAGAACTGATCGGTATGTCCAGCAACGCGGCCGGCGCGCGGCGCGCACGGGATGAAGACGGCACGGCCGCGATCGGTCCCGAGGTGGCGGCAGACGTGTACGATTTGCAGATCCTCGTCAATAACATCGAGGACCGTCCTGACAATGCCACGCGTTTTCTCGTTGTCGGCCGCACGCTCCTGGCGGCAAGCGGCGAGGACAAGACGACGCTGTTGGTATCGACCAGCGATACGGCGGGTGGGGCAGGTGTTCTGCATAGCCTGTTGCAGCCGCTTGCCACGCATGGCATCAGCATGACGCGCATCGAATCGCGGCCTTCGCGGCGTCGCAAATGGGACTATGTGTTCTTCATCGACATCGAGGGCCACGCCGAGGAGGCGCCGGTTTCGGAGGCTTTGGCCGACCTCGAACGCAGCGCGTCGCTGTTCAAGGTGCTGGGCGCCTATCCCAAGGCGATTGGCTGACAGGCGACAGTCGTTCATGCACTTCAGAATCACACCCTCCAAGTTGCGGGATGCCCGGGTAACGGTACCCGGCGACAAGTCCGTTTCGCACCGGGCCCTGATGCTCGGCAGCGTCGCCGAAGGCAGGACGGAGGTCAGCGGGTTTCTCAACGGCGAAGATTGCCTCGCGACCGCGGCGGCCATGCGTTCGCTGGGTGTCGAGATCAGGCAGACCGGGGCTACCGATGTCGTCATCGACGGCGTTGGGCTGCATGGACTCAGTGCACCGCCAGGCGATATAGACCTCGGCAACTCCGGAACGGCCATGCGCCTTATGGCGGGCCTGTTGAGCGGCCAGTCATTTAGCAGCGTGCTGACCGGTGACGCTTCGCTCAACGGTCGGCCCATGGAGCGGATTATCAAGCCACTCACTGCGATGGGTGCGGCGATCGAGAGCGATTGCGACGGTACGCCGCCACTCCAGATTTCAGGTGGCCTGAAGCTTCGCGGAATCCACTATGACCTGCCGGTCGCCAGCGCCCAGGTCAAGTCCGCGATACTGCTGGCTGGCCTCTATGCGAGCGGGACGACAAGCGTCACCGAACCCGCGGTAACGCGTGATCATACCGAACGCATGCTGGGCTCGATGGGCGTCAACGTCGCGACATCCGGGCCGAGGATATCGCTCGAAGGTGGGCAGTCGCTGCGCGGGACGCGGGTTAACGTGCCGGCGGACCTGTCGTCAGCAACCTTCATAATCCTTGGTAGCTTGTTGTCACAAGATGCGGATATTCTTATAGAAAATGTCGGAGTAAACCCGACAAGAACCGGTGTCATCGCGATCCTGCAGGCGATGGGAGCCGACATTACGCTTGCGAACCCCAGGTTACTGGGTAAGGAGCCTGTGGCCGATATACGGGCCCGGTCCTCCAAGCTTCGGGGCGGTGCCGTCGATCCGGCGCTGGTATCGCTCGCGATCGACGAGTTTCCGGCCCTGTTTGTGGCGGCCGCCGCGGCGCAGGGCAAGACGACGTTTTCCGGTATCGGCGAGCTGCGGGTTAAAGAGAGTGACCGGATCAGCGCCATGGCCGACGGCATGCGGCGCCTGGGTATCCGGGTGGACGAGACCGAGGATGGCGCCGTCGTGCATGGCGGGCGCTTCCGCGGCGGTGAGGTAGAGAGTTTCCATGACCACAGGGTCGCGATGTCCCTCGCAATGGCCGGGACTGTCGCCGATGGCGAGGTTATTGTTCGCGACGTGGACAATGTGGATACGTCGTTTCCCGGTTTTGGCGACTGTATGGCGGGGCTGGGCGGCGAGATCGAGGTCCTGGATGCACCGTAGGCGCGACGTCCCGGTTATTGCCATCGACGGCCCGAGCGGGTCCGGGAAGGGCACCATCGCCCGGCGCGTGGCCGAGGCGCTTGGCTATCACTTGCTCGACAGCGGAGCGCTGTACCGGCTGGTCGCCTTGTCGGCCCAGATTTCCGGGGTCTCGCTCGAGAACGCGCAGAGACTTGCAGAGCTGGCCCACGACCTGGATGTCAGTTTTGGCAGCGATGCCAGGGGCGACGAGCAGATATGGCTCGCGAACGAGGATGTCACGGCGCTGGTCCGGACCGAGGACGCGGGCGCCGGCGCCTCAACAGTCGCCCAGATCTCGGCGGTCCGGCAGGCCTTGCTGGAGCGTCAGCGGGCGTTTCGGCAACCCCCCGGGCTGGTCGCCGACGGCCGTGACATGGGGACTCATGTGTTTCCGGACGCGACGCTCAAGATCTTCCTGACCGCAAGCGCCGAGGAACGCGCCCGAAGGCGTCATAAGCAGTTGAAAGACAAGGGCTTGGATGTTAGCCTTGCCGCCCTTTCACGGGACATAGAGGACCGTGACCGGCGTGATTCCGAGCGATCGGTGGCGCCGTTGAGGCCTGCAAAGGATGCCAGGATTCTGGACTCCTCGGGCCAGTCCATCGAGGCAGTGACGCAAACTGTACTCGATTGGGTCGCCAGCCTCTAAATACCTTAGAAGGAACCATGGACGGGATCGAACAGGATGTTCGCTCCTTTTTTGTAATGACCGTCAGTCACAGGATGTGACACGACGCTAATGGGTGGGAGTATTTCTCCCGTAGGTTTTCATAACATGTCTGAAAGTTTTGCTGAGTTATTTGAAGAGAGTTTTGCCAGTCAACAGATAAAGCCGGGATCGATCATCACCGGTACCGTTGTCGCGGTAAATGACGATGTTGTAATCGTCAGTGCAGGTCTCAAGTCTGAGGCCGTCATCCCCATAGAACAGTTCAAGAACGACAATCGCGAAGGCGAAATCTCCGTAGGGGATGAAATCGAAGTCGCACTCGACGCCGTGGAAGACGGCTTCGGTGAGACCAAGCTTTCCAGAGAGAAAGCGATTCGCGCACGCACCTGGATCGATCTTGAAAAAGCATTTGAGGCGGGTGAAGTTGTCGAAGGCGTGATCAACGGTCGCGTTAAAGGCGGGTTCACGGTCGAGATCGACAACGTCCGCGCATTCCTGCCGGGCTCACTTGTCGACGTTCGTCCGGTCCGCGATCCAAGTTACCTCGAGGGCAAGAGCCTTGAGTTCAAGGTCATCAAGCTCGACCAGCAACGCAATAACGTCGTTGTGTCGCGCCGTGCGGTTGTCGAAACAGAGTACTCGGCCGAGCGTGAAAAGCTGCTCGCAGACCTGCAGGAAGGCAATACGGCTAAAGGTGTCGTCAAGAACCTCACCGACTACGGCGCATTCGTCGATCTCGGTGGCATCGATGGTCTCCTGCATATCACCGACATGGCCTGGAAGCGTGTCAAGCATCCTTCCGAGATTGTTGAAGTCGGTCAGGAAATCGACGTCAAGATCCTCAAGTTCGATCGTGAGCGGCAGCGTGTATCGCTGGGCATGAAACAGCTCGGCGACGATCCGTGGCAGGATCTCGCGCGTCGTTACCCGCCGCAGACCCGCATCTTCGGCAAGGTGACCAATGTTGCAGACTACGGCTGCTTCGTTGAAATTGAAGATGGCGTTGAAGGCCTTGTCCACGTTTCCGAAATGGACTGGACCAACAAGAACGTCAACCCGTCTCGTGTGGTAGCCATTGGCGAGGAAGTGGAAGTCATGGTTATCGAGATCGACGAGGAACGTCGTCGTATTTCGCTGGGTATCAAGCAGTGCAAATCGAACCCCTGGGCCGAGTTCTCTTCTACCTTCAACCGCAACGACAGGGTTTCCGGCCAGATCAAGTCGATCACGGACTTCGGCATCTTTATCGGTCTCGAAGGCGGCATCGACGGTCTGGTCCATCTCTCGGACATTTCCTGGGATCTGCCTGGCGAAGAAGCTGTGCGGAACTACAAGAAAGGTCAGGAGATCGAGGCCTGTGTCCTTGCCATCGATTCGGAGCGTGAGCGTATCTCGCTCGGTATCAAGCAGATGGAGAAAGATCCGTTCTCGAACTGGCTCGCGGCCAACCCCAAGAACTCAATCGTCAAGGGTACGGTCACGGAAGTTGACGCTCGCGGCGCCACGGTCGACCTGGGCGACGGGATCTTCGGAACCCTGCGCGCCTCGGAACTGGCACGTGGCCGGGTAGAGGACGCACGGACCATGATCAAGGTTGGTGAAGAGGTTGAAGCGAAGTTCACCAATGTCGATCGTAAGAACCGTTCGATCCAGTTGTCGATCAAGGCAAAGGAAGTTCACGAGGAGCAGGAAGCGGTCAGCAGCTACAAGTCTGACGTTGCTGCGGCACCCGTGGGCACCACGCTCGGCGACCTTTTGAAGGAAAAAATGTCCGGCGAAAGCAAATAATAAGTAAAAAGAGTAGCCCAGACCGGCTGGTCTGGGCTACTATTGCCTTTAATATCCGTGGGTTACGCTAATTCGGCGGTACGGAATAAGGTAAAATGACAAAATCTGAACTGATAGAAGCCATCTCGCGCAAGCAAAAACACCTTCCAGCCAAGGACGTTGAACTGGCCGTCAAGCACATGCTGGACCTGATGAGCGACTCATTGGCCCAGGGGCAGCGCATCGAGATTCGTGGCTTTGGGAGTTTCTCCCTGCATTTCCGTCCACCCCGTATCGGACGTAATCCCAAGACCGGTGAAGCGGTTGCCCTGTCCGGCAAGTACGTGCCGCATTTCAAGCCGGGCAAAGACCTGCGCGAACGCGTGGATGAAAGTCGCCATTTCCCGATTAAGAGTTAGAATCACCCTCTTTGCTGCATTGGTGCTTCGCCGGGAGTAAGCACATGATTAAACGTGTCGGGCTGATTATCCTGATCGTCATCCTGTTCGTTGCGATGTTCACGTTTACCGCGATGAATACCGGGGAGCTCGAACTCGATCTCGGCTTTGTCAAACAGACCTGGCCCATTTCCATGACCCTGGCGGGGGTCTTCTTCATCGGCACTCTGTTCGGCATGCTGTGCATGACCGCTTTCGTCTTTCGATTGATCAATGAACGGCGGAACCTGCGGCGCATGCTGCGCGTGTCCGAGTCCGAGCTGACCAGCCTCCGCAACCTGCCGCTAAGCGATGCCGACTGAAAAGGCCCTCATTCTTGCGGGCCTGTTCCTGCTACTGGCTGCGGCCGGCTGGGTCATCGGGCGGTTCGGCGAGCGCGACGACGAGGACCCGCCGCCGCCACTGAATATCGATTATCTCAAGGGCCTGAACTTCCTGCTGAATGAACAAACGGACCAGGCCGTCGAGCATTTTCTGCGGATGGTACGGGTCGACGACCGGACGATCGAAACGCATTTTGCGCTCGGCAGCCTGTTTCGCCGGCGGGGCGAGGTAGACCGAGCCATTCGCATTCACCAGAACATTATTGCGCGTCCGGACCTCGCATCCGAGCAGCGCGACCAGGCGCTTTACTCGCTGGCCAAGGACTACCTGGCTGCCGGCTTGCTGGATCGGGCCGAGAAGCTGTTTGTGCGCCTGTCCGAGGGATCGCGCTTCCAGGTCCAGGCTTCCGAGGCACTGTGTCGTATTTACGAGCAGGAGCGCGATTGGGACAAGGCCATCGATGCGGGGAAACGCCTGGAGGTCCTGGGAGGCAGGTCCCTGGCGCTGCAAATCGCACATTACTACTGTGAGCTGGCCGAGGCGGCGGCGGCGGCGGGTGACTACGCGGCGGCACGGCAGTACGTCAAGAATGCGCAGGCCG
>Ga0224496_10001384_pt1 | contig 15214 bp, 16 predicted proteins | sample SF_Jul11_sed_USG_2_FD_168127 | JGI IMG/M metagenome (GOLD analysis project Ga0224496, IMG submission 168127) | Sediment microbial communities from San Francisco Bay, California, United States - SF_Jul11_sed_USGS_8_1 | ecosystem: Environmental > Aquatic > Marine > Sediment | place: USA...
CACCAATCTCACCAATCATAAGCGCGACTTTCGTTTCTGGATCTTGCTCTAGTTTTTTCAGTACATCGCGGTGCGAACTGCCGATAATCGGGTCGCCACCAATCCCGACCGAGGTTGTAATGCCAATACCCAGCAAGCGCATTTGATCGGCGGCTTCATAGCCCAAGGTGCCGGATCGACCGACAACACCGACATTACCCTGAATGTAGATATGGCCTGGCATTATCCCTAGCATCGCTCTGCCCGGGCTAATCGTGCCAGAACAATTGGGGCCGGTCAGCATCATTCTTTCTTTTCTGGGGAAACGACGTAAAAAATTCTTGACAGTCATCATATCCTGAGTCGGAATACCGTCGGTAATCGCAACGCAGTATTTTATTCCCGCATCGGCCGCTTCCATAATTGAATCCGCTGCAAATGCGGGTGGAACAAAAATAATGCTGGCTTCTGCGCCAACTTGTTGTACCGCTTCCTTCACGGTATTAAAAACGGGTAAATTCAGGTGCTTTTGACCACCCTTGCCAGGTGTGACACCACCAACAACCTTAGAGCCATATTCGATCATTTCCTGAGCATGAAATGTGCCAATTTTGCCAGTAAACCCTTGAACTATGATACGTGTATTTTCGTCAATTAATGTTGCCAATTTAATCTCCCTTACTTATCTACGAAACCATTTCTTTGCGGGCCTGCACAACTTTCTCAGCCGCATCCGCCAATGTATCCGCTGTGATGATGGGCAAACCACTTTCAGCAATAATACGGCGGCCTTCTTCGACATTGGTGCCAGATAGACGCACTACCAATGGGACTTTCATGTCTATATTTTTAACTGCATGCACAACACCTTCAGCAATCCAATCGCAGCGATTGATGCCGGCGAAAATGTTAACTAGCATCGCTTTGACACCTGTATCAGCCAATACCAGGCGAAATGCCTTTTCAGTTCGTTCCGCCGAGGCACCGCCACCCACGTCGAGGAAATTAGCTGGTTCACCACCCGCCAGCTTGATCATGTCCATGGTCGCCATGGCCAGTCCAGCACCATTAATCATACAACCAATATCTCCATCCAGGCCAACATAACTTAAGCCGGATTCGGCTGCTGCAACTTCACGGGAATCGACTTGAGACTTATCACGCAATTCCGCGATCTTATGGCGACGAAACAGCGCATTTTCATCAAAATCCATTTTTGCGTCCAATGCAATTAACTCATTATTTTCAGTTATCACCAATGGATTAATTTCCACAGTATTGGCGTCAAGGTCGCGTAGTGCGCGATAACAGCCTTTGATCGTTTTAACTGCGTGGTTCAGTACTGATGTGTCAAGATTTAGTGCAAATGCCATTTTTCTTGCCTGGAAATCTTGCAGCCCAACCGCGGGTTCTATATAAATCTTCTGAATTGCATCCGGATCTGTTTTGGCCAGCGTCTCAATTTCCATGCCACCCTGATCTGAACCAATCATGATGACCCGTTCAGTACTCCGGTCGATTAAAAATGACAGATACAGTTCTTTGGCAATTTTTGATCCCGCTTCAATGTATAGCCTTGTACATATTTTGCCATTAGGCCCAGTTTGATGGGTAACTAATTTTTTGGCTAATAACGCTTCAGCAGCCTTTTCAACTTCAGTGTGTGATTTGCAGACTTTAACACCACCCGCTTTGCCTCGTGCGCCTGAGTGAATCTGCGCTTTGACTACCCAGGTGTCACCGTCAATTTCCCTGGCACGCTGTACCGCTTCTTCAACACTGTAAGCCAACCCGCCTTCAGCGATTTTGACGCCAAATGCTGTCAAAATTTCTTTTGCTTGATATTCATGAATATTCAACGTACTTTCCTCATAAATTCCCAAAATTATTAATAAATACAGTTATTCAGCGACATAATGCTTGGTTTCATAACTGCACATGTTTTTTTGTTCTGGAGACGAACAGTAGCTATCAGATTAGCTATCAATATATTTCTGTCTTGTATGTGGTTTCAGCATCTTGATAAGCCTGCCTCGTCAATGACGCGCGGCCTTGTTCGTCTAAATCGGATGCGCACAAAAGAAAAGGCCGCTAACTGCGGCCTTTTGATATTAGTTGCTACTTTTTAGCAGCAATCGCCTCAGCAACTTTCACCACATTATTTGCCATTTTTTCTGATGCAGCATCAATTAATCTGCCATCCAGCGCGGCAGCGCCTTTTCCTTGTGCAGCGGCTTCTTTCAGTGCTGCCAGAATACGCTCAGCTTTTTCAACTTCAGCAGCAGGTGGCGTGAAAACTTCATTTGCCAGTGCAATTTGTGATGGGTGTATCGCCCATTTTCCCTCGCACCCCAGTGCAGCAGCCCGTTTGGCGGCGTGTTTATACCCTTCAGGATCCTTGATGTCACCAAATGGACCATCGATTGAACGTAGCCCATAAGCCCGGCAAGCAACGGTCATACGGCTGATGGCGGCATGCCATTGATCGCCAGGATAATCAGGATTAAGGCCGCCGATATTAGTCGTTCTGGCGCGATTACTCGCGGCATAATCTGCCACCCCAAAATGTAAAGCTTCAAGACGACCGGATGCGCCATTGCGAGCAATATCTTCAACATTTGCCATGCCAAGCGCGGTTTCTATTAATGCTTCTAGCCCGATCTTGTTTTTTAGTCCTTGCTGCATTTCCAGTTGATTGGTCATGGCCTCAACCATATAAACATCTGAATATACGCCTACTTTAGGTATTAATATGATATCAAGCTTATGACCGGCTTGTTCGATCAGATCCACAACATCACGAACCATATATTGCGTATCAAGGCCATTAATGCGCACAGAAACCGTTATGCCACTCCCTTTCCAATCCAAGTCATTAATCGCTTGTATGACGTTCTTGCGCGCCTGTATTTTGTCATCAGGCGCTACTGCATCTTCAAGGTCAAGAAAAACAAAGTCTACGCCACTATTTAGGGCCTTCTCAAACATTTCAGGGCTGGAACCAGGAACCGCCAATTCACAGCGTTGCACCCGCTGAACGTTTGTTTCGTATAGTGTGTGACTCATTTTTCCTCCAGAAATTAATAAAATACTAGCCGTGTAGGTATTGAATTTTATGACGTTACTTCCTACAGCTCATTTGTAAGGGACTAATAAAAGTATTGTCTTTATGTAATTTTAGTCTTGATATAACACAACGGTTTCAATATAAATACTTTAAATCAATATGTTATGCTATGTCAGTGTTTAATGTCTTTTGCAGTTTGCCTATTTAACCCGCTAGCAAGCGGATATCAAGGATACCGAGATTTAATATACGCCCATTATCTATCCGCGATTATAACACTTGTAGCGATTGAGCTTTTAACTTTGCGGCATATGAGTAATGAAACAATAACTTACGTTATTGCATGTATTCATTACAAATAATAACTAATATATTGAATTATAAAGCATATATATGTAGTGTTTGTCTTCTAAAGCCGGGCACATGCATCAGCGGCAGTTGTCAGCTTGCCGTATCGCGCCATCCACGCCAGCGGGACAGTAGATTTTGGCGCAGCCTGTTTTGCATGGTACGCCGCCATAATTGCACCGAGCATAATGGCACGACCGCAGCTATCTCCACCTGCACGAATATTTGCTTCAACGGCGCTGCGGTAATCAGGCGCATGCTGCGCTATATGGAATATCACGGGCAATCCTTCCATTACGTGGCAAGCTGAGCCAAATCGCTTCGCAACCGCAACGCTATCAAGAGTTTTATATGTTAGCGCTTGGTCAAGAAGCGGTTTCAGTGTAGGCCCTGCAAATGGTAAAGAATCATTCAGTGCTTGTTCTCTCGAAGCACCGTTTAATACTTTGAATAACATCACAGCAGCACATTGTGCGGCAGCAACCGCAACATCATTATTATTGGTGATGCGTACAACTGTATCGATATGTTTAATCAACGTATCCTGTGTTCCTTGATGCGTTGCTACCAATACCGGGATTGTAGCCAATGCGGCAAATTGGTCATCATCCACTCCCGATATTGCCGGAAATTCGGTTGGCTTTAATGAGAGTAAAGTTTGTAACGTTTGTCGGGTGGGGGAGTCAATATAGCCAATATATGCACCCCCTGGACCAAAGTGTGTGCAATATTCACTTTGATATTCAATCCGGTTAAATTCGCCATGTTTTGCGATATGCTGAAGCATTAATAAACATAACTCACCGTAACCCGAAGAGTCACCCGGATTTTTGTTTGCATGGGCAAAGAACCCTTTTGTGTCTGTATAATTACTGGCATTGGGTTGTACAAATACTAAACCATTCATTACTTCTATTTTTGCAATGCGGTCTGGATCATATAGCCAGTGCAACCCAAGTGCGGCTGAATCAGCTATCAGCGCGCCAAAAATAGCTGCTATATTTGGATTAAATATTACATTTGAATGCATTTTAATAAAAACCTATTGTTTATTCGTAACTATTCAGCTTGCCACTAAATTCTGCCATTTCGGCGTTACAACATGATCATTGTCACGTGTAAACTCACATTTTGCGCTGAATCTTTTAGTGTCGAGTAAGACGCTTATGACACCATAAGAAATCGTTTAGATTTCTTCTTCAACTGGTAACCTGCGTGCTTGGTCATCAAGCATTATTGGAATACCATCTTTGATGGCAAAGGCTAACCGGTCCGCTTTGCAGATTAATTCATTTGCAGGTTTTCGGTATATCAGTGGACCTTTGCATAACGGACAAACTAATATATCGAGTAATTTTGTATCCATATATTTCCTTTGTTTTACGATAATATTTTACCCAATCTGAACAACCGCGTGGGGTCACAATCTGGATAGAATTCCATCTAATTGATCTAGGCTTTTATAATAAATAATGATATTTCCCTCACCATATTTTCCCGGTTTAATAACGACCTGCGCTCCAATTTTCTCAGAAACCTCTTCTTGCAGCCGCAATAAGTCATGATCTTGTTTATTTGCTGATTTCTTTAATGGATGTTCAGCACGGTTAATTAGCCGCTCCGTTTCACGCACTGAAAGTTGTTTATGTACAATAAGATTTGCAAATTCGATTTGTTGTGCTGGAGATAAGGAAAGCAATGCGCGACCGTGCCCCATATCAATTTTACCCTGCATCATTAAATTTTGTACTGGCGCCGATAGGTTAAGCAAGCGCAACAAATTTGAAATTGTACTGCGGGAATTACCTAATGCCTCGCCTGCTGTTTGATGCGTCATGCCAAATTCTTTAATTAGACGTTGGATACCTAATGCTTCTTCGAGTGGATTCAAATCTTCTCGTTGAATATTCTCGATGAGTGACATGGCCAATGCTGATTCATCCGGAACTTCACGGATCAATACAGGTACTTCTGACAGGCCCGCGATTTGGGCTGCACGCCAGCGCCGCTCACCAGCAATAATTTCAAACCGGCCGTCAGTTATAGGACGTACCAAAATTGGTTGCATGACACCTTGAACCTTAATGGATTCTGCCAACTCGGTCAAAGAGTCTTGGTCCATGCTGGTACGCGGCTGATATTTACCTGGCTGGAGTAATGTAATTACCAGGTTTTGCAATGATTCCTCTAGCATATTGCTACTGTCACGACTACTTGATAACAATGCATCCAGTCCTTTTCCCAACCCTTTTAATTTAGCCATTTTTCCACCATAAAAAATTTTTTCTCAATAATAGCTGGTTGTGTGGTTTGATTGCTCAAACTATTATTTGCATCAATGCTTACTCCATGTCGCTAATCTGCCGCAGTAAGTATTTCCTTAGCCAATGCAAGGTAAGCCTGTGCGCCCTTTGATTCCCGATCATAATACAGGGCTGGTTTGCCAAAGCCTGGAGCTTCTGCTAATCGGACATTACGCGGGATAGCGGTACGATAAACCTTATCACCAAAATGTTGTTGCAATTGATCGGAAACTTGTTGCGATAGGATATTGCGAGGGTCGAACATCGTGCGCAATAGCCCTTCAATCCTAAGCGAGGGGTTGAAATTTGCCCGCACTTTTTTGATGGTATTAACAAGATCACTGAGCCCTTCTAAAGCAAAATATTCACATTGCATCGGTATCATTACTGCATGGGCAGTACATAACCCATTGAGCGTGAGCAAGTTAAGCGCTGGTGGGCAGTCCATCAGAATATAGTCATACTCATTTAGAACATTTTGCAACGCTGATTTTAGCCTCGATTCTCTTTCTGATAGGCCAACCATTTCTACTTCAGCACCGGCAAGATTTCGATTAGCTGGAAGTAGATCATATTTGCCATTTGTCGCGACAACACGCACCTCAGGTATAGATTGCAGGCCTAATAAGACATGATAAATCGTATGTGATAGCGCATTTTTGTCAACACCGCTTCCCATTGTTGCGTTACCTTGCGGATCAAGATCGACAAGCAAGACACGTCGTCCAGATGCTGCGAGACTTGCCGCCAGATTAATGCTGGTGGTGGTTTTTCCAACCCCACCTTTTTGATTGGTTATCGCCAGAATTTTTACCAAAGTATTTTCCTCTGACTTGAACTTATGGATAAAGTAGCATTAAATTACTCGTGTCGAAATATTAGTCATCGTCTTTTTTGTTAATAACTACCAAATGCCGCTTTGCGTCTAACCCTGGAACGCTAATCGGAGAAACCTTCTCAATAAAATAATTTGCCGGCAATTGTCTTATCTCTGTGTCCGGATTCATCCCTTTCATAGCCACTAATCTACTTTCCTTACTGCTTTCATCACGCAAATGCCCAGCTAATAAAATAAAATTTCGTAAACTACATAATGCACGAGAAATGACCGTGTTAAATTTCTCGATAGGCTGAAAATCCTCTGCACGTCCTACAATAACGCTGGTATTTTTCAATTTGAGTTCAAATTTAACCTGCTGCAGAAATGCCGCTTTCTTTCGATTACTTTCAATTAGAACAACATGCCAATTGGGTTTGGCGACGGCAATTGGAATTCCTGGCAATCCGGCACCACTCCCAACATCGGCAAGCCGTTGGCCATCAAGTTGAGGTAAAACAGCCAAGCTATCCATGATATGGTGAGTTAACATATCCTGTGGCTTGCGTATCGAGGTCAAATTATGCACCCGATTCCATTTATCAATTAAGTCTAAATAACGCAGTAGATTGTTTGCTATTTCTTGTGCGTCAGTCGAATTTGTATCATAACCTAGCGCGCTCATGTGGCTTGTTAATTCTACCGACAGATTCATGCGCTTTGCTTTTCCACTTTCTGAATAAAGCCACGCTTTAAATGAACGAGCAACAATGAAATAGCCGCGGGCGTTATTCCGGATATCCTTCCAGCCTGTCCAATTGTCTGTGGTTTGTGTAGATTTAATTTTTGTTGCACTTCACGGGAAAGGCCGCGCACTTCCAAGTAATCAATATCTTGCGGAAGATTGGTTTTTTCAAATTGTAGATGACGTTTAATTTCTTCTTGTTGACGCTCAATATAGCCATGGTATTTTGCTTGAATTTCAACTTGCTCGACTACCGTTAAATCTGTAATTTTTTGTCCGGCTCCTGGCAGGGTCATTAAATGCGCATAAGATATTTCTGGCCGCCGAAGTAATTCATATAGCGTGTAATTTTTCTCAATGGGCTTACCTAGCACTCGAATTGCTTCGGCATCAGGCAACTTCTCTGGACTAATACTAACGGTTTTCAATCTTTCCTGTTCCTTCAGAACAGCAGATTTCTTGCTTGAAAATATATGCCAGCGCTCCGTATCGATCAATCCTAATTTGTGACCTGTTTCTGTCAGCCGTAGATCTGCATTATCTTCTCGTAACAGCAGCCGGTATTCTGCACGGCTGGTAAACATTCGATATGGCTCAGTTACACCGCGCGTGATTAGATCGTCAACCAAAACGCCTAAATACGCTTCGTCACGGCGCGGATACCAGGCTTCACGTTGCTGAACCATGAGGCCCGCGTTGATGCCCGCCAGTAAGCCTTGTGCGGCTGCTTCTTCATAGCCAGTGGTCCCATTGATTTGGCCGGCAAAAAATAATCCTTCAATAGATTTTGTTTCTAAAGAGTTTTTTAGTTCGCGCGGATCAAAGTAATCATATTCAATTGCATATCCAGGACGTGTAATATGCGCTTTTTCAAGGCCTTTTATGGTACGTACTAATTTTACTTGAAGTTCATAAGGTAGACTGGTGGAGATTCCATTTGGATAAACTTCTTGGCTATTCAAGCCCTCAGGCTCAAGAAAAATTGAATGGGATTTTCTATCTGCGAATCGAACCACTTTGTCTTCTATGGAAGGACAATAACGTGGCCCTACACCTTCAATTATTCCGGAATAGATGGGTGATTGATTTAATCCCCCCCGGATAATGTCGTGTGTTTTTTCATTGGTATGCGTTAACCAACAGGGTATTTGGCGCGGGTGTTGTGAATTGCTTCCTATAAATGAAAAGACAGGTGTTGGCTCATCTCCAGGCTGTTCCATTAAAACTGAGTAATCAATGCTGCGACTATCGATTCTTGGTGGTGTGCCCGTTTTTAGGCGCCCTGCTGGAAGATTCATGTCACGTAATCGATAAGCCAATTTATTCGCTGGCGGGTCTCCCGCTCTTCCCCCTTTAAAATTAGCTGAACCGATATGTGCAAGGCCTGCCAAGAAGGTGCCCACCGTAAGTATCACAGCTTGCGCGTGAAATTCTATACCTAACTGAGTTATTACACCCACAATTCGGTCATTTTTAACAACAATATCATCGACGCCTTGTTGTATGAGCCTAAGGTTAGGTTGATTTTCCAAACGCCTTCTTATTGCCTGACGATAAATCGCTCTATCTGCTTGGGCTCTGGTTGCGCGCACTGCTGGTCCTTTGCTGGCATTTAGAATACGAAACTGAATTCCACCCTCATCTATGGCTTGAGCCATCGCACCGCCAAGCGCATCAATCTCTTTAACTAAATGGCTTTTTCCTATTCCACCGATGGAAGGATTGCAGGACATTTGCCCCAATGTCTCGAGATTATGCGTTAACAATAACGTTCTTTGCCCCATGCGAGCGGACGCAAGTGCTGCTTCCGTGCCCGCATGCCCTCCGCCAACCACAATTACATCAAAATTATTATCTTTTTTCATCTGTTCCGTGTTATTTATTAGCTGACCCGTTTCTTGAAGCATTCTACGACAAAACATGCCCACAAGTCATTGCTGTGAAAAAAAGAATCTGAAGGCAACCATTTCGTTTCAAGCTGCTTTCTTTTGTGATCAGCATTTTTACATTCTACCGTATTTATGCTGTTAATATGTTTGTGCTGCCTAGGAGGCTGCCCGAGAATAGCGTGATCTACTGCGGTAAATCTATTTTGGCGATATTTTTCGATCATTTTCGTTAAATAGAATAACTATTCGCCTCAAATGCTCAAAAAAACTGCCTCAAAATGGCTTCACCTCGCTACGAACTCTATACTCGGACAGTCTCCTAGGCGTTTACATTCACAATATGGTTTCACGTGAAACCTTGCTATTGACTGCGGCTATTTTCCAATACAGAAATTTGAAAATATTTCTCCCAGCAAGTCATCAGCGGTAAACTCACCAGTAATTGTGGTCAACGCGTGTTGCGCCATACGCAGCTCTTCTGCAAGTAAGTCCAGCTGAGATGAATTTTCTGCCAATTTCGCGGCATTTCGTAAATTATTTTTTGCTTGAGATAGTGCTTCCAGGTGACGTTGACGTGCCATAAATACCCCTTCGCCTGCTTGGCTAGCTTGCCAGCCCACCATATTTAATAGTTTCTGGCGAAGCAATGGTAATCCAGCGCCTGTTTTAGCAGATAACCAAATAACGGGGTCATTGATATCCTCCGCGATCGCAGGTTTCTTGTTAAGCAGATCAATTTTATTGCAAATTGTCAGTCTTGGAAGGTTGGAAGGAATGCTATCAGGTATTAAGGCGTCATTCACATGCATACTTTTGCTGCTTTCAACTACCAGCAGCAGCAAATCAGCTTTTTTTATTGCGGCATGAGTACGTATAATTCCGCTTTTCTCGACTATGTCACCAGTTTCCCTTAATCCAGCTGTGTCAATCAGATGTAGCGGCACACCCTCAATTTGAATTGTTTGTTGAATGGCATCCCGTGTGGTGCCCGGAATTTCCGTTACAATCGAAATGTCATCTTCCGCAAGTTGATTCATTAAACTGGATTTTCCAACATTGGGCTCACCAACCAGTACTATTCGAATGCCTTCTTGCAGTAAATTACCTTGTCTTGAGGAATCAAAAATCTGTCGCAGTGCTGCGTTAATATTAGCAAGTCGTTTTGTTATTTGGATCGAATGTAGATTATCCGTTTCTTCTTCGGGAAAATCTAGCGTTGCTTCGATAAGAACACGCAATTCAGTGATTGATGCTACCAGCTCATTAATATTTTTGGAAAAAACACCTTGCAATGACTGCATAGCACAGCGTGCCGCTTGCTTGGTAGTCGCGTTAATAATATCACTCACACTTTCTGCTTGAACAAGATCTATTTTTCCATTGAGAAAGGCGCGCAGTGTAAATTCCCCAGGCTGCGCTAATCTAGCACCAGCCGCCATGCAGCGTGACAATAATAAATTTAATATTGCCGGGCTGCCATGTCCTTGCAATTCCAGCACATCTTCGCCGGTATAGGAATGAGGAGAAACATAATATAACGCAATTCCCTGATCGATGATTTTTCCATCCACATCAAAAAATTTGCTGAGATGCGCATAGCGTTGCTTGGGAACAAATCCGAGAATTTCTTTAGCAAGCGCTTTTAAGTTTTTTCCAGAGATGCGTACAACACCGATACCCCCTTTTCCTGGTGGCGTGGCAATAGCGACGATTATTTCTTGGTATTTCATGCTGCGTCAGACCTACATCAAGAAAATGATGCTATTAATATATTGATTCTAAGAGAATAAATTAAGAATTCCGGATATCTTTGCCCGCGTAAATCCCCAAGTGCTGCAAGGCCATGCCGAGAAAATTTTCACTGAATAGATTGTGCTTCTAAAAAGATGCGATGTAAGAATCATAAAGATTATTATAATTCCTACCATGAGGCACATGAGGAATTTGAAATTGATTTTTCATTATCTTCATGTGCTTAATGGTACTAATGGGTTTTAGCTAGCCAAGCCTTTCGTTTTTAATTAAATAAATGTATTTAAGATTAAATGCGGCAGCTTATTTTCTTTTTCCTCTTCTTCTCCCTCTGGCTTTGCTTCTGGTTTTAGGTGCGCCTGTAGGCTTCGTGACATTGTTTTTATTATCTGGCGTTGCATCATCTTGGCCTTCTGTCGGGTTGATAGACGCTTGTTCTTCAGTTGTGTTTTCTTCTTTAGCCTCATTCGAAGACAGTAGTCGTTGGTCGTCGTCATTGACAGGTTTTTCTTCGCTTGCAATTTTCTCTTTATCTATATTTGCTTCAGCAGCTTTTTTTTCAAACATTCGCGTTATCTGCCATTGTTGCGCAATAGATAATATATTTTACATAGTGAGTAAATTACCAGCCCAGACGGGAAGAAGAAAAAGAAAATACTGAATGCGACCGGCATTATCTGCAATACCTTTGCTTGAATGGGGTCTGCTGGTTTAGGGCTAAGTTTGGACTGGACCCACATGGAAACCCCCATCAACAGGGGCAAAATATAGTAGGGGTCAGGAACAGACATGTCTGTAATCCATAACGCAAATGGCGCGTAGCGTAACTCGACAGCGGCCAATAAGGTCCAGAAAAGCGCAATAAATACTGGGATCTGAACAAGAATCGGTAAGCAACCGCCCATAGGGTTAATCTTTTCCTGTTTATAGAACTCCATCATGGCTTGGTGCATCCGTTGGCGGTCACTGCTGTATTGTTCGCGGATGCGTTGCAATTTTGGCGTAACGACACGTAACTTTGCCATGGAGCGATAGCCGGCGGCAGATAATGGAAAGAAAATCAGCTTGACCGTTAACGTCAATAGAATAATAGCGATGCCCCAGTTGCCAACATATGAATGATAGAAAGAAAGTAACCAAAATAAAGGTTTTGCAATTACGGTTAGCCAACCATAGTCCACCACCAATTCAAGCCCCGGTGATAGTTCGGACAATATGTCTTGCTCCTGTGGGCCTGCGTAGAGCGGCATTGCTACATTTGCCGCTTCGCCGGGGGCTATCGAGCCAGCTGGCACGATTACCCCCGCAGTATAGAGGTTTTGCGCTATACGCTTAGCAAAGTATTCGCGTGGCGTTTGCTGTTCAGGTAGCCAGGCTGTGACAAAGTAATGCTCAACCATGGCAATCCATCCATTGTCTGCATTTGCAGGATATTCGGCCTTGTTTTTATCTATATCGGAAAATTTGATTTTTTGAAACTTTTCTTCTTCCGTATAAGCTGCTGCACCCAGGTAAGAAGGCAGCATCATGGCTGAGCCTTTGGGCGGCGGGTTGGCATCGCGCAGTACCTGGAAGTATGAAAAAGGCTGAATAAATGATTCGCTGTAGTTGACTATTTCAAACTCAACATCAATGACATAGCTGTCACGATGAAAGGTAAACACTTTAGCGACTTGCACGCCATTTTCTTCCTGCGCTAAAAGCCTTACAACAACCCGATTTTCTCCAACGCCTAGTTCATAATTATAAATATTTGATTCAACAGAGTACTTTGTTTTGTGACTTGGCAGGTTATCGCCAATTAATCCAGCTTGCGCCACACTGATATGTGATGCCGTATTCTGTAATAAATCATAGGGTTTATCTTTGTCTTCCCTGGAAGGATGCTCTAGCAAACCGATGCGTCGTATATCGCCGCCAGCTGTATCTATCTCAGCGACTACCAAGTCTGTGGTGACGTGAATTTTCTCTCCGACTTCAAGCAGGCGGGGAGTAATTGAGGGTGCTACCCCTTCAATGCCAGATGCGGTTTCGTTGCCCTCGATATCTTGTGACGCCATGAGCTCATCGCCCGGTACTGGCAGTGGGTCATGTCGTTGACTGTCAGACCCTGCAACAGTTCCAGAAGTCGTTTGTGGAGGGACAGGAGGTTTTAAATCTTTTTGCCATGCATCCCATAGAAACAACAATGATGTTGAAAAGATAATGATTAGTATAAGTTTTCTTGTTTCCATTGTTATATTTGGTCAGGTTGGTTTCTTTGACAGTAGTTCATTAGCATTCTTTTTCTCGCGAAAAGAATGTTTCAGAGAAATATGTTACTTCTTGTAACTGATTGAATCCGGAAAATAGAAGTTATGCAGCTGCTACGGAACAGGTTCATATCCACCACGGTTCCAGGGGTTGCAGCGCAAGAGGCGCCAAATACTTAGCTTCATTCCACGTAACAGGCCGTGTTTTGTTAACGCCTCGCAAGCATACTGTGAACACGTCGGACTGAACCGGCAGGAAGGGGCCAGAAATGGGCTAATGCAGTATTGATAAAACTTAATAAAATAAATAATTATTCGTGACATTGCTGTAGTTGAAGCATCAATGTTATTGCTTCTTCTGTTAAACGGTATTTTTCGTCGTGGGTAATAGGACGTCTTAGCCGTATCACCCAATCCATGTTTAAAGTCACCTGGCTATGTTGATTAACGCGAAAAAACTCCCGCAACAGGCGTTTTATCCTGTTGCGTTCTACCGCGCGCCGCGTAACCTTTTTTGCAACTATCAAACCTAATCGTGGATAGTTAGTATTATTAGGCTTGGCATATATCTGGAGAAAATCACCAGTCGCAATGCATCGGAAACGGATTACTGCAGAAAACTCATCTGTTTTATGCAACCGGTGACTTTTTGGTAAGGAATAAATAAAACTATTCTACAATACTAATATTTCAAGCAATACCAAATGCGCATATCAAAAACTCTATTGACTTAAAAGCGGTTTGACAATCTAAAAGCCAATATTCCTAATTACCTTAATTAATTTACGCCGAGTCTCGTGCGGCCTTTTGCTCGACGCGCCCGGATAACGGCTGTCCCACTTCGGGTTTTCATACGCACAAGAAAACCATGTGTACGTTTTCTGCGGATGACAGACGGCTGATAAGTACGTTTCATTATTCTCTCCCAACCTCATGCTTCAGTAAATAAAACCACTTATTACAACCTGTTATGGGGTCTAATGTCAACTTAAATTTTAATTTTCTTTTAAGTTAATGCACAAAGAAAGCGAAAAGCAGTTTATTGTTAGTTGCAATTTACATTTGATATAATTAAACTGTTAATCTTGCGAGGAAAAATGAAATTAATTTTGCAATTAACAAATATATTGGGTTAAACGATTGCGTATTTGAACGATAATTCAGTAATGATATATAAATTTGCGATTGTTTTATTGACAGCGTAGCAAACAGCGTTTGAAACACTAAACTTGATATCTATTAGGAGAATAAGCATAATGACCAGTTCTGCAGCTGTAATGGACAATCGCCATCAAGACCGTCGTTCTGAAACGCCTTTTTTTAGTTTATATCAAATAGGCATTAAAACAGGGCGGCGCATGAGCGAGCGAAGATTAAATATTAAAGCGCCAGTGTATGTTGACCGCTATGCGGGTCATTTAATGCTTTGTGTAATCTGCATTATGATACTCAGTAGTCTGGATGCTTTTTTTACCTTGAATATTTTGGTAAAAGGTGGGGAAGAAATCAATCCATTTATGGCTATTCTTATTGAGGATAGTGTTAGTAAATTTATAGGTGTTAAACTGGCGCTTACCTCTCTGGGGTTGGTACTGTTAACCATGCATCATAATGTTCTGCTGACAGAAAAAATACGCGTCAGACATGTTAAGTATTCAATTCTATCTGGCTACACTGTATTGATTGGCTACGAATTATTCCTGCTGCATTTAGCGGCTGCATAGAAGACCGTACAAAAGAATCTTTTTTAGTAATTAGTTCAGCATCATCTTGTCGCTGAACTATTAAGATATCAAGGGCCAAAATGAGTGACGCTGAACAAAAGATAACAATAGACGGTACCGAATATTTATTGTCATCATTGAGTGACGAGGCAAAAGCGCAGATTACTAATTTGCGGTTTGTAGACAGCGAAATTGTTCGGCTCAAGGCGCAGCTGGCTGTTGCCAGTACGGCTAAGCTTGCTTATCAAGCAGCATTAAAGGGCGCGATACCAAAGGATGTTCACTAACCCAAATAATATTCCAAACTGTTGGGTTCAATGTGTTGGTTTAAACTAAGC
>Ga0224496_10001385_pt1 | contig 15210 bp, 11 predicted proteins | sample SF_Jul11_sed_USG_2_FD_168127 | JGI IMG/M metagenome (GOLD analysis project Ga0224496, IMG submission 168127) | Sediment microbial communities from San Francisco Bay, California, United States - SF_Jul11_sed_USGS_8_1 | ecosystem: Environmental > Aquatic > Marine > Sediment | place: USA...
TCCCAATAGCAGGTTCGGGTCCGGCAGCGATTGCACCTGAGGAATGATGGCTTGCGAAGCTTCCCACTGGCGACTGGCTGACTGAATGCTAGGATTGCGCAGAAGGGCTTCTTCTACAAGGCTTTGGAGTGTGAGGGAGGATGCCTCGGCTAAGGCTGGTCCGGTGGGCAAACAAGCCAGCAGCAAACTGGTACTAAATTGGAGAACACGTACACCAAAGAGTGAAAATGAGTTCATACAGCCCCTCACGAAAAAATAAAAAGAAAGAAAACGCCCCATTCCGGAAGTCCTGATGGCTTCCGAATGCGTATGCCGCCTGTTCGTGAGGAAAACTCAATTCAGAAAAACAGAGAAGAGGAGAAAAAGAAGAGGGTAGGAAGTGTATTGCGGAGTTTTGTGATGGCCAAAAAGTTGTAAAACACCGGAGTTGGGGATGTCGTGGAGCCATGTAACGTTGGTAAGAGAAAGAACTCCGAAAGAGACATCATCATTTTCAATTGCGCCCACAGAATTGGTGAGTTGGTCGAGGCACTCTCCCGATGTGGGGGAAGAAGAGGAATGGTGAGAAGTTTGTTGAGGGTGATGGGTGTCGGTAGCGGAGGCTGGCATTGGGCAAAACAAACCACTTGCCCCGCATACGAAAAACGTAAAAACCAGAAACGGGACAAAACTTTTTAGTATGGATTGAGATTTTAGGTGCATATGTAAAGTTGGGATTATACTATCCCTCCGAGAGTTGTAATTAACCTAACCCTCTTTCCTAGAAATGTAAAGCAAACTTGATACCATCACATTGAATATGAAAGATTTCAAATTGTTAGAGACGTTCACTTCTCATAATGAAGGAGGACAAACTTTAACTGTGGCAAATTACCCCTTTGGTTAAACGTAGTATCTTGTTCCCAACGAATACAGTAGTCATATTGTGCTTATCCGATAATTGTTTATGGGTAATGACTAGTTAAGCGGATGTTTCCGAAGGGACCTTGAGTAACCATTGATAGAGATTCTCTCCTCGATGATCGAAACAAAATTCACATTCTTTGAGGTGGAGGTAGAAGGTTCGTTTATGGATCCCTTGGAAGCGGACAAGCCGAGTTTTCGCATACCCCCGATAGCCTGACCTTCCTATTCATGGTGTTGCGAAATTCTACGAAAATGGCACTCCTTCGGCGGGTAGTTCGCAAAAAAGCTTACAGAACCAAGTCGAAGAGTGGATGGCATTGAATTTGTAATATGATTAGGAAGGACAATTTCGTAAACATCTACAGGTCTAAAGGAAGACGTGACGGATCAAGGTGAATCTGAACGCATTCTGTGGGAAACGTATCCTTCGTGGGGGCAGTTTAGTTGGCTGTATTTTTTGAGCCTCTGGACAGTCTCAAGAGGAATCATTTTTGTGTATGCGGGGGTTCCTGGCTGGGTAATATGGGTGGTTGGGGCGGTCTTCTTGCTCGGGGTAGCTGCCATTCTGAGGTATTGGGCAAAATATCTTATCACTTCACGGCAAGTGATGATTCGGAATGGATATTCGGGAAAGACCATTTGCTGTGCAACTCTCGATATGATTCATACCATTGAAGTCATAGAAGGGCCTTTTGCCAAATTTTTGGGAATAGGCACTGTGGTCATTCAATGTCATGATTCCAATCAGACCATTCGGTTTCGCGGGATCAAGGATCCTGAAATAGTTAAAACAAAGCTACGGGCGCTCTTGCCAGCTTCTTCTCCTGTCTTTACACAGGCTCTTTGACTTCACGATGTGCGTGTCGTCCTCACCTCACAAAGAGCCAGTACACTAATGGCTTCTCTTTCCCGCCGCTCAGCTCTTATCCTTGGTCTCGTGTGCTTGGCCATAGTCTGTGCCTTCCTACTTGAGTATTTCTTGAGTACGACTCCCAGCCGGCCATTTGGCCATACTCAAATGGCGCACCTCATTGGGTGGGTTGGTCTAGGATTCATTGGTTTGACCTTGGTGTATCCCTGGAAACGGTGGCAGCATCCGAACCAGATTTGGCCTCAACTTTGGTTCCACGTTCATATGGTGGCTGGCGTTTTAGGCCCTCTGATTATCTTTGTTCATACAGGTGTGCATTTTCATGCGTGGGTGCCGATCTTCGCCTTAGTCGCCATGGTGTTGGTGGTGATGAGTGGGATTGTTGGACAGGCGTTGCATTACTGGGCCTTTCGGATGTTGTACGAACGTCGTCATCAATTGGCTTTTGAAGGCATGACGGAAGACGCAATCGAGGCACGTCTGCATGATCTGGCTTTACAAGAAGAGGCCTTGCGATTATGGAAGTGCCTCCATAATCCTTTGACATGGTCGTTTGTTGCGTTGGTTTTGTTGCATATTGGGGGAGCGCTGTTTTTTGGAGGCTTGTAAGAGGTGGTGTGTATACGGTCATGGGTGGCACCTCTCGTTTGGGGTCTGACGGGCCTGTTGATTGGGGCGGTCGTTTGGTTGTCACCGCAATATACTGAAGCCCTTTGGGCTCCCGGGGATCTCAGTCGGTCTCATACGGATGTCACGCCATGCCGTTCATGTCATGAGCCGTTTCGGGGCCCGACTCCTCAGAAATGCCTGTCCTGTCATTCCAGCGAGAAGTTTGCTGTCCGATCTGAGCCCGATGTGACCCGATTCCATGTCGACATTATTCAAAAGGCCCAGACCTGTTTGAAGTGTCACGTCGAACATCGCGGTGTCTTGGCTTCGATTACCACCGGGGCATTGAACAATCCTCACGGAGAATTTATTTTTCGAGCTACTGGTGCGACGTCCTGCTCGGATTGTCACATGATGGAACCAGGAGAAGGGGAAAAGAGTATGATTCTGCGCTCCAACTCGCTGGTCAATCATATTATCGAAGAAGGCGAGGGAGCACATCGGATTGGACATTTTTCCAAGTGTCTCAACTGTCATCGGGGCGGCCAGCTGGAGGTGGAGGATGACAATGCTGATGACCATGACGACGATTAGCTCGTCCTTCTGCTGTGTCTTCAGCTTGCATCAAGTTTAGTTTTAAGGGGGGTGTTGTTAAGTAAAAGGGGAACGTTGTGTTGTTCTTTTATGATGATCGATTTCGCCAAGATTGTTAGGGAAGACTGAGGGTTACATGCTTGAGGCTTTGTGGTGGCCTATCCTTGGATGGGGTTATTCATCTATGGCATAGTTGGTTTTGAATAAACACTTCGTTATTTTATTTTCCACCAACTGAAGGACTCATTTTATGCGAATGTTATTAGCAATTGATCAATCCAAAGATTCAAAAGTTACGATTAATCTGCTGCAAAAATTGAAGTGGCCGCCTGGGTCAACCTTGATATTGCTGCATATCACGACGGTAGATGACGAAAAAATCCCAACGGGATCGAGTCGATTGCATACAAAGAAATTCGGCGATTCCGGGAAACCTTTAATCCGAGTTCATTCAGAATTTCAACGACTGGAAAAATTGTTGGCCTCGGACACGTTACAGGTGCAATCCATGGTCGTGAACGGTATTCCGGGCCAAGAAATTTTGAGCGTCATTCAGAAGAAGAAGATTGATCTGGTGGTCCTTGGTTCTAGAGGCCTGTCTCGAATCTCTGGGTTGCTGCTGGGAAGCGTCAGTGAATGGGTCTTAAATGATGCCCCATGTTCCGTTCTTATTGGACGACCAACTGCACGAAAAGCCGAATTATCAAAGAGCCTCCATATCCTCCTGGCAACCGATGGCTCACGCGACGCCTGGAAAGCTGTCGATGTTCTGAAGTCGTTCGAGTTTTCCGTTAATACGACCGTGACGCTGCTTCATGTGATCAAAAAAAAGATGTATGAAACGGGGCAGATTGTGGAAAGTGCGGGAAAGAGTCGAGCCGAATTTGCCAAGTTGGCCAAGGATCTGTGTCGAGATCGTGACTCAACGGGAGTTCGTCTTTTGAAAGACACGCGAGACGCGCTCGCTTCCTCGACACTCAACATTCAGGAATGCATGGCTTTGGGGCATGAAGCCCAGGAAATCTTAAAGAGGGCAAGGCTACAGAAAGCCGACTTGGTGATCGTGGGTTCAAAGGGGTTGACCGGACTCAGACGGTTTTTCATGGGAAGCGTGGCGCATACGGTCAGTCACCATGCTCCTTGCTCGGTTCTGGTTGTGCGATCTTCGAAGAAAGCATAGAGAGATTAAGAATTCCTGCAGCTTGTGTCGTTGTCAATGCCATCCCGTTTTATTGAAGACGTCTAATCGTTCTCCTATTGAAAATGAGTTGGCCCAATAGCCCCCTCTGTAGAAAAATTCCCCACTACTTTCCTACCATCACCTCAAAAATTCCTTAAAATGGGGCAATTTTTTTGTACTTCCCCCTCATTTTTAAGGCCCGGATTTTGCTGCAGTCCAGGTAGTGCGGTGCAAACTGTGTGAAGGAAAACGCCATTCAAGTAGGGGAGTGCGGTGATGAAACCGATCCCGATTCAGGGGAAGGGTGAACTTTGTACCATTATGGTGGTGGATGATGATGATGCCATGCGGGCGTTGTTGGTTGAGGTCCTTCAGGAAAATGGTTGTCGGGTGGTTGAATCCTCCGATGGGACGGGGGCGTTGGCTGCTCTTCAGACCATCGCTCCCAAGGTGATCGTCACGGATTTGAAGATTCCTGATGGTGGGTATCCATATTTGCGGGTACTGAAAGACTCAGCCCCTCAGAGTGCTATTGTGGTCGTGACGGCGTATGGCGATAGCCAATCTAAGGCCAAAGCGCTAGAATGCGGGGCCCAAGGATATTTTGAAAAACCGCTTCGCCTGAAGGATTTAAAAAAATGGATTTCCCAAAAGTGTATGGTGAATCCATGTGGGAATATGTAGTGAGTCATAGAGCACGTACAGTCATGATCAGGAGGGAGAATCGATACGGTGGCCGGATCGTATACGACAACGGAGTCTACGGGGTCTGATGTTCCGCAGATGCTTCACGCTCGGATTGAGGGCTTGAAACTATTAGCGCATCATCTGGATGAGCCCATCGTTATTTTTAATCCTCAGATGGAATTGGTGTATGCCAATCCGTCCGCGAATCAATTAGCCAAGGACTGCCCCTTAATCTTTTCGCAATCAACGCTTCCCTCGGATTCTGGCCTTTCCGAACACCTTCCCTGTGATCCTTGCTCTGCGACGCACCTATTTATGGCAAGCGATCAACGTCACGTTGTTTCATCCAGTTCTCTATCCTTTGCCGAGGTCCCTGCCATGTGTCCGCTACCACGTGCTGTGCCAATGAGAGGTGAGACGGGCGCGACGCAGTTCGCGGTGCTCATGGGCGCACGTGGCAATGAGAGTGTTGTCGCGGTTTCGAAAGCCGAAGAGACAAGGGTTCTTCCTGGCCAAAAGAGGTTTCTTGTGAATGAGGTGACCAGCCCCACGATTATTGGTGAAAGTGAGCCCATCCAACGGTTGGTGGAAATGATTCAATTAGTGGCGGCCAGTGAGGCCAGCGTCTTGATTCAAGGCGAAAGTGGAACGGGTAAGGAATTGGTGGCCAAAACCATTCATTCCTTGAGTCGTCGACGAGCCTACCCCTTTATTGTGGTGGAATGTAGTGCGTTACCTGAAACCTTACTGGAGAGTGAATTATTTGGGCATGTACGGGGGGCCTTTACCGGAGCCGTGGCTGATCGCAAGGGGTTGTTTGAAGAAGCCGAAGGCGGCACGGTTTTCTTAGATGAAATCGTTGATACGACACCGGCCTTCCAAGCCCGGTTGCTGCGAGTCTTGCAGGAGGGCGAAATTAAGCCCGTGGGGAGCAATCAATCCATCAAGGTGAATGTACGAGTGCTCTCGGCTGGCAATAAACCCTTGGAAGAGTTAGTAAAGGCGAAGACGTTCCGTGCAGATTTGTACTACCGGTTGGCGGTGCTGCCTTTAACGGTTCCTTCCTTGCGGGAACGGAAGGAAGATATTCCTTTATTGGTTGAACATTTCTTACGAGGGTCGGCACAAAAACATGGGCGTGCTCTCATGAGTGTGAGCCAAGAGGCGCAGTTGGCGCTAATTCAACATCAATGGCCCGGCAATGTTCGTGAATTAGAGAATGTGATTGAACGAGGAGTGGTGACTTGCCAACATTCTATTCTTGGGCCTGAGGATCTATTCGTTGAGCATAAAGGAAAGCAAGGAAAAAATGATTTGAATCGAATAGGAAAAGTTGCGCGACAAAAAGCCGAACGAAGCCAAATTCTGCAAGCCCTTCGTGATGCCAAGGGAGATAAAACCCGTGCTGCCCGACTTCTGAGCATTAGTCGTTCAAGCCTCTACAACAAGTTACGAGATTACAACATTTCGTAATCTATTCCTGCCCTATAACGCCCCACTTCTAGTTGGTGGTCGTCCCAATTTTTGGACACGTAAGTCATTGAAAAAATGTAGGTATTTGTCAGTCTATCCATCCATGTCCAAGACTGTGGAAATTTAATCTTCCACCCTCTTCTGTCTTTCCACTTGGTGATAGGTCTTTGAAGTGTTTCAGTATTGGTGGTTGTCGCTTTTTACCCTTGAATCTTGTTGATGGCACTGTTGTTGCTGTTTTGCACCAATGCCAGCAAGGGCAGGGTGGCTTGGCTCAGCCTCAGGGGGAAGGCCCTTGTCCCAAGGCGGCGATCCCTAAATCTCACTCTCCCTAACGATCAAACAAATCATCAATGTTTTTCAGAATGAAAAGAGCATGGGGCTATGAAGTGTCTTGGCAATTGCATCAAGCGAGACTAGCGGAAGAAATAAGTTGCGAGTTCAGGGCATGCAAAGCCTTTGAGGTATTTCGGAACGCTCCGAATATTTGGCATAAAACTCCCGCACCAGTTTCGGAAGGAAAAGCGGAAATCCTTGTCGATGAAGCCAGGTTGAAGTGTATTTGAAAATCCCAGGCTGATGGTACAAGTCGGGGAGGGTAGAACTTTGTCTGTCAAAGACTATTTTGCCAGAGATTGGATATATGGACTAATTTCAGAAGGAGGCGCGGGATGAACAGAGATCGTGGTTTATGTGGGTTGATGGTGTGCGCGCTGTTGTGGTCCCTAGCGGGAGCGAGTACGGCTCAAGCCGCAACGGTGGAAGAACGGTTGGAAAAGTTGGAGCAAAAAACGCTGTCATCGTCACCAGGAGCGGAGCAAGAAACAGGGAATATGGTGTTCTTTCGAGGAGGTTGGGCGAATTTGACTAATGATCGGTCAAACGAGGTTTTTACGGATGTGTTCGGCCACTCAGGTAACACCAACAACAATAATGCGGGATACTATGTTGGAGCAGGTCTGGATTTGGTATTGTCCAGAAATGTCTGGGACTTGCTTGGGGGAACCTGGGTGTTAGGGGAAATTGGTGTGGAATTTAAACGATGGAACTCAGAAAAGGTTACCCAGGCGGTTCCTAGCACATGCGCGGCATCGGTAGGTTCTCCCTGCACCGTCGAAACGAATAAAAAGATTCAACTGACGATGCTAACCGTAAATGTTGCACCGAAAATCATGTTTATGGAAGGCAACCGTTTTCGCCCATGGATCATTCCCGCAGGATTAGATTTTCATGTCATTAGTCCTCCGTCTAATGATACGACGGTGTTGGATATTGGCGTACAGTTCGCGGTGGGGGCCCAGGTTCGAGTGTGGAAAGCGCTCCATCTTGGTGTGGATGGGCGTTTCCATTTAGCCACTGGACAAACAGATACGACGAATAATTTTGGGACGGCTGGTGCCTATTTGGGCATCGCATTCTGAGCATTTCACTCCGATGAGAAACGGGGAAGTCCCCGTTTCTCAAACGGAAGGGCTGGCGATGTTTGAGCATTCATCAATGTGATGGAACGAGTTGTGGATACCTGTCAAAACTTGTACCCCCTTGAAGCCATGGGCCTGTTTGCAGTTTATTCGGCCAGATCGATCAACCCCCGATTTGAACCCAATCGGAAAGACATCTTTTTTTTTAGAGAGATTAGAAGGGGCGGCATTCTTCAAGTGTTTTGGGTTACCAGGGGAGATAAGCCCTCCGGTGCCCGACTTCTGCCCCTGAGTTATGCAAGCCCCCACAATAATTTATTGGACACAAAAATTTCATAACCATTTGGATTCATGCCCTAAATTGCCCCACTTACTGCCAATAGTCGTCCAATTTTTTGGACACATAAGTTGCTGAAAAATTTTAGGTATTGATAAGTTAATTTCTTCATGCCCAAGACTGTGGAAATTTGGACTACATTCGTCCTCTGTCTAGTCTTTTTGATTTTGGTCTTTGAAGTGCTTCAGCATTGGTGGTTTTAGCTTTTTACTTCATAATCTTGTTGCTGGCACTGTTGTTGCTGTTTATGCCAACTGCCGACATTGGCTGGGGTGTGATGGACCGGCCTCCGGAATCCCCAACCTCCTGAAAGAAAGAGGACATCCAATGTCGGCGCTTATTCGTGATTGAGATGGAACAGAATGAAGCAGATCAGAATGGAGTGGAAGCTTTGGCCAAGCATATAATAACGGTAGACAATTTAAGTTTCGATTTTTTATTCACCAACCGCCTTATGTAAAGGAGGCCGGAGTATGTATCACGGCAAGCGGGCTTTATTCACGTTTTCGGCATTCTTAGCCTTGTTTGGTGGAGCCACTATGTGGGGGTCTCCGTCGTTCGTCAAGGCTGAGGATGCTTCAACTCAACACGTGCATCCCGTGGGGATGACGTCACAGTCGCCAGGATGGGCTGAAAAGCTCAAGGGGCAAACGATTGTGGAAGATTCCATGGAAGGTCGCGCGGAGCGAGCCGCCCTGGTGGAGCAACAACATCAACGGATGATGCAGCAAATGCAGAAGGACATGGATCATAAAGGGGCCGATACGGGTGCGTTTGATTCCATGTCGATGATCCACCAATATGGTGGTGGGCCTGCGAATGGCTTGCTATCCAGTAATCCCGGTGTAGAACCGGTTTCAATGACAGGTGGGCTCTGTCCCAAGACAGCTCCGGTCAGAAATTACGATGTGTCGGCGATTAACGTGGAAATCACCTTAAATCAATGGCTGGATTATTACCCTGGGTACATGTATGCCCTGACCGAAAATGTTGACAAGGTTCGGGCGGAAGAAGCTAAGAATGCGGCCGCGCGTGAGAGCGAAGGCCATCATGATCCAGGTGGTGTCATAAACGGGATTCAGGATCAATGGATTCAACCGTTGGTCATTCGAGGCAACCAAGGCGATTGCGTCAAGGTTACACTTCGTAACAAATTAGAGTTTGGCGAAGAAGTCAGCTTGCATATCAATGGGTCGGATATGGTGATGAGTGAGAGCGGCAAGCCAGCCGTCACGACCAATCCGGATTCAGTGGCTCCTGAAGGTAAAGATATTCATATGGAATGGTATATCCATCCGGATACGCAAGAAGGTGGTCGCCAATTTCATACGTTCAGCAATGACCGAGAATTGACGGTGATGGGGTTGTTTGGCGTGTTTGTCGTTGAGCCACGTAACTCTGAGTACTACGAACCGTTGGGGACGGGAGCAGCCACCAAAGCCAGCAGTGGCTGGCAGGTCATGATCGATAATGGAGACGGTCCTGACTTTCGTGAATTTGTGCTGATCTATCATGAAGTCGGTGATGAAGCGTTTCGTCCGGTGAACAAGCATGGGGATTTCTTACCCCAACGCGATCCGTTAACAGATGCGTATCGCCCAGGTGCCCGGGCCCTCAACTATCGGAGTGAGCCGTTCGGCATCAACAATATGCATGTGCAACATGAATATTTTGGGTTTGAAGATGAGTCGATGGCCTATAGTTCCTATACGTTTGGTGATGCGGCCCCGACGATTCCTCGGAGTTACCTGGGTGACCCGGCCAAGTTCCGTGTGGTCCATGGTGGATCGGAAGTCTTTCATTCCCACCACCCGCATGGTGGATCGATTCGTTGGCAACGCAGTCCTCGGGCCACGCAAATGCCGGTGTGGAACACTGGACAAAATGGCCCTGTGAAATATCCGGTCATTCGCACAAAGTCAGACCGGGTGGACGTAGAAGTGATTGGGCCTTCAGAAGCGTTGGATTTGGAAACCGAATGCGGTTCTGGTCTGTGCCAATGGTTGGCTGGCGATTTCCTCTTCCACTGCCATGTGGCGCATCATTATGTGGCTGGGATGTGGGGCTACTGGCGTGTGTATAACACCATGCAAATTCCCGGCATGCAGAATGATGTCATGCCGCCAATGCGGGAATTGCCTGATCGTATCGGCCGTATTCATCAGCCGGTCTCATCTGATCAACTGGTGGGGAAGACCGTGAATTGGTTTGGCAAAAAGTTTAATATTGTGGGTGACGGCAAGAGCAATTGGAAAGCCGAACCTGCAGTCGTTAATATCAAGGATTGGGTAGAAATGCAGTTGGCCAATCAAGGCAAGCCAGGCCACACTGATGATGAGCTGGGTCAAATGAAAGCCTATGATGCCACGGTGATGGATTGGGTGTGGCAAGGCAACAAGGCGATGAGTGAGAAGGAAGCCAAGTTAGGGGAGAATCCCAAATATAAACCGGAGTTACTGGGATATAAGCCTGGTGAGCGGCATGCGATTCGGTTTGAGCCAACCACAGGCAAGGTAGCTTGGCCATGGTTGACTCCGCATTTTGGTAAGCGAGTGCCGTTTTCCAACGATCATAACGGGGCACCCTGGTTGGAGATGATTCGGTTAAATCCGGATGGCACGCGGTCAGTGGAGCCAGCCAAGCCAGGAGAAAATGGGCCGTGGAGTTTGTGCCCGAGTCGTGCCGGTTCACAAGATTACAATATTCACTTTATTAAGTTGCCCATTGAATTATCCGCCGCCGAAGGAAAAGAACCGGCGATCGTGGATCCGAATGGGTTGCTGTATGTCGTGCATGAGGAAGAAGCTGCGGTTCGAGCAGACAACGACAAGAAGTTTCCGTTGGTTGTGCGAGCCAACGTGTATGACTGCATCGATTGGATGCTCACCAGCGAGTGGATAGATGATGATATCACAAACTTTCAATCATCAAAAATCAACACGCATTTCCATTTCTTTCAATTTGATAATCAGGCGTCAGACGGTGTGATTTCAGGTTTTTCGTATGAGCAGTCCATGCGGCCTTTCACGCAATTCAAAAAGCCGACGGATAAAGGATTGCCGGTTCCCATGAATGCCAAGGTGACCCAGGCAGCCAAAAAGGGATCGAAAACTCTGCAAGTGACGAATGCGAAACAATACCATGTGGGCATTCCGATCTTAGTTGGAGCGGATAATGTGAAAGGGAAAGAAGTCCGACGCATTGTCAAAATTGATGGAAATACGCTGACCTTTGCGAATCCACTCATGAACGATCATCCGGTTGATGATATTGTGACGGTGGAATATGTGCGGCAACGGTTCTGGGTGGATGCGGATGTCGGCAGTGTATTCTGGCACGACCATGCCTTTGGTGGCACCACCTGGCCACATGGGGCGGTGGGAACGATGATTGCGGAACCATTCAATTCGACTTGGCATGATCCGAAAACCGGTGAGCGGATTCGGAGCGGTCCGGTGGCCGATATTCATGCCGTCGAGCGGGTGGGCCATGATGTGGCCGGCAGTTTCCGTGAACTCATGGTACATATTATGGATACGGTACCGCATACGGTGAATATCGTGACGGCAGGGAATCCTCCAGGGCAACCGGTGGATGTGGCCTTGGAAGCCGGTCGAACGGTGTCATTCATTATGCCGCCGAACGACAAGATAAAAATGACCCCAATGCCGTTCTTGAACGGTGGTACGCATACGACGGGTGGGGCGTTGAATTTCCGGGCGGAGCCATTTGCGCAACGCTTGGCCAACAACCCTGACCCATCCAAGATTTTCAGCAGTGCGGCGCACGGCGACCCCAGCACGGCCATGGTTCGGGCCTACTTGGGTGATGCCATTGTGTTCCGGATGTTGGATGTCACGATGAATGAAAGTAATGTGTTCACGTTGTCGGGCCATACCTTCTGGTCCGAACGCTATGCGCAAGAAGCCAATCGTAAGCATTCGCTGCATATCGGGATTGCCGAACGGTATGACCTCGTCATCCCGGAAGCGGGTGGCCCTCGCCACCAAGCGGGTGATTATATGTTCTTTAACGGCCGCAGCTCTAAGTTTTCAGAAGGAGCTTGGGGTCTTATTCGAGTGTTAGACAAGCCTGTAAAAGACCTTCAGCCATTGCCCAATAAGGCGTATGGCAAAGAAGGAATGCCAGAACGATTGCCGGTCTGTCCACAAGACGCTCCGGTGAAAGCGTTTAATGTTGTGGCGATGGATCATCCGGGGATGAGCTTTAATACGAATGCTCCGGAAGCGATTGAAGTGGACTTTGAGCGGAAGATCGAATTGCGCAATCCCGAAGCCAAGATCTATGTCCTTGAGGACGAGGTTAAAAAGGTCGGGGGAGATGTGCAGCCCATGCCGTTAACCATACGGGCCAACGTGGGGGATTGTCTCAAAGTGACGTTGACTAACAAGCTCAAAGAGGGCCGGGCGTCGTTTTCGGCCTTTGGGCTGGCGTTTGATCCTAAGGATTCTCAAGGTGTGAACCTTGGAAACAACCCCGGCGATCAAACCGTGGCCTCCGGTGAATCCCGGACCTACACCTTCTATGCAGATCCTTTCAATGGGGAGACGCAAACCTTGGTGTGGGATTGGGGGAACGTGTCCACGAATCCACGCAATGGGTTGTTCGGTGGGGTCATCATCGGGCCTAAAGGTTCGACGTATCGCGATCCGAAAACGGGTGCGGATGTCTCGCTGAAAAATAGTTGGAATGCCGATGTGATTGTGGACCGGACCATTCAAGGGAACGAGGACCGGGCCAACTATCGGGATGTTGCTTTGTATTTCCAAGACGAGGATAACATCATCGGAACCAGCTTCATGCCCTATGTTCAGAATGTGGCAGGGTTAACCGGTGTGAATTATCGTGCCGAACCCTATCTGCATCGGGAAGAAGGGGGTTGTACGTTGGGACGGATGTTCCAACCGTGTGAAGTAGATAATCCCAAGGATCCTGCGACACCGACCATTGAAGCGCATGCGGGTGACAAAGTGCGGATTCACGTCTTTGGCGCCAGCAGCGAGCAGAATGGCATGTTCACAGTTGAAAAACATGAATGGCCAATCGAACCCTTCCTTCCTGGTGCGGATATGATTAGCACCGTGGAGTTCGCGAGTTCGGAAGGTCTGGATGTGTTTTTACCTTCGGCTGGCGGTAAATGGTCGATGGCTGGAGACTATGTGTGGAGCAATGGCCGATTACCCTATTCCCAATCGGGTCAATGGGGCTATCTCCGGGTATTGCCGAGCACGGACCAACGGATTCTTCCATTGGAAGGTTCTATGTCTTCAAATAAACAAGCCAAGCTTGATGAGCTGGGTACGCCCAGAATTATTCCTGCCGTGGCGAAGTAACACCCGCAACGGGTGAATGGGTAAATGAAAAGGCGGGGAAGTCTTTAGGCTTCCCCGCCTTTTTTATGGGGTCATGTTTTCTATAGAATGTCAGTGAGGATGTATATCAATATTTGTGGGGGAGGGACGCAATGAAGGGCCGAATGTTATGGAAAGGGATTTTAGGGGTTGGGCTGGCTGCTCTTTTCGCGCAAACGGCTTGGTCCTATGATGAAATTAAGGTAACTAATGGAGGGACGATCCAGGGGGTAGTGACGATAGAAGGCGGGAAACCCCGACCTATGGCTTTCAATCTTGTGACCATCCCAGACCCCGTGTTTTGTGGGACCATTTCAACGGGAACTGGATGGCGAATTGTCGAGGACTTTATTATTGGCCCAAATGATACGCTAAAGGATGTAGTGGTGATGCTGAAGGATGTGACCAAGGGAAAATCGTTTTCCTTGCCCAAAGTCAGAATTGAGTCCATCGATTGTGAGTTTGTTCCGTTCGTCAATGTTCTAAAAGACCGTGATGAAATTGAAGTGGTTAACATGGATCCCGTTCAACATGATATTCAAGGATATGAAACCGCAAGGGCACGGGGTGCGCGGGTGCTCTTCAATCGGCCATTGCCCATGAATCCCTTTCTTGAGCTTGCTGGAATTTTTGGGAAGAAATACATGGCCGGTGAACCGATGGTGGAACGAATCCACTTACGAAAAGGTCGGAATGTATTTGTGATGCAGTGCGGGTTTCATCCCTATATGTTTTCCTGGGGGTTAGTGGCCGAGAATCCTTATTTTGCCATTACCAAAGAAGATGGGAAATTCCATATTTCTGATATTCCTCCTGGAGAATATGTGTTGGCGGCCTGGCACCCAGGCGTCAATACGTTTGTGGAACAAACGGTTACTGTTAAAGCCAATAATGTGACTCCTGCTCAGTTTACCTTTGAGTCTCCGGAAGGTCGGAGGAGTGCGCATGAAATAGAGGACAATCCCCGGTTTGGGTTGGAGTTGTTGGAAGAGGGACAGGAAATTATTCCTTCGAAACGGCGCCAAATTCCATAGAAGGTAGGTGAGCTTCTGGTCAGTGAGGCTTTGAGGCAAATAGGATAATTGGATACGGGGGGTGATTCCTGATGTTGATTTCTTTTTGGACTCGAGTATTTCCCACGGCTACTGAAGTGGCGAAAGGAGGGGCGGTTATGAACACGAAATGTGGCATGGTCAAATTAATCGTGAGTGCCGTTTTTGTCTTTGGGGGTATGGGCGTGGCCTTCGCTGCTGAGGAGGAGAAGATAGAGGTAGACTTTTCACCAAAGGTCGTGGCTGATTATATTCACGCGGTCATTGCGGCGGATCGGGCATTGTACACGACGCATGTTGTGGATCGATTGCAGGAAGAGCGCGTGGTGGTGGCGGCCGAAGCCTGGAAACAACGAAAGGCGCTTCCGCTCCCGGCCCAAATGCTGTTAATGGCCGGGCGGGTTGTCGAAATGGGCGGGACTGGCCTTCGCTATCGTCTGGCGAGCTTGTGGCCCATTTATGAGGAGAATGGGCCTAGTACCGTTTTTGAAGAGACAGGGTTGCAAGTGGTGGCTGACGATCCGGGTGAGGTGTATAGCGGGATTATTACGAGAGGTGATCAACGGTTCTTTAAAGCTATCTATGCGGATCGAGCAACCTCCAAGGCCTGCGTCAATTGTCATAATGGACATATTTTGAGTGGAAAACGAGACTTTAAGTTGGGGGATGTGATGGGCGGGATCATCATCTCCTTTCCATTGCCGTTAG
>Ga0224496_10001387_pt1 | contig 15187 bp, 15 predicted proteins | sample SF_Jul11_sed_USG_2_FD_168127 | JGI IMG/M metagenome (GOLD analysis project Ga0224496, IMG submission 168127) | Sediment microbial communities from San Francisco Bay, California, United States - SF_Jul11_sed_USGS_8_1 | ecosystem: Environmental > Aquatic > Marine > Sediment | place: USA...
TGCCGACCGCGTAAGCGAAGTTGCCGTAGCCGCCGAGGAGCAGGCCGCCACCACTACCGAGATAACCAATAACACGGTAAACGTATCGCGTGTAGCCAAAGAGATGGCAAACGGCGCCGAGCAGACCTCCGCCGCCGCGCTTGACCTTACAAAGCTCGCTGGCGACCTGACCTCGATGGTCAAGCAGTTCAAGATCTAGCTTTCTTTACCTGTTCAAAACTGTTGTCTCCGTCCTGGTTGAAAGCGGCCTGATACTTCGCAGTGATTTTATCCTGAGCTATTCAGTCTATTTTCTTCTTAGAAGAAAGACCGATAGAATTTCCAAAATTTTGTTTGGAGTAAAAGGTATGGAGAGCACTAGTAGGCGGTTATAAAATCCCGGGATAATCACTTTGCGGTTTTTTTTCATAAACTGGTTGTATGCAATTTTTGCAACTATTTGTGGTTCCATCACGAGTATTTTAAATAACAGCGTGTTTTCCATATTGGCTTTCTTTGCAAATTCGGTTCTCGTTGCACCGGGGCATAACGTCGACACTGTCACCCCTGTTCCTGAAAGTTCTGCCCTGAGTGCGCTTGAAAAACTTAAAACGTATGCTTTCGTGGCGCAATAAACGGCATCCATGGGGCAAGGGGTGAATGAACCTGTTGATCCCAAATTTAGGATTTTTCCGTAATTGTTTTTTATCATTCCAGGCAAAAACAGTTTCGTAAGTCCGGTAAGAGCCATGATATGAACTTGTACCATCCGAAGTTCGTTATCAAGCATGGTTTCGTGGAACTTGCCGCTTTCGTTAAATCCGGCGTTGTTCACCAATATGTCGACATGAATGTTCTGATTTTTAACAGCAGAAAATATTTCTTCTGGCGCGTTGGGCTCCGAAATATCCTTTGCAATAACGTAAATTGCAACATTGTAATTGCGCTCTAGATCTTCTTTTTGCGAATTCAGCTTTTCCCCGTTTCTCGAAACCAAAACAAGGTTAAATCTCTCTTTTGCAAACTTTTTGCTAAGTTCAAGTCCGATACCACTTGTGGTTCCAGTTATAAGCACCGTTTTCGTTTCATTCTGTTTTTTGTTTTTCATTTAATCCTCCAAATATAATGACCATGGGTCATTATGTATGTAAAAAAAATTTAGCTGCTACGGATCGTTTTCATACCATTGACAATAATTGTCAACATTTCAGATAATTTTTCTTCTAATCTCAACTGAAAGACCTCCATTTTTTCAGTTTCAATAACTTTTTTAACCACTGGTGCAGGGCGTGAAAGCTGAATGATACCTATTAGCAACGCCTGAAAATGAAGTAAAAACCTTGCTCCATCGTTTTCACTAAAAAAAGGTAGGCATTGTTCGACCAACTCCCCGGTTGCGAGTACTTCAGCAAGTAGGAACTTCTTGAAATCCAACGCGGTTTCATAGTCGATGTTTTGTTCCAGGATAATATGAAGTATGGGTGTGAGCTGGAGCATCAAAGGTTGGCACGCGAGGGAATCCATAATATTTTTAACGAACTCCTCAATATCGCCAAACTTTTTGCGTTGCAACGAAGCTTTTAACCGACCTTTGAAATTTTCAAACCATGACTTATATTCCCTGATTTGCAATTGAAGGAACAAATCCTCTTTGGTTTTGAAATAAAGAAAAATTGTACCTTTTGCCAGTCCCGCCTTTCTGGCAATTCTGGAGACGCTTATGTTTTGAAAATCTCCTTTGCCCAATAGATCTACAGCGGCATTAAGAATAGTTTCCCTCCTTTCAAGTTTTTCGTCACTGCTTACAGCGCGTAGTTTTTTAACCATTGTTTTTATCCTGATAAATTAATTGCCGGAAGTATAAATGACCGGCGGTCATATGTCAATTCAAAGTATCAGTAAATCGCACCCGTACAAATACCGAAAATTTGATATAATAACTTCATGGCTGTGAAGTGGAGCGGCAGGAAAATAATTCATATCGATATGGATGCCTTTTACGCCTCCATTGAGATGAGGGATAATCCCTCCCTGAAAAAGAGGCCGATAGCGGTCGGCGGAAGCCCGGGAGAGCGCGGGGTCATCTCGACAGCGAATTACGAGGCGAGGAAGTACGGCGTGAAGTCCGCGCTCCCGTCGTCTAGAGCGATGCGCCTCTGCCCGAATCTCCTCATACTCCCACCCGACATGAAAAAATATGTAGCCGTATCAAAGGTAATACGGGAGATATTCAGCCGGTTTACGGAGATCTACGAGCCTCTCTCTCTCGACGAGGCGTTCCTGGACGTCACCGGATCGACCGATTTTCAGGGGAGCGCCTACCTGATCGCGAAGGAGATAAGGAGACTCATTTTCAAGGAGACGTCTCTCACCGCCTCGGCTGGGATATCGCACAACAAGTTTCTCGCGAAGGTTGCAAGCGACTGGAAAAAGCCCGACGGCCAGTTTTTGATAAGCCCGGAGATGGTTGATGAATTCATGCCCCCTCTCCCTGTGCGGAAGATCTTCGGGGTGGGGCGGGTGACAGCCGAGAAGATGGGGGAGATGGGGATACATACTTGCGGCGACCTTCAAAAGCTGTCTGTGGAAAAACTTGTCTTGAAATTCGGCGGATTCGGGCGCGAGCTCTATCGCCTCTGCAGGGGGGATGACGACCGCCCGGTGGTGACTTCGCGCGTCCGGAAATCATTAAGCGTCGAGAGAACATTCAGCAGTGATCTGGCCGGGGAGGAAGAGCTCCTTGGGAAACTCCCCGGCCTCTATTTCGAATTCAGGGAGAGGCTCTCGCGGCATATCGAAAAGAGGGGTGCGTCACCGCTCAAGACGATGTTCGTAAAGATACGCTTTTCCGATTTCTCTTCGACGACGGTTGAGCGCCCCGTCGCGCCGGATATGCGCGCGGAGAGTTTCATCCCGCTTTTCAGGGAGGGTTACGAGCGCGCCGGAATGCCGGTAAGGCTCATAGGACTCGGTGTGAAGTTCGCAGGCTCCCCCTCCAGCCGCTCAATATCTGCCGAAGAGTCCCGCCAGCTCGCCTTTTTCTGATTTTCGAAATTTGACCAAGCGGATTATAGGAAATCCTGTAGTGAGTCAGTATTAATTCAAAATCTGTGAGTTTGGTTATAGCCAATCTTTGGCTCATTGGATTTTAGTTTGCAAATATACTCGGCTTCTTTTCTGCCAACTTCTTCCTTATCTGTTGATTCAAATAATATTTCTTTTCTGATTGTGAAATCAAATAGCTGTTCTTTTGTAAAATCTTTCTGAACTATTTCATTGTTCCACGAGCCAAAATAACGCAAAGAATGCCCACTTCCACCGACATCCTTGCCAACGTAAATTTTACCATTAGGAAATGTAAGCTTATATACAACGTAATCAAGATGCATATTGTTTGTCCTCACTATGCCAGTTTCGCAATATCCCCTAGTTTCTAGAGTTTGTCAGTAGCCTCGGTTGCCAGTTTATTTATATCTCAAATTTGGTTTGAGTGGTTAGACCTTGCAGCATTATGACAAGGAGAGGAAGGAGTTGCATCTCCGGCGTTATCCAAGCCGACTCACTACCGAAATTCCTAAAGAATTTGTTTTCAGTGGATTAGGTGATAGACTAAATAAATTAGGGAGATTAGTAGAAGGGATTATGAGGATTACCAGAGGACTATTCATCGGGACATTCTGTCTTTTTCTCGTCGCTTGCGGCGGGGAGGGGCCGAATAGCACTGCGGACGCCTCCGTTCCGCCCGATGAGACAAGGAGCAAACCTCTCACCGAGCTGAGCAAAGCGTCGCTTTCGCAGATGGAGATGGATGTCTTTAACCTCAACATCCCGGTAGAGAAATGCGATATTCGCAACTCCCCTTTCGCTTCCGATATGCTTTCCGTTATCACTGAACTTAACCTGCACCTCGGAGAGCTTGAGAACATCGAGCCTTTGGTCAGGGAGGTGCTCCTTCTCTCCGTTCCTCCCCGCGAGGAGGGGACAGTGGGGATATACCTCTGCGACGATTTGGAGTTCAGCGCGTCGACGCTTTTCCGCTCAACATTCATTTCGAACCAGTTCCTTGAGAGACTTCGCGACGGCGCAAGAACATGGGGGAGCGACGAGCTCTTCCTCCCCGCGCTTTCATACGTCGTATTCCATGAGTTTGCCCACGCCGCTCTGAACCATTCGGTGGTGAAACTTCCGGGGGAGAACGACTCCGGCTTTCCGGCTGTTGACAGGTTTGAATTCGATTTCCCGCAGGAGGTCGAGGCGGACCGCATAGCCTACAACCTTATGACCGCAACGGGTCAGGACCTTCTCGGCATAGTGGTAGCGCAGTCGCTGGATAACCTGTAATCTCTCTCCCATATGGGACGCGTCATTTCCAGCTGGGGCAATTACCCGAAAGTAACGGCAGAAACCTCTTCATTCCATATCGAGGAACAGCTCACCCCGCTTGTTCAAAACGGCGCAGACATCATTGCCAGGGGGATGGGGCGCTCATACGGCGATTCCGCGCTCGCGCTTCAAGCGATATCGACCCTCCCGCATAACCGGATAATTTCATTTGATGAAGAGAGCGGTTTGATAACATGCGAATCGGGGGTAACTCTTGAGACGATCCTCGACGAACTTGTTCCGAGGGGGTGGTTTCTCCCGGTTACGCCGGGGACGAAATATATCACGGTCGGCGGGGCGATAGCTTCGGACGTTCACGGCAAGAACCATCACAAGGAGGGGACATTTTCCGAGCATGTCATCTCGCTTAGGATAATGCTGGCCGACGGAAGCGTGGTCGACTGTTCGCCAACGGAAAACGAAATTCTATTCCGATCTACATGCGGAGGGATGGGGCTTACCGGAATAATTCTGTCAGCTATATTCCGCATGAAAAAGATCGAAAGCGCATGGATAAAGCTGAAGGAGATTCGCGCTTCAGGTCTCAGAGAACTGATGAGCCTTTTTGAAGCTTCGGTTGAAAGCGAATATTCGGTGGCATGGATAGATTGCCAAAAGCGCGGGGGCGATATGGGGCGAGGCGTGCTGATGCTGGGTGAACACGCAACGAAGGGTGAACTCCCTCCCGGCAGGGAACCGCTTGCTCTTCCGCGAAAAACGCGGCTGACTGTCCCTTTCTTTCTCCCCGGCTTTCTTCTTAACAGGTATTCCGTCACGGCGTTTAACAATGTTTATTGGTCGTTGCATGGCGGAGCGGAGCGGCTGGTCGACTACGACACATTTTTCTATCCTCTTGATTTTGTCGGGAGCTGGAACAGGATATACGGAAGGGCCGGCTTTCTGCAGTATCAGTTCGTCCTTCCAAGGGAGTCTTCAATGAACGGGATTTCCGAGGCGCTTCGCGAGGTGGCGAGAAGCGGCAACGGCTCGTTCCTGGCGGTGCTTAAACTTTTCGGCGCAGAAAATAAAAATATCCTTTCATTCCCTATGGAGGGGTATACGGTAGCGCTCGACTTTCCCGTATCGGGAAAATCGTTCCGGTTGCTGGACCGCCTGGATGAGATTGTTGTCGCTAACGGCGGTAGGATCTATCTCACAAAAGACGCGAGAATGCCTCGTGATGTATTCAGAAAAGGGTATAAAAGAGCGGAGGAGTTTCTCGATCTGAGGCGGAGCGGTGGCGGGCATTCCCGTTTCATCTCTCTTCAGTCGGGACGGCTCGGAATATGACGGCTGGCGATTTCAGCCTTGGCGGGGTATTTTATCTGAATGAGTGAAAAGTGGATTCTCTTTTTGGGGGCCGGTTCCGATGTTGCGAGAGAACTTGCGAAGCTCTACGCGATAGAAGGTTACAACCTCTATCTTGCGGGGCGGGATGTATCCGAGATGGAGGAGCTTTCCTACGCTCTTTCCAGAGCGTACGGGATAAAGGGGAGAGGCGCGGGTTTCGACGCCCTTGATTATGATTCTCACGCGAGGTTTTACTCTTCGCTGGAACCAAAGCCTTACGGTGTCGTATGCGCGTTCGGCTATCTGGGGGTGCAGGAGAGGGCCGAGTCCGAATGGGATGAGGCGAAAAAGATACTGGATACGAATCTTACCGGCGCCGTTTCGATTCTGAATATCGCGGCGAACGATCTTGAATCGAGGAAGTCCGGATTTATTATAGGTATCAGCTCCACCGGGGGGGACAGGGGGCGTGCGACGAATTATATTTATGGAGCGGCCAAGGGGGGATTCTCTTCATACCTCTCCGGTCTGAGGAACAGGCTTTATCGGCATGGCGTATCGGTGCTTACGGTTAAACCCGGCTTCATGGCGACAAAGATGACCGCCCACCTCGGTCTGCCTAAGCTTCTTACTGCCTCGCCTGCCAGTGCGGCGGGGGATATTTTCAGGGCGGCGAGAAAGGGGAAAAACATTGTCTACACAAAGTGGTTTTGGGGGATAATCATGTTTGTTATTATCCATATCCCGGAGGGGATTTTTAAGAGGATGAAGATATGAATGACATTAGGGGGAATGATAATGGCTATTGATAAAGATCTGTTGCAGATATTGGCATGCCCCAAATGCAAGGGCGATCTGGCTCTCACCGCAGAGGGGGACGGTCTCGTTTGCGCGAAATGCAGGCTGATGTATGAAATCAGGGATGAAATTCCGGTGATGCTGATAGATGAAGCGATTCCGCTGGGCGAAGATTTAAAGCCGAAATAGGGGACATGACTGCAAGGGTTTCCGCCGCGGTTATCGCCTTCAACGAGGAGGATAAAATCGGCGATTGTCTCAAATCGCTTTCGTGGGTCGATGAGATAGTCGTAGTCGATTCGCACAGTACCGACCGCACAAGGGAAATCGCCGCAAGTTTCGGCGCGAAGGTCATTGAGCGGGACTGGCCTGGAAACATCAAGCAGAAGAATTTCGCGCTGGAAAGCTGTTCGAATGAGTGGGTTATTTCGCTGGACGCTGACGAAAGGATTTCCGAAGCGCTGAAGGGGGAGATCCAAAACGCCCTGCGCGATCCTGCCGCCGACGGGTATGCGATGCCCCGCAAGGTTTTCTATATCAACAGGTGGATCACCAATTGCGGATGGTATCCAGCCCCAAAGGTCAGGCTCGTAAAAAAGGATTTAGCGAAATGGGGGGGGGTCGATCCTCACGATACCCTATTTGTAAAAGGGAAGATCGGAAAATTTACAGGTGATATTTACCACCTGTCATTTGATTCGATTTTTGATCATTTCAGGACCATCGACAACTTCACCAGAATAGGCGCTATCGAGGCTCATAAAAAAGGGAAGAGAGCAGGCGTGATCGATATTACGCTACGGCCGTTATTTACATTTATTAAAATGTACGTTTTCAAACTCGGTTTTTTGGATGGTGTGCCGGGATTTATCGCCTCTTCCCTGTCCGCATACCATACTTTCTCAAAATACGACCGTTTATTTGATATTCAGGAGAGCGAATAGTTTTTTTTCTCGGTAATTCTGCGGCTTTTGCCGGATCCGCTATAAATCGTATGCCTGTTTATGCCTAAAAATAATACCTGTATCGTTTTAATATGCTTTAATTGTTGAAAAATCAAGCAAAATTTGCGTTTTTTGGATCTTTATAATAATATAATACACAAAGAGTATAGTTCCCTATTTTAGGTGAGCTGATTATTTTGGTGCTTATTAGTCTGTTTTCTGAATCTTGTTTTGAACAGGAATTATGCTTGGGTATGGTTTTGCTGTTTTTGCAGGTGTAACTCGTTTGAATACAATAGAAATAGATAAAATTGTATTTTCGTAGATATTTGGCTAGAGGGTATTAGACGAAATGTTTGCAAGGAATTCACGCCTTATTTTACTGGCTGTTTTGACAGTATTCCTGTCCGATTTTTCGGTGCATGCAGGTGTATATAGCGGGGTAATAAATTCAGATTTGGTAATGGCCGCGGTAAAAGGCGATGCTTCCAAGGTTCAATCGCTGCTCGATCAGGGGGCCGACGTAGACGCCCAGAACAAATATGGAAGCACAGCGCTTATCGAGGCCGCAGGGAAGGGTCATCTTGAACTCATATCGCTCCTTCTGGAGTACGGAGCTGACATCAACGCCACAAGCAGATATGGCACATCGGCCCTGATGATGGCGGCGGAGAAAAGCAATCTCCCTTTGGTTGAGTTTCTCATTGAGAATGGGGCCAATGTTAATACAAAATCACAGGATGGGGAAACCGCCCTGATGAAAGCATCGGCAAACGGGGATATTGAGATTTTTCAGCTATTGCTGGACTCGGGCGCATATGTGAACGTCAAGGACAATCACGAGGGGTACACAGCTCTTCTGCTTGCCTGTGAAAATAACAACGTAGAGATTGTGAAGATTCTTATAAAAAACGGCGCGAACGTGAACTCACGAAATGTTTGGGGAACCACCCCGTTGATATGGGCAAGCAACAGAGGGGAGACTCAGATCGTGAAAATGCTCCTCAAAAGGGGCGCCGATGTAAATGTTAAAATCGCCGATGAGGATGGCGTTATCACCGCTTTGAGCCGCGCGGAGAGACGCGGTTATTGGGAAATAGTCGATATTCTTAAAAAAGCGGGAGCCAAAGAATAATCCCGCATACGGATATAGAATTCCACCTCTGTTTTTCCAAAAGGTGGATGAATGTCTGCCGTTTGTGGTTGTCTAGATTTTCAGAGATATTGAAGGGTGCTGTTTGTCGCGAGTATGATCGGGGGGATTATTGTTGCCGGTATCTTTGGCGCTCGGAGTTATTAATCTGGTGAAATCAATTCCGATCTTTTCCTGATATTCCTTCTTGCTACTTGCCTCGTTTGGTTCAAGTTTTTCAATGTTCTGCCCCGGCAGGTTTGTAATGACTTCGTTTGCCTTCCTCTCTTCGGCGGCATTTTGTCCAGGAAGGGAGACGGGATCTTTCCCTTCATTACCCGGTATAGACGGCTTTTTTACCTCTTCCAGTTTTTTTGCAGCCTCGTCCGGAGCCCCTAGGAACATGTTTCTATCATCCTGAAGGGCCGGGTCAAGTTTGTTGTACCTCTTATCGGCGTAGGCAAACGCCTCCTGGCTCTGGGCAACGTTGGATTTCATTTTGATCTCGCTCGATTTAACTATATATTTCGTCGCGGCAAAGTCGTAGGGTTCCCTGCTGAATCCTATTCTCGGTCTACCATATGCGTCATACTGCTGGCTGTAATGCGTTGTCTCGGCATGGTTGGTCTGACGTCCCTCTTCCTGCCCCGCTATTACCCCGAAATCTTTTTCCGGAACGTTGTTGATCACCATTTCCATTCTTGGCGAGGTTCCGTTCCCCCTGTATGACGAAGCATCCATTTCAGCTGTGAGGCCATGTTTTCCAAGGCTACCAAGCTTTATATGCTCTCCATTTACGTCGGTTGACCCCCCTGAGCCGGGGAGCTTTAGATCCTGGACGGAAGCTTCCTGTGACGAGACAGCCTTGAATTCGACCCTTTTGTGAGGTTTAGGGATGAAAATGGCGTCTTCGGCAATACTTGTGCGCGCAGGGGTGACCTTCTGAGTGTTTAGCTCGTGAGTTTTTCCAACGCTTAGTTTCGCGTTCGTAAGACCTATTTCCAACTAATTAATCCTCTCAAAATTACCTGCTTCCTGTCTACCATAATACCAGATACTTTATACCTCTTGAAGGTACTACTCTTCTCTCTTCGGTTGGAATATGTGAAACTTTAGTTTTTTTGTTACAAATCTGGACAATTCGTTCCTTGAGAAAAAGAGTGAAATTCTGATACACTAAACTCCAAACTTAGGTTGAGAAAGCTTTCGACAAATTTGTGAAATGCCATGGGGGGGAGATGACTGAAGGTCCAGGCCAGGATTTAATAGGGAAGATCAGGATTGTTCCGGATTTTCCCAAAAAAGGGATAGAATTTTTCGACATTACCACTCTTTGGAATGACGCTGAGGGTTTTAAAAAACTCAACGACCTCTTTTATGAAAATTACAAGGATAAAGGGATCACAAAGGTAGTCGGGATCGAGGCGCGGGGATTCCTGACCGCCTCGGTAATGGCCTACAGGCTCGGTTGCGGTGTTTCGCTTGTCAGGAAGCCGGGAAAGCTCCCGTATGAGACGATCTCGGAATCATATGAGCTCGAATACGGTACCAATGAAATACATCTTCATAACGACGCTGTGCACAAAGGTGATGTAGTCCTATTGATGGATGATCTTCTCGCTACCGGAGGGACAATGGCCGCCACAGTAAAACTGGTGGAAAAACTGGGTGCAAGCATAGCAGGGATCGCCTTTATCGTAGAGCTTGATTTCCTGAAAGGGCGTGAAAAGCTTGGGGGGCATGAAATTTTATCATTGATACGGACAAGCTGAAAAAGGTTTCCGCTCCTTTTCTGTTCATATTTTAGAAGGTTCGAAGCGGGTAGTATAGTCCGGGGTGATGGATAGCCGATAACTGCTTAAACGGGGGGTGTTATGGAGTTTTTCAAAAAGTATTTTGGAAACCTCGTTCTGCACCGGGGGATTTCCATACAGGTAAAGATATTCGGCATTCTCTTTGCCTTTCTCATAGCCCAATCCCTGATACAGCTATATCTCAATATTGAGCAGGGGAACAACGCCCTCTCCCAGATAACCAAATCGCTGGATGAATCACTTGAAACCCTCACTGAAAGTCAGGGCAAGCGGCTTGACCAGATCAATAGTGCGCAAAAGGAAGAGATGCATGTCATGAGCAGGCTGATTATCGGGAGCATCAACGATATGATGATGACCGGAAACGCCGACATAGTAAAAGAGTGGTTCGAAGAGGTCGCCAACGAGGAGATGTTCTTGAAGCTTCAGCTTTTCCGCACATGGAACCACCCTGGTGAAGTTTCGTTTCGGGATAATGAAACTATAAAAACGGTTAATTACGTTCTTGAAAACAGCACGTTCCGTGAACGGATGATCGAGGAGAAAGAGGTCATTGAAGATTCCTTGATGGATGAATTCAACAAGGCCATGGAGAGCGGAACCCCGCGTTTCATTGAGCAGGATATGGGGAGTGTTCCCGCCTTTACCGGCCTCTTCGTTCTGCCGAATACGGAAGAGTGCCAATCCTGTCACGGCGAGGATCACAAGACGCGAGGTATTCTCAGGGTCACCATTTCAGCAAAAAACGTGAAGATGGCTGAGAACGATATCCGTAAACAGATGGAAGATGCGAAGGTCTTGCAGGAAAAAGAGGTTTCCGAAGTAAAGGGAGAAAGCCGCACCGCGAGGAACATCTCCATTATCGCGGCCATAGTGCTTATCACTATCAACCTCCTTGTTTTGAATTCCTTCTTCAGGGTTATGGTGGTAAAGCCGGTGAATGACATTTCCATTATCGCTGGGAAGATCGCTGGGGGAGATCTAAGGACGGAAATCAAGATGGACCGTGACGATGAGATCGGCGACCTGTACAAATCCCTAAGCGAGATGAAGGAAAACCTTAAAAGAATGATAAATCAGATTCACAAGAGTTCCATGGATGTCTCATCCGCGGCATCGAACTTGAACAGCTTCGCGCTTCATATAAACGAAGGAACAACCAAGCAGACCGAACAGTCAACCCACGCCGCTACATCCGTAGAGGAGATGTCGAGCACCATCACCGAGATAGCGAGAAGCTCTTCGGAAGCTCTGGGATCCTCTACCATGGCACGCGAGACTGCTGAAAGAGGGGCAAAGGCCGTGCAGGAAACAGTGGAAGGGATTCACAGGGTTTTCAAAGCGATGGAAAAATCGAGCGCCATGATCAAAACGCTCGGAGAAAATTCAAACGAGATAAACAAGATAATTTCGGTTATTGACGAGATAGCCGAACAGACAAATCTTCTTGCGCTTAACGCCGCCATTGAGGCTGCCAGGGCAGGCGAGGCTGGTAGAGGCTTTGCGGTTGTTGCGGACGAAGTAAGAAAGCTGGCTGAGAGAACGACAAAGGCCACCAAGGAAATAGCCGGGATGATCCAGAAGATACAGAATGACACAATCGAGGCTGTCGGTTCGATGGATGAAGTTATGACTGAGGTAAAGCAGGATGTCTCCCTGGCGGATGAAACAGGCAGGTCGCTTTCCGAGATAGTGAAAAAGGTGGAAATTTCCACGGATATGGTGAATCATATTGCCACGGCCTCTGAAGAGCAGTCGAAGACTGTGGAGGAGATTGCGAGGAACGTAAACGAGGTGGCCCAGGTCAGTATTGAAACCTCGAAAGATTCGAAAGAAACGCTGGTCGCCGCCCAAAAACTTTCAGTCCTGGCGGATGATCTGAGTAAACTTGTTTCACAGTTCAAGATTTAATGTTCTCGGCAGGGATTTTGCCGGGAAGATGGAGAATTTATTGGCAAATTGAAGTGATGTCGAATTTTTATAACGTTTTGTTTAGGGGCTTTTCAGTTAATCATATGCTTGATTTTCCCTGCGCCATCGACTATAAACATCGGTTCAGGTTTACGGCGAAAGGGGAAAGTGGAAATCAGAGGGTAAAATTACTCTCTCGCTGGCCCATTTTGGGGCGTTATTGTGAGAAAATATTTGTCTAAAGTCGGCTAACGTCATTGTTGAGCCTTCTTTCGGCTGTTTGGTAATTGGGGGGATTCGGTTTGCAAAGCTATTTGGCAGGTAAGGTATGAAAGTACTTTTTAGTTCCTGGCAGAACAAGATAGTCGACAACCGGGAGAGGTCCGAGGATGCTTGGGAAGATTCCCCAAATGTAAAACTCCCGGATACTTTCGATGGGGAGAGGAAATTCTCCGGTTTTATCGGATGGGGAGGTATGATCCTTCTCGACAAAGGGGCGGATGCCGTCGAGATGACATATCAGTACGCGAAATCCCTTCAGGCCAGCTCATGCGCCAAATGTTTCCCCTGCCGTGCCGGCACGAAGGTTATGGAAGATGCCCTTGAGAGGATAGTCGATGGGAAAGGTTCCGAATCCGATTTCACCCAGCTTGAAGGGCTGTGCGATGATATTTCTAAAAACTCGAAATGCGGCATAGGTCAGCTTGGCCCTAAGCCGATAGTGGACGCCGTCACTCATTTCAAGGAAGATTTCATGGATTACATTGCCGGGAGGAAAAAGCGCCCGGGACACAGGTATCCATATAAAATGACCGCTCCGTGCACTTCGGCGTGCCCCACCGGCATGGATATTCCCGCGTACATTGAGTTCATCAAGGACTCCGATTTCAAGGGCTCGCTTGAAAATATCAGGGAGGCAAGCCCTCTTGCCAGCACGCTTGGGCGGGCATGTTTCCATCCGTGCGAGAACAACTGCCGAAGGGCGAACGTCGATACCTCCATCGCCATCTGCAAACTGAAAAGATCCGCCTGGGACTGGGAGGATCAGCACGAAGTCGAAAAACCATCCAACCCGAACAGGCACAAAAGGGAAGAAAAGATCGCCGTTATCGGCGGCGGTCCTGCCGGTGCCTCGTGCGCATACTACCTCGCGCTGGAGGGATACCGCGTAACTGTTTACGAAAAACTCCTCAGTTGGGGCGGCGCGTCATGGACCGGCATTCCGCAGTACAGAATTCCAAAGGAGATATTGAGCAGGGAGTACCGATATCTCGAAGATATAGGCATCGAGTTCAAGTTCGGTGTTGAATTCGGCAAGGACGAGACCTTCAAGTCGCTCCGTAAAAAGGGGTACAAGGCGTTCTTCCTCGCGACAGGCGGCGATCTTTCGAAGGACGCCCGCGTGAAGGGGGAGCATGACGGTCATGAAGGATTCTATGGAGGTATCTCCATACTGAAAGATGTTGTAATGAACACTATGCCGAATCCTCCTGTAAAACCCCCAGCGCTTCCGACGCCGGAGACTGTGCTCGTCATAGGCGGAGGAAATACGGCGTTCGACTGCGTAAGAACGTTTATCAGACTCGGTTCAAAGGATGTAAACATTGTATATAGAAGAACGAAAAACGAGCTCCCCGCCGATCCGCATGAGGTTCATGAGGCGGAGGCCGAGGGGGTCAAGTTCCAGTTCCTCCTTGCCCCTACCAAGATCGTGGCGAAAAAGGGGAAGGTAGTCGGTCTTGAGTGTCAGAAGATGCAGCTCGGCGAGCCGGACTCCTCAGGCAGAAGAAGCCCGGTGGCTGTTGAAGGTTCCGAGCATGTTATCAAGGCGGATATGATAATCGCCGCCATAGGACAGGATTGCGATATCAAATATCTCGATGAAGAGCCGACAATAAAAAAATCCAAATGGGATACCATCGTCACGAACGAAGATACATACCAGACCGAAGTGCCGGACGTATTCGCGGGGGGGGATGTTCAGACCGGACCCCTGACCCTCGTAACGGCGGTCGGTCAGGCGCGTCGCGCGGCGCAGTCCATCGGACAGTACTTGAGGGGTGAGCCGATACGCATCTCCGACGAGCAGGCGATGGAAAAGGTTATCGCGAAGATCGGCGCGTACGATAAAAAGGAAATTATCCCGATGCCGGGCGGTTGGAGCAGGCAGGAGATGCCCATCTGTGGCGCGGACGACAAGCTGAAAACTTTCACGGAAGTGGAGCTTGGGTATACTACCGAGCAGGCGATGGAAGAGGCTGCGCGCTGTATGCGATGCTACATAGTAGGGATGGTCAGCATTGCCGGAGATGGAAAATGAGCAGTCCGGTGAAGGAAAAAGCGACAATGGTAGAACTTTCCATTAACGGCAAGAGCGTCCAGGTAAAATCCGGAACTACGATACTGAACGCGGCGCGCGGTATCGGCATCAGCATCCCTACACTTTGCTACATGGAGAAGCTCAAACCGATCGGCTCGTGCCGTCTCTGCTCCGTGGAAGTTGAAGGGATCGATTCATCCGTTATGTCTTGCACCACGCCGGTAACGCAGGGGATGAAGGTCACTACCCACAGCGAGAAACTGGAAAAATACAGGCAGGACATGATGAAGATGATCCTTCTGAATCATCCTCTCGACTGCCCGGTATGCGAACGCTCGGGCGAATGTTCGCTTCAAAACAGGACTTTTGAACTGAACGTCCTCGGCCATGACTGGAAGACAAACAGCCATAAAAAGGTTCCGGTGGTCGACTGGAGGCTCATCCGATACGACGAGAATCTCTGCATCATGTGCGAGCGGTGCGTGAAAGTATGCCTCGAGGTTCAGGGCGTCGGCGCCTACAAGGTTGATGGCAACGGATACGCCGCGAAGATAAATACCGTGACCGGCGAACCTCTTGATTGCGATTTCTGCGGGCAATGCATTTCTGTCTGTCC
>Ga0224496_10001388_pt1 | contig 15184 bp, 14 predicted proteins | sample SF_Jul11_sed_USG_2_FD_168127 | JGI IMG/M metagenome (GOLD analysis project Ga0224496, IMG submission 168127) | Sediment microbial communities from San Francisco Bay, California, United States - SF_Jul11_sed_USGS_8_1 | ecosystem: Environmental > Aquatic > Marine > Sediment | place: USA...
GACAACCCCACAGCCTTCGTAGTAACGCCGGTTGGGGTAGCCCTCGGCATACTTATTCGTAAAGACCGAACCGGTCGCCTCCATAACGGCCCGGGAGGCGAAGTTCTCTGAGGCAATCAGGTGGATGTGGGTGTTCTGGCGCTCCAGATCCTTGCGGATCAGCGCGGCCATCTCCGGGTCGACCTCTTCGAGTGGACGATTGTCAATCATGGTCACTGGCTCCGTTGGCGACGAAACCGTGATCGTAACAGCGACACGGTGGCCGCCGGTCTAACGTGATCCTATGGAGTCGTTGCGTCATCTCATCGAACGTTTTGATCATGTTGCCTATGCGGTGGAAATGATCGAAGACGCCCTTCCCACACTCGATCTGATGGGCGCATCCTTTTACGACGGGGCCGACCATGTCCGCAACGAGTTCCGGTGGGCTCAATTCAAACTGCCCGACGGCAGCAAGCTGGAATACCTGGCCCCGCTGACGGAAACGAGCTTTCTTCGCAGATATCTCGATACCCGCGGACCCGGCATGCACCACATCACCCTAAAAGTCACAAACCTGAAAGCTGCCGCTGCCATCTGCGAAACGCAGGGATTCACCGTCACGGGATATAGCGAATCGGAGATGTGGAGCGAACTATTCATTCATCCCAAGAGTGCCAACGGAGCCCTCATCCAACTCGCCAGGTGGGACTACAGCCACACCCTCGCAACTACGATCGAGTCGGTGTTGGCTGGTTCGGTCATCGACGACACCTGAATTCCGGTCGTACGACCGACGGATCTCCTGACCCAAACGCCGTCTCCCGAATGCTCTAGCCGTACACTGGATCGCATGATTTCAGAAGCAACCACTGTCACCGATAAGCTCGTCGCCGCTTTTGCCGACCTGATTCCGCAGCTTTCTCAATCGAGCCCTCCCCCAAACCGAGAAGCACTGGCAACCATCATCGCCGACCCCAACACCCACCTTTTCGTGGCAGAAGACGGCGACGCCATCGTCGGGTCGTTGACGCTCATCATCTTCCGGAGCCCGACAGGCGTGCGAGCCCGAATCGAAGATGTCGTCGTTGCCGAATCCGCTCGAGGGACCGGCTTAGGCAGACGGCTCACCGATGCGGCCATCGAGCAAGCTCGCGCCACCGGTGCCAAAGCAATCGGACTGACCTCCCGTCCGTCGCGTGAAGCGGCCAACGGGCTATATCAGTCGATGGGATTCGAACAGCGCAACACCAACGTCTACGAAATGAAGCTGACCTGAATCGCTCTGACCTGTTCGAGCGCCGACTCAGAGAACAATCGGCCCCGGACGAAGGACGACCGGTTCTTCCCCGGTGATGTCGACCACCGTGGATGCAAGGCCGATTGACGCTCCCCCTGCCAGGTACCCGGCCACCCCGTTCCCGAGAACCGCAAAAGCGGCGTCGGGCGAGTGGCAGTCGGCCTCACCGCTTCGATTGGCTGACGTAACGGCCAACGGACCGGTACGCTCCAGCAGCGCCCGCGCTACCGGATGGTCGGGGATGCGAACCCCGATGGTTTTGCGTTCGGCGTCACCGAGGCCCTCGGAAACGAGAGGCCCCGCAGTGCAGACCACTGTGAAGGCGCCCGGCCAATGAGCGTCGAGCAGGGCCTTCGACCGGTCAGGCAGCTCCGCCCAGCCGGCCAGGGCCGTGACATCGTGGGCGAGCAGGCCAATCGGTTTGGCGGCCGAGCGTGACTTCAGAGTAAACAAACGTTCGACCGCGAGACGGTTCGCCGGGTCGACCGCCAGGCCGTACACCGTGTCAGTAGGGACTCCAACGATGAGCCCATCCGCCAACAGGGCCACGGCCTGCTCGACGGTTACGATGTTCACAGCCGTTGACCGACCAGATACCGGTCACGCCCCGTCAGATCGCGCCGTATCTGACCCGAGACCGTATCAGGCAATAGATCGAGCGCCGCGGCCGCATGTCCTGATCCGACTTCGATGAAAAACCACCCGCCTGGTCGAAGCCAGTCCCCGAGACCAGCCAGGAGAACGCGGAGCACCGACAGTCCATCTGAGCCGGCGGCCAACGCCAGGTGAGGTTCCCAGCCAGCCACCTCCTCGGGAAGCTCCTCCATTTCGAGGGTCGAAACGTACGGGGGGTTTGCGACGAGAAGATCGATCTGCCCGGCGAGCTCGGTGGGGAGAGCCTCGAAGAGGTCACCCAGAAACATCCGAACCGACTGGCCGTTGGCTTTGGCATTGTCGGCTGCCAGGTTCAGTGCATCTTCCGAAATGTCCGTGGCCACGACGTCGGCTTCTGGGTAAACCGCTGCCAAACCGACCGCCAGCGCCCCGCTCCCTGTACACAAGTCAACGATCAGCGACGGCGACTCGTCAGGAAGCGTGCACGCCAGCTCCCATAGATACTCTGTTTCAGGCCTGGGTATGAGCACTCGACGATCGACGGCGATTTCGCACAGCGCGAACGGAATTGACCCTTCGATGTATTGGAGCGGCTCACCAGCCAACCGGCGCCTGCATAGCGTGGAATAGGCGACCGCCAGCTCGTCGTCCATCGGAACACCAGCGATTACCTCTGCCCGACTTCGACCGGTGACTTTCATCAGAAGGCGTTCGGATTCGTTTCGAGGCAACCGGCCGGCGGCCATGATGTCGCGGGTCGTCATGGTGATCCCACCGCCCCGATCAGGATCGTGTCCTCATTCGACGCGCGATAGAAGGTGACCGACCGGACCTCGGTCTCGGCCTCGCGGAGCGCAAACAGCGAGCCTTCCTCGCCGAAACCCAAGCCAATAAATGCGGCTGAAACGTCCGCGGCATTGTCCATGAGAACGAGCTCAAGGAAGCGACGCACTGCCGACGCCGAGCGTGCCTGATCGTCGTCGCCAACTCCATCAACGAGCGCCAACTGCGCGACCATGACCGAACCGGACGAAACGACGGCCTCCAGGGAAATCGGGTCCGTTACCGCTCCCGCTTCAATCCTGCTGGTCGTAGCGAGCGCTGGGGCAGCTCCCAACTCGTCCGTGAAACGCTCGTCCCAAGCGGCGGCCAGCTCTGCTGGTCCGACTTCCAGTGCAACACTCTCGGGCGGATACGTGATCGAGACGGCCCCCGCGGTGGCCTTCGCTCCAACCGGTGAACGGTCGACATCACGTTCACCCCCTGGTGTGCAGGCGGCCAGGCCGACCACCAGTAGCACTGCCCCGACCCGCGGCATCATTCGCCTTCGGCGAGTCGACTAGCCATCTCCTCGGTCTGGAGCTGGGTAACAAATTCATCAAGGTCGCCGTCGAGGATCGAACCGAGCTGTTTGATCGTTAGGCCGATCCGATGATCGGTGACCCGATTGTCCTTGTAGTTATAGGTCCGAATCTTCTCAGACCGGTTGCCGGTACCCACCTGCGACCGGCGATGCTCGGAATACTCGGCTGCTCGACGTTCCCGCTCGGCTTCATATAGGCGGGCTCGAAGGATGCGAAACGCTTTTTCCTTATTCTGAAGTTGAGATTTCTCGTCCTGGCATGAGACAACCAGACCGGTTGGTTCGTGAGTGAGCCGTACGGCTGAGTCGGTCGTGTTGACCGACTGGCCTCCCGGACCCGATGAACGATACACATCGACCCGTACGTCGTTCATGTCGAGTTCGAGTTCCACCTCCTCGGCTTCAGGGAGAACCGCTACCGTCGCCGTCGACGTGTGCACCCGACCTTGTGACTCGGTCTTGGGGACCCGCTGTACACGATGGACGCCCGCCTCGTACTTGAGCTGTCCGAATGCACCTTTACCTTTGACAGCTACCGAGATCTCCTTGTAGCCGCCTGCTTCGGCGTCGGACGTCGACAGGGGCTCCATCCGCAAGTTGTGCCGCTCGGCGAACCGCTGATACATACGCATGAGGTCCCCGGCCCAGATGCCCGCTTCGTCACCTCCGACGCCCGCTCGGATCTCAAGGATCACGTCTTTTGTGTCATCAGGGTCTTTGGGGACGAGGCCAAACCTCAACGCTTCGACCAGCCGATCTGCTGCTGCCGAGCGCTCTGCGGCCATGTTGGCAAACTCTGCCTTCATCTCGGGATCTTCCTCGACGGCGGCGAGTTCGGCGGCTTCTTCGGAGTCGCCGATTGCTTGCTTCCACAGATGAAAGTCTTCAACGATCGCCTTCAGCTCGCTATGGCGACGACTCAGATCGGCATAGGTGTTGGGCTCATCATGAATGTTCGGGTCGAGCATGTCACTTTCGACCTCACCGAAGGTCCGTTCGATTTCCTCGAGCCGGGACAGAAGCATCTCGTCCATGCTCATTCTTCCTCGGCGGCTGCCGGCGTATCGGCGACCGACCTCGCCACGGCAACTTCTCCTCGTTCGTACAGCGCGTCAACGGAGGCGTCGTCGAGAGCTGCCACCAGGCTGGCGACGGCGACTTCGACCTGGCTGTCGTCAGGCTGGCCTGTGGTGAGCCTTTGGAGCCATAGCCCGGGGACCGCCAACGCTTTACCAAATCTGGAGTCGGCGCTGAGTCCGGCGTAGCGGAGAATTTCGTAGGCGACGCCTGCGATGACCGGAATGAAAACCAGCCGGCTGGTGATCAGCCACCAGATGGGGCCTTTCCCGATGATCGTGAAAACGGTGATGGCGAGGAGCAGCACGATCAGCAAGAAGTTGGTGCCACAGCGGGGATGCTCGGGACGGTATCTCTGGATGTTTGCCACAGATAGCGGGTCGCCTGCCTCGTAGGCATGAATCGTCTTATGTTCGGCGCCGTGATACTGAAACACCCGCTTGATGTCGTCCATACGGCCGATCAACCAGATGTAGCCAACGAAAACGGCGAGCCGGATCACCCCTTCGTACACCCCAAACAGCACCCGGCTCTCGCCTGCCAGCCAGTCGGCAGCAGCGGCCGGACCAAGGATGAACACCGCTGCGAAGAAAACCACGGCAAGGGACATCGAGCCGACCAGCTGCCACTTCGAGAGCTCTTCTTCTTCTTCGCCCGCCTGCTTTTGTGCCGACCACGTCAGGGCTCGCATCCCCAGCGTTACCGATTCACCGAGGACCATGACGCCACGAACAAATGGCATCCTGGCCAGGCGAGACCGCGACGACAGCCGGGGGAGCTCTTCACAGCGTGTTTCGATGGCTCCGGACGGTAGGCGGACGGCCACAGCCCAACCGCTCGGGGCGCGCATCATGACGCCCTCGATGACGGCCTGTCCCCCTACGGTTTGTTCGGGCGACGCGCCCATACGGATCCCTCCATGAACAAAACCACCGCCGCTGCGGTGGTTTTGTCGGACGTTGGTGAGTTAAGCCTCTTCGGGTGCCGGAGCAGCCGGAGCGGCGGTGGCGCCGGCTTTGGAAGCCCGACGCTGGAAGCGCTCAACGCGGCCCCCGGTGTCGACCAGCTTCTGCTTGCCAGTGAAAAATGGATGGCATTCGTTGCACAACTCAGCGGTAATGGCCGGAACCGTCGAACGAGTCGTGAACTCGTTTCCGCATGAACAGTGAACGCTTGTCTCGATGTAATTGGGGTGTATGTCAGTACGCATGAGAGTTACAACTCCTTGTCAGCTTCAATTATGCCGCGCGAGTCCAGAACTGGCGATTCGGCGAGATGCCCGGCGACTTCCTACGAGTTCTTGGCGACCTCGGCGAGGAACTCGGCGTTCGATTTGGTGCTTTTTAAACGGTCGATCAGCAGCTCAATGGCTCCGTTCTCGAGCGCCAGTAGAACCCGTCGGAGCTTCCACACCTGGGCGAGTTCATCACGATCGAACAGCAACTCTTCGCGACGAGTGCCCGACGCCTCGATGTCGATTGCCGGGTAAATCCGCTTGTCGGCCAACCGGCGATCGAGACGGAGTTCCATGTTGCCCGTACCCTTGAATTCCTCAAAGATGACCTCGTCCATCTTCGAACCTGTTTCCACCAGAGCGGTACCGAGAATCGTCAGGCTTCCGCCCTCTTCGATATTACGGGCGGCTCCAAAGAAACGCTTCGGCGGGTACAGGGCCGTCGAGTCGACGCCACCAGACAGAATTCGCCCGGACGCGGGAGTAGCCAGGTTATGAGCACGAGCCAACCGAGTGATGGAGTCGAGCAAAATCACCACGTCCTGGCCCATTTCGACAAGACGTTTGGCTCGCTGGATGGCGAGTTCAGACACCTGCGTGTGTTCTTCGGCCGGTCGATCGAACGTGGAGTAGATGACTTCACCCTTGACCGAACGCTGCATGTCGGTTACTTCTTCGGGTCGCTCGTCCACGAGGACGACCATCAGGTAACACTCCGGATTGTTGGCGGTGATCGACTGGGCGATCTCCTTGAGGACGGTGGTCTTGCCAGCCTTGGGTGGCGAGACGATCAATCCACGCTGCCCTTTACCAATGGGCGAGATGAGGTCGATGATCCTGGTGAGCACCTGACTCGGTTTGCCGTCCTCTTCCAGCCGGAGGCGTTCGTCGGGAAAGAGCGGGGTCAGTTTGTCGAACTTGGGCCGTTTCCTGGCCGTTTCGACGTCCATGCCCGAAACCGACTCGATCCGCACTAGAGCGGCAAACTTCTCCTGGGAGCGTGGCGGTCGAACCGGACCGGCAACCATATCGCCACGCCGGAGACCGAACTTGCGAACCTGGCTCGCTGAGACGTACACATCGAGGTCGCCGGGACGGTAACCCGAACAGCGGAGGAACCCGTAACCCTCGGGGAGGATGTCAAGCAGGCCTTCACGGGTCTCCATCTCGGACTCAGGAATGTCCGGCTGCGTATCGCGAGGACCGCGTTTGCGGTTGCGGTTGCGGTTCCGGCTGCGACTGCGATTGCCGTCGCCACCCTGCTGGTAGTCGTCGTCGTCACGGTTTGCCGATGAGTCCGAGTCGTCGTCCGAGTCAGAATCGAAATCGTCAGAGGATCCGTTGTCATCGGCTTGGACCTTGGCTTGGCTACCGCGAGATGGTTTGGCCTCGGTGGACCCGGATGCGTCTTTTGCCTCAACCTTGGGGGAAGCGGCAGGAAGCTCAACGGGCGCGGGAGCTTCAGTTGAGTCGAAGTTGTCAGAGCCCAAGATGGCGTCAATGAGCTTGGCCTTTTGTAGGCCGTCCGGTCCGATGCCAATCGCGGTGGCTATCGACCGAAGGTCATTGATCGTCTTGCCCTGAAGGTCGGCTCGACTGGTCATAGTGTCCTTTCCGAAACCGGTAGCGGTTCGAACTGTGGGGAGATCCTGGGCGGATTTGAACGTATAACGAACCGCACTCAGGGATGTCTCAGAGGTAACGCAGGACTGCGTTAGCACTCACTCTAGCGCATGTTTTTGGATCGAACAACATCGCCGGGACTAATGAGAACGGGTTGCCGACCGAATGTGCGCTTCGACGGTGGCCAGATCCGCCGGTAGCGACGCATAACGCTCGGGGAGATCCGCAATACCGGCGAGCCCCGCCGGGGTGTCAGGGGCGACACCGGTCGCCCGTTCGACCGTGTCGGCGAACTTGGCAGGGTGGGCGGTGGCGACCGCCACCACCGGCGTGTTGGCGAGGTCCAACCGCATTCGAGCTGCGGCGATTCCAATGGCGGTATGAGGATCGACGATCACCCCATGGGTTCGATACAACTCCCCCATGTAACCCTCGATCGCCGAATCAGCCATCCACGCCGACCTGAACAGCGACGTCACCCCGGCCATTTCGGCTGCCGGAATGTTGAGCACCCCTCGTTCCCGGAAGTCGGCCATGGTCGAAGCGAGCAGCTGCCCATCCCTTCCAAGAATGTCGAACAACAACCGCTCGAAATTTGACGGGACGGCGATATCCATTGCCGGGGCAACAGTCGGCACGACGTCCTGGATCGAAAGCGAACCAGAGGTGATCAACCGGCTGACCCCATGGTTGGCGTTGTTGCCTACGATGATTGACTCAATCGGAATGCCCATGGCCGAAGCCACGTAAGCGGCATAGGCATTACCAAAGTTGCCGGTGGGTACTGCGACCGAGAAGGGCCGGCGGTCGAGCCGGAGGTAGGCCCACACGTAGTAGGCAACCTGGGCCATGATTCGACCGAAGTTGATGGAATTGACGGCTGACAAACGCATCTCGGCCCGGAACGATTCGTCAGCGAACATTGCCTTGACCAGGTCCTGGCAGTCATCGAACGTTCCGTCAATCGCAATGTTGTGAACATTGGCGGCGTCCACGGTGGTCATCTGTCGACGCTGCACCTCGGAGACTCGTCCGACCGGATGCAAAATCACGACGTCAACGGACTTTCGATCGGCCAACGCGGCGATCGCTGCTGACCCGGTATCGCCGGAAGTGGCCCCAACGATGGTGAGACGCTCACCTCGTTTGGACAAGACGAGGTCGATCATTTGACCGAGGAGCTGAAGGGCAAAATCCTTGAAGGAAAACGTTGGCCCCCAGAACAGCTCCAGGAGGTGCAACTGATCACCGAGGTCTCGCAGCGGAGCAACTTGCGGGTCTTGAAATGACCGGTAGGCGGCCGACGTCAGCTCGCGAACCTCGACAGGACTGAACGTATCGCCGGCGAATCGGGTGACGATCGCAGCGCACACGTCGGGAAAGTCAGCCGTACTGAGATCCTCCAGATCTGCCTCGGACAACATCGGCCACACGTCGGGAACGAAGAGCCCCCCATCGGGCGCCAATCCGGCCAACAAGACGTCCTCAAACGACCAGCCCTCTACCCCTCCTCGGGTCGATAAGTAGGTGACCTGATCAGACATCGTCCGACTGCACGCGAATCGCGGCCGCCACCTGGGATACGCCGTCATAACCCGCAAGGTCAGCGAGCGCAGCACGCATTTCTCGCTCAGGCGCCGCATGGGTCACGATGAGCAGGGTCGCATCGTCACCGCGACCTTCTTGCCAGACGGAGCCGATGCTCACGCCGTGTTGGCCAAACATGCCAGCGACGGTGGCTAGAACCCCCGGACTGTCGTCGACCTCGAGGCGGAGATACCAACTCGTGGCCACCTCCGCAAAATCGACCAGGCGAGACGGCTGAAACTGCACCTTTGGGGTGGCTGCGGTTCCGGCCAGAAGCTCGCGGGCCGCATCAATCATGTCCCCAAGCACCGCGGTGGCCGTCGGTTCACCTCCGGCTCCAGGCCCAGAAAACATCAGTTGACCAATGGCGGGACCCTCAAGGAAGATGGCGTTCTGTGGTCCCCGGACGGACGCCAAGGGATGATCCTTGGCAACCAGAGTGGGATGGACCCGCACACAGACACCCCGGTCGGTCGACTGCCCCACCGCGAGTAACTTGATCACATATCCCAGTTGACGGGCAAAGGCGATATCGGCGCCATCCAGCCCCTCGATGCCTTCACGGTAGACCTGATCACCCGCCACCCAGGTTCCAAAGGCAAGGCTGGCCAGGATGGCGGCTTTCGAAGCGGCGTCTCCGCCACCGACGTCAGCCGTGGGATCGGCTTCGGCAAACCCGAGCGCCTGGGCTTCCGCCAACACGTCGGCATAATCCAGACCAGCTTCGCTCATATTGGTCAAGATGTAGTTGGTGGTGCCATTGACGATGCCAAGCACGGTGGTGATCTTCTCTCCTGCGAGCGATTGCGAGAGCGGCCGAATGATCGGAATGCCACCTCCAACTGCGGCTTCAAACAACAACGAAACGCCCGAAGACCCGGCGACTTTCAAGAGTTCGAATCCCCGCGCCGCCATGAGTTCCTTGTTGGCGGTCACGACCGGCTTTCCCGCTGCTAGCGCCCGTTCCACGAGGGTTCCGGCAGGCTCAAGCCCGCCCATCAGTTCAACGACCAGTTGGATGTCTGGATCGTCAACAACTCGATCGAGGTCATCGGTGAGCAGTCCGTCGTTGGTCGCAAACGGCCGTGCCTTGGTCAGATCCCGGACGCCAACGCGCCGCACCTCGAAAGCGATTCCCGACTTCAACGCGATCACGTCCTGCTCATCGAGCAATCGCTTCGCCAGGGAACCGCCAACGGTCCCGCCGCCCAGAATTCCTACACCAATCGTCGACATGTTTCTCCTTGGATCCGGGCACAGTAGCCGCCCGCCGGCAAATTCTTTATCTGACGAGTTCGTCGTTGGTCTCGCCGGGAACCGCGATCCGGTGCCGGCCGTCGGCCACGAAGATGACCGGTCGTCGCGGCAGCATGTTGTACCGGCTCGCCATGGCGTGGGCGTAGGCACCCGTGGCGGGCATGATCAGCAGATCACCTGGTGCGGTCTCGCCAGGGAGCAACATTTCTCCCAAGCGATCGCTCGTCTCACAGTGCCGACCGACGACCCGAAACGTTGTGTCGTGGGGTTGGTCAAATCGCGAAACGGACCGCATCTGGTACCTGGCGTCGTACAACGCCGGCCGCGGGTTGTCCGAGATGCCTCCATCAACCGCCAGAAACGGCCGGTCCGTGCCTTTTCTCGACACCGCCCGGTACAAGATCACACCGGCGTTGGCGATGATCGACCGGCCCGGCTCGACCATCAGCCTGATGCCCGGATGACCGGAAATAGCTTGTAACAGCGGCTCGGCGAAGTGCTCGACAGGCACGACTGGGTCATCGGCCAGATAGGGGACGCCAAAACCTCCGCCGACATCGAGATCGATCTGGTCGGCAGCGAATGAGTTCCGACGCTGCTCTGCAAAAGCCAAAACGGCCCTGAGCGCCATCACGTGGACGTCCGGGTTCCGCAGCTGTGAGCCGATGTGAATGTGCACCCCATGCAGACTCACCGCGTCTGCCAATTGCCCGATCGCCGCATCTGCCTCGACGTCAGTCATACCGAACTGGGCTTCGGAGCCGGTCGTGCGGATCTTGTGATGGGTGTCGGCTCCGACCTCGACGTTGAGTCGGAGCATGACTCGAACCGGTCGACCCGCCGCGATCGCAACCAGGCGAGCCATCTCGGCCGGATCATCGACGACGATTCGGCCAACGCCGACCGCTATGGCCGCTTCCAATTCTTCGTCGGTCTTTACATTGCCGTGGACGATGATCCGCTCCGGCGTCAGGCCGCCGGCCAGAGCCGTGGCGAGTTCGCCACCCGACACCACGTCAACCCACCAGTCAGCCCGGTTGAGGAGCTCGGCCATGGCAATGCAGAAAAATGCTTTGGCGGCATATGCCGTAACCGTTTGCGCACCAAACGCTTGCCGGAATGCCGCCAGGCGATCAACTACGTGACGCTCATCGACGACATAAAGCGGAGTCCCATAGATATCCGCGAGCTCGGACAGCGCACACCCGCCCAGGGTGTTCGCTTCCCAGTTGTCTGGCAATACGTCACTCAAGCCCACAGCGGTCCTCTTCGATTCGGCCCGTCAGGGTAGCTGCCTGGCTCGTCTCTATTGAATTAAGACAAAACATCTTGAAACATTGTTATATATTACTATTATCGGCTATACGACGCCAGGCACGCAGCGCTGGCACCAACCGAAGGATGGCAATGGCCCAGACGATCTACAACCCCGAGTACATGGCCTCGCTGCGAGGTCAGGTTGGCAACACTCGGACAACGATGGAGCAGACGTTCGGCGACCTCCGCAATCTGTACGAAGGCCACGGTGGACTTTGGGAAGATGCCGAGGCCAACGGCCCATGTGCGACATTCGGGCAACTGGTGACCGAATTCCAGACGGTCATGACAAGCTTCCTCGCCAATCTCGAAACCACGTCGGGAAACGTCCAGGGCTACGAAGAGGCGATGCTGAACGTGTCGCACACGTTCAACTTCGCAGCCTCCTCCTGACTGTGACGACCGAACGATGGGGCTTGCCGGAGTGGCACGCCCCACTCCTTGACCGGAGACTCCTTCGTGGCGTACCGCGACACACTCATCTGGGCCCTAGCTCGCTTGGAGACCCTCCGGGCCGAGTTGGAGGCAGTCGAAACGGACCTGATCCGCTACCGAAACTACCTGCCGAACGCGATCAACGCCCCCGTGACCTTCGACCTCCAAGATGAGGCTTGGACCTGGAAACTGGCCATAGATCGGGCACAGGCGGCGATGTCCTACTGGATCCGCGACCTACAAAACGAGATCGACCAGTTGACGCCATGACCGACCGAACCCGCTCGGGTGCCGGGGCGACCGCAACCATCTGCGTGGTGTCCGAGGGGTCCGCGGTAGATCTCTGTGTCACGTTCGGACCGGCGACGACGGTCGGTCACCTCGCCGAAGAACTGGCACACCGACTTCCAGGTAGGTGGGCTGACGGACTGTGGATCGACGGTAGCCAGTTCGCGAATGATCGCTACCTGGTCGACACGCCCCTCACCGACGGAGCGGTGATCTCGGCAACCCAGCCGGCTCCGGAACCCCTGGCAATCGGCCAGATCGTTGCGGTTGCCGGATGGGACGCCGGCCGACAGGTCCGACTTCAGGCAGGAAGCTATCCAGCTGGTGCCGTGGCCAGCGAGCCTGTCAGGGTCGATCGCAACGGGCTGCAGGTCGGCGGCTCACCGGCGGTTCCCTACGGTTCGACGTTCGGCGACGGAAGAACTGCCTGGAGATACGAACCCATTCCTCATCAGGTCTCACCGCCGGGCGGACCGTTCAACCGTCCACCACGGCCACCGCAGCCCATCTTGGCGAATCCGCCACCGCTGCCCAAACGAGAAGCCGCCACCAGGACAGGGACCGTTCTCCGCTGGACGATGATCGCCGGACCTCTCCTCATGGGCGCTGTAATGATCCTCATCTTCCGGCGACCCTCTTTCGCCATATTCATGGCCCTGGGCCCACTGATGGCCATCATGAACTGGGTCGATGGAAAGCGGCGCAGCACGCGGACCGACCGTATCGCCGATCTCGCCTACCGGGCGGCCCTGGGATCAGCAGTCAAGAAGTACCGCGGGTGGCTGGCGTCGAGACAGGCCGACTCAAGTCGGCTGCACCCGGACCTGGCTACGGTGCTCAGCTGGCCCACCTCGGGTCATCACCGTTTGTGGGAACGCCGACCCCATCACCCCGACTTCGGCCTCGCGCTGGTTGGATACGCACCCTTACCAAACTACCTACCAGTCGAAGGGCCGCCCGATCCACATGCGATAGAAACCCTTGGGAAGCAGCTCCCCGTGGCCACGTTTCCGATCGTCGCCAGCCTCGCTCCCGGGCGGGTGATCGGCATCGTCGGTCCGCAGCCGGAAACGGCCGCGTTGGCCAGGGGCCTCATCGTTCAACTGGTCATCCACCAGGGGCCAGCGGATATTCGTCTCCGGGTCTCTGCATCGCCATCGCGAGCCGGCGACTGGACGTGGACATCGCTCCTCCCCCACGCCCGCCGGGACGGCGGCCACACGATCGAAGTGACTGCCGAAGCGGCCGAGGGACTACTAGCTGGAGAAGCAGCGGTCCTGGTCCTCGATCACCTCTACGAACCACGCTTCTCCGGGGCGGTGCGACGCTACGCCGAACAACAGGGGACGGTCGTCGTTGTCGCCGATCACCCGAGCCAGCTTCCGGCTACCGTTGACCAGCTCGTCAGCATCTCGGCCCAGGGAATCACGTTCGTCGATTCGTCGTCGAACCGGACGTATACCGGTACCGGTGTCTATCCGGCGACCGACGTTTGTTCGGCGGTAGCCCGCACCCTCATGTCCATCCGTGATCCCGAATCGGAAGCGCGCGACGGAACATTGCCACCCACCGTCGAGCTCTTCGATCTCCTGGGTTTTCAAAACCTGAAGCCGAACCAGGTGATCGAGCGTTGGCAGCGCGAACCGGGTGTCATCGCTGCTCCGATCGGCCTCGCCGCCGACGGCGTTGTCAAGATCGACATCGTCAAAGACGGACCCCACGGCCTTCTGGCCGGAACCACCGGCGCAGGGAAGAGCGAACTGTTGCGAACCTTGATCGCCAGCCTCGCCGCCACCGTCAGTCCCGAGCACGTGAACTTCGTCCTCATCGACTACAAAGGCGGGAGCACCTTTGACGCCTGTGCTGACCTGCCGCACGTGGTGGGGGTGGTCACGGACCTGGATGAACACCTGGCCGCCAGAGCCATGACCTGTTTGGAAGCCGAACTCGGCCATCGCGAACAACTTCTGCGATCCGTCGGCGTCTCGGACCTGGCCGGCTACTTGAGCCTGACCGGTCAGAGTTCGCTCCCCCGGCTCTATTTGATCGTGGACGAGTTCGCGACGATGGCCGCGGACCTTCCCGAGTTCATGGATGCCCTGGTCGACATCTCCGCCCGGGGGCGATCGCTCGGAGTGCATCTCATGCTTGCCACGCAACGGCCAGCCGGAGTCATCAAGGACACCATCCGGGCCAACACCAATCTTCGGATCGCCCTCCGTGTACAGACCACAGCTGACTCACGCGATGTGCTCGACGACGACTCCGCCGCGCGGTTGTCGCGCTCTACGCCCGGTCGCGGCTATGTGAGATTTGGCCCGTCTGAACTGACCGGATTCCAAACCGCACTCGTATCGAGCCGATCTGCGAACTTGCCAGCCAACCGGCTCCATCTCGACCCTATCGGCCTGCCCGGTCGAAACCCCCGAAGTATCATCGACGTCCCCGGCACCGACCAGCCGAACGACCTGGAAATACTGGTCAAGGCGATCCGACAGGCCGCCGAGCTCTGCGACATCCAGCCAGCCCGAACCCCCTGGCCGCCTGCCCTTCCGACCACCCTCCCACTGTCGGATCTCGTTGACGTTCCAGGAGCGTTCGGCCTGGTGGACGAGCCAGAACGCCAGCGCCAGACTCCATATACCTGGGAGCGTCAAAAAGGCCATCTGGCGCTGTACGGGATGCCCGGCGCCGGACCGGAACTGGCCGCCGAAGCGGCGATCGCAGCAATCTGCGCGACCGTGGACGACGTGCTGATCTTCACCCTGATTTATGGGACTCACCGGTACCGGGCGTTATCGGAGCTGCCTGGAATCACTCCGGCCATCGAGCCAGACGACCACGAGCGACAGCTCCGACTCATCCGATGGCTCGGCGAAGAACTCAAGCGGCGCCGGACCGAACCAGCAGACGATTGCCCAGACATCGTTCTGCTGATCGACGACGTCGCCGGGTGCCTCAAAAGCCTCGAGCCGTTCCACCTCGCCTCTCATTCGGAGACCATGACCGAGATTCTTACCAAGGGGTACATCTCGGGGATACACGTCATCGCCACGGCCTACTCGCCGACTGCACTCAGAGCCCGCCTGGCCGTCGGATTCACCCAACG
>Ga0224496_10001390_pt1 | contig 15177 bp, 15 predicted proteins | sample SF_Jul11_sed_USG_2_FD_168127 | JGI IMG/M metagenome (GOLD analysis project Ga0224496, IMG submission 168127) | Sediment microbial communities from San Francisco Bay, California, United States - SF_Jul11_sed_USGS_8_1 | ecosystem: Environmental > Aquatic > Marine > Sediment | place: USA...
CCGAGCCGGACTCCGCCAGCATCTGGTCCACACCAAGAAGGCGCAGGACGATGCCAAGCACGAACACGACAGCCAGGTTGGTGGCAATGAACAAAGCAACACGAGTAAACATTCTGTCTCCTGACCCTGATTGAGGTCGAATACGCCTAAGCGCCGTTATGGAGGCTCCGATCTTGTACTGGCTACGGTGAAATTCAAGCCCCGCCTGAAACACTTTGTTTCGGGTAAGGCGGGAGGTCAGGCAGACTGCGCTTTGCGGGCCATGTTGCCGGCGCCGCTATTGTAAGGTCTTTAAATGCGGACGAATCTATAGGAGGCACAGACTTTCGCTACAGGTCTTTGCTCTCAGACTCTCGCCAGTCAGGAATCTCGACCGCAGTGGTCTCCCCGGACAATTTGTCCCAGATCTGAACCAATCGCCGCTTCCTGCGATTTGGGTTCTCACGATCACGATCCGCCAGCTTGTTCGCGTGGTCGAGGATGTAGATGGTCTCGCGCTCCGTTTTCGACATAGCCCTGTTCCCGTGCCGATTTGTGGCACCGTCATAGCTATAAGCGAAAACGAAGCGCGAATTACCTCACGCGGATCGAAATTTCCTAGTCGTCTGCGTCTTCCGCGGTGGCAACCATCTCAACGGCCGGTCGCTCATGGGCTGCGTTGGACGTAGCCTGGCTATTGTCGTCGCCACCCATCATCGTGGTCGCAGCAATGACGCCGAGTACTGCTCCGCCAAATCCGCCGGCAGCGGCGGCTAGTAGAGTCCGGGATGGAGGTGGTTCGCTTGCTTCTGGCATGATTTGAGTCCTCTTCATTGATTGCAGGTATTGCGAAATCAGTCTAATCGCCAAACCCGCATCCCGCCAGCCCCGGCGTCGCTCCCTGGCTCATTGCGATGTCAGCAGTGATTTGCTATCAAGGTTGTACCCACTCGCATCCCGAATCGCTTCCTATGAGTACCTCAGCCACTGTCACGACGCTCTTGCGAGACTGGCGCTCCGGTGACAAGCGCGCCCTGGAGGAGCTGACGCCGCTGATCTACGACGACCTGCGCCGCGTCGCCGCCCGGCACCTGCAGTCGGAGCGCTCCGGGCATACGCTGCAGGCGACAGCGCTCGTCAACGAGGCATTTGTTCGGCTGGCCGAGGCCGACCTGTCATTCCAGGATCGTGCACATTTCTTTTCCGTCGCTGCACGAACGATGCGCCATATCCTGACCGACTACGGTCGTGCCCGGCGCGCCCAGAAGCGTGGCGGGGGCGTATCCCCCGTTACCCTGCACGAGGACTGCATGGCTGGCATCGGCGATACGGATATCGTGGACATCGATGACGCGCTTACCAGGCTCGCGGAGATCGACGCACGCAAGAGTGACATCCTCGTTTTGCACTTCTTTGGCGGTATGACCTTCGAGGAAACCGCCGAGGCCCTCGGTATTTCGCCGGCAACGGTCGACCGGGATCTGCGTTTCGCCAAGGCATGGCTGGCTAATGAACTCAAAGACAATTGAGCTGAATGCCGAGCGTTGGTCCAGGGCAGAGGACCTGTTCGGCCGCGCTGCCGATCTGCGGGCTGGCGAGCGCGAGCGCTTTTTGCAATCCGAGTGTGGCGACGATGTGGAATTGCACGACTACATCATCAGCTTGCTGCAGGCCGACCCCGCTCTTGACGGCGCCATAGAACGGACGATCGTCAATACTGTCCGTGTTGCGTTCGGCGAGGATCCGTCGCAAGCCGAGCAAATGAAGGGGCAGATGATCGGGCCCTATCGTGTCGAACGCCTGCTCGGCGCGGGCGGCATGGGCATGGTCTATCTCGCCGAGCGCGCCGACCAGCAGTATGACCAGCAAGTCGCCATAAAGCTCGGCCGCCACCGGCTGGTCGACCCGCAAATGGAACTTAGGCTGCGCAATGAACGGCAGTTTCTTGCCAACCTCGACCACCCGAATATTGCACGCCTGTTGGATGGCGGCACGACGGCCGACGGCGTTCCGTATATCGTCATGGAATACATCGACGGTGTACGCATCGACACCTATTGTGACCTGCACCGACTGACCATCGATGAGCGCCTGAAGCTCTTCCAGACCATCTGCGCTGCCGTCCACTATGCCCACCAGAACCTGATCATTCACCGGGATATCAAGGCAACCAATATCCTCGTCACGGGAGACGGCACGCCAAAGCTCCTGGATTTTGGTATTGCGAAGCTGACCGACGCGGAAGGGTCCGCAACCGACGGCCTGACGCGCGATGGCGCCGTTATCATGACGTTCACCAACGCGGCGCCCGAACAGATCACCGGCCAGTGCGTAACCACTGCGACCGATGTCTATGGGCTCGGATTGTTGTTGTTCAACTTGCTGTCGGGCGTGCGGGCTTACGAGACGGACGGTCTCACGCCTCGCGAGATTGCTCTGCAGATATGCGAGGATGAGAAAACGAGCCCGAGCCGTCGCCTGTTGCAGCAGCGCAAGGCCGCCCAGGCCGAGAACGACACGGTCGCTCTCGAGAAGCTGAAACGCATCGCCGCCGACCGAAGTACCAGCCTCGATCGCCTGCAACGCCGGCTGCACGGTGACCTGGATACCATTGTCTTGAATGCGCTGCGCAAGGAGCCGGCGCGACGGTACCGTTCGGCCAGCGCGTTCGCAGACGATATCGGCCGGTATCTGAACTCGATGCCCATTGTTGCGCGGGCCGACTCGTGGCGATATCGCGCCGGAAAGTTCGTGCAGCGTCACGTGGCTGCCGTGTCCGCCGCGGCCCTCGTAGTCGTTCTGCTCACCGCGTTCAGTGTGGCGCTGTCGATTCAAAACCGGGCCGTCGTGAAAGAGCGCGATACGGCCCGCGAAGTCATTCAGTTCCTCGAAGATATCTTCATGGCACACGATCCGTCGCGTGCTCGTGGCGCAGACGTCACTGCCGAAGAGATCCTGGCCGAAGGTGCCGATCGTATTCAAAGCAATCTGGGCGATCGTCCGGAGATCCAGTCGGCACTCATGGGGACCATCGGACGCGTCTACTACAACCTGGGTGAGTATCAGTCGTCGGAGAAGATGCTCCAGCAGGCGCTGCAGCTGCAAATACAAACCAGCGGCGAGGCCCACCCCAGTGTTGCCGTCATCAAGAACGATCTCGCCGAGGTTCTTTTCCGGCGTGCGGAGTATGGGCGCGCGGCCGAGTTGCTGCAGCAGGCGCTGGCTGTCAATCAACTGAGTAACGACGGCACCTCGCCGCTGGTCGCCACGAATCTCTTCAACCTGGCGAATGTGTATCTCGCAACGGGAAAACTCGACGAAGCGGAAGCTGCCGTCAGATCGAGCGTCGCGATATTCGTGCAGATCTCCGATCAGTTCGGACTCGAACTTGCCGAGGCGAAAAGCACTCTCGCTCGAATCCTGCAGGTTCGCGGCGACCTCGATCAAACGGAATCGCTGCTGCGGGATGCGATAGAAATCGTCAACGAATCAGAAGGCCCGGATCACCCGTACATGGCCTATTACCTGCAAAACCTCGGTGTATTGCAGCGCTCGAAAGGGGATCTCGTCGCCGCTGAACAAACGCTGCAGTTGGCTGTTGAGGCAACACGTCGAATCCTGGGCGACAACCATGAATTGCTGGCAATCGTGCTCGTCGACCAGGGCATGCTGCTGCAGATGAAAGGCGACTACGACGAGGCGGTGCGTGTCGTGCGGACGGCGATCGAGCTGGACATACAAATTCACGGACCCGGTCACCCGAGGGTAGGTCTCCACAAAACGATCCTCGGCATGCTGTTACACGACAAGAACGACCTGGAGGATGCTGAGGCCAGCTTGCAGGATGCATTGCTGATTTTTGATGAGGCTCTTGGCGACGACCACCAATACATCGCCTCCGCGCTGACCGAGCTAGGAGCCGTATTGAACACTACCGGGCGCGCAGAGCAGGCACGCCCGGTACTTGAGCGAGCCCTGCAGATGCGACTCAAAGACTATCCACCAGAGCATGTCCTGGTGGCCGCAACCCAGGCTGAATACGGTGACACCCTGTCACGTCTTGGCCAGTTCGAAGAGGCGGAGTCATTGCTGCGGCAGAGCGTGATCGTACTCGGTGATCGTCCCGATCGCCGATCGCGGCGAGCGAACGCGGCGTTGGAACGCCTGGAAGCTCTGGCCGGTTTGCGTGATCAATGACCTGCTGGTCCTCGCAATCCTGGCGTTCTGAGGGTGTATTGGTCTCACCCAGTGCGATTGCACGTCCATGCTCATGGAGTCTCCCGGGCGCCAGCGGCTTTCTGATCGCAATTGACAAGGTGCAAGCAGCATGGGCGTGCCGGGGACATGGGCCGACTTCCTTGCTCATCTGGGTGGAGCATGCGATGAAGACGAAACTACCACTGTTAATCTGGTCTTTGATTTTGATCGTGCCGTTTGCCGGTTTTGGTCAGGACACGCGGGAACTGGTTAAAGGGCCAGCTTCGGTCGAAGCCAGTGAACTCGGCGGTCCAGTCGATCCCTCCGGTATTGAATAGTCGTTCTAGTAGTCCACCGCATCAAGCAGACTTGGCAGATCTTTATGGCCGCGCGCCTTGAAAAGGGACGGGTTGCTGCACGTCAGGACGAGAATGGTCTGTATCGGTGATGCCCGCCAGCCGAGGCCGAGTTTCGCCCACCGATAGCCGGTAGCGATGGTGGCTGTGGGATTGAATACCTGATGCCAGGCGAAGGCCGGGACATACAAAACGTCGCCTGGCTCCAGGTCTGCGATCCATCCGGGCACGCTGCGGGCGATCGGCCATTTTTCCGTATCGCTGACGTCGACTTCACTATAGAAATACGGCGAGCACTTTGCTGGCGGCGCAAAGAAGGGTGCTGCAGCGGCAGGGTAAATCCACCACCGTTTCCTGCCGGTAACCTGGTAGAACAGGTTTGGCGCAATACTGCAGTGCAGCCCCGTCGCTGTCTTCGCGCCACCCATGAAGAAGCCCCAGTTCTCAAAGCTCTTGTGATCGTCCCGCATCGCTCGAAACCAGTCGACATCGACATCGTCGATCAATTCGGGGTGCTGGTGCATGATTCCGGAGAAGCGCGCATACATATCGCCACCTGAATCCATGCTCTCGGCAATCTCCGCATAGGTCGCATCGCGACCTTCGCCAGGACGCCCCTTCGGCTCGTTTGGCGCCGCTCGCAGCAGCCGAACCGCGGTTTGTCGGTAACGAGAACCCAGCATCTCATGCGTCCAGTTTGCAGCGGGCCAGGATGCGCCGGCACCGGCCATCACGACGGGGGTATCGGTAGCGAAATAACGGTCTTGAAAGTCCTGCGGATCGATATCGTGAACGCGATCCACGGGGCGCCGCTGGTCGGTCGAACCAGTGCCCTCCTCGTTCAGGCGCAGCGCCAACGAAACAGCCTCCTCGTGCACGCGCAGCCTGCGAGCCGTCAGCCAGGTTTCGCGACGTACCACCGTTCTCGCCGCATGATCGGCCAGCCACAGGCGGTTGTATTTCCGTCTCAGGCTACGGGTTGCGGTCCAAAATTCTTTCATCGTTTCCACATCGATCCAGACCCCAACGCTATCCTAGATGTTTACGGCATAATGTGCACCTTGATCATTCCAGCCTGAGATAGGAGCATTGCTACTTGCTCGAAGTAATCGGAGCCGGCTACAGCAGGACGGGCACCCTGTCGCTCAAGCATGCGCTTGAGATATTGGGCATAGGCCGTTGCTATCATTTCACGGAGCTGCTCAAACGGCGGCACGCGAAACGCTGGCTTGCTGTCCTGGACGGAGCGCCACCCGTCTGGGACGAGGTGTTCGCAGGTTATTCGGCGACCGTGGACTGGCCTGCCGTTAGCTACTATCGGGAGCTGGCAGACTACTACCCGGACGCGAGAGTCATCCTGACGATTCGAGATCCGGATCAATGGCACGCGAGTTTGCAAGATGCCCTGCTGCCTCTGCGCCGGGTACTCCCGTCCTGGATTCCCTGGACATCCAGGATCGGCCGCTTGACCGACTTGACCATCTGGAACGGTACGTTCAAAGGCCGCGCGGAAAATCGAGATTTTGCCATCGCGTGTTTGCAGCGACATTCGCAGGAAGTCTGTGCTGAGATCGATGAGAAGCGCCTGCTCGTCTACGACGTTAAAGAAGGGTGGGAACCGCTCTGCAATTTCCTCGGCCGTCCGATTCCCGACATCCCTTTTCCGCGAACGAATTCGCGACGCAGCCTGCGTGCCGCCGTTTGGGCTATTCGCGTGATCAAGTGGCTTATCATCTCCACTCCCATGCTCATCGCAGTCGCGTTGCTGAACCGGATAATGCAATGAGTTTAAATCTTCCCGAACCGCTGCCAATGCCGGCGCCGCGCTCTGTGCAGGCCTTTTTGCAGGGCGATACGCACGCCAAACCGCGCGTTCTTCTCGCGTGGGCTCTTTTCGACTGGAGCGTCATCGGCGTCGCGTGGACAGCCATGTCGGTGCTGGACAGCGCGATAGTTGCAGCGATCGGGATCGTTGTCGTCGCGTCGCGTCTGCACGCATTGGGTGCAATCTTGCATGACGCGTGCCACAAGCACCGACGGTCAAACTCGCGCATGTGGTGGTTGGTGGAGATCGTCGCCGGCTGGCCGATCGCGTCGACGATCGAGGCGATGCGCTACCATCATCTCAGGCACCACGCCAGCAGCGGAACGCTGATGGATCCGTACCACGGCACTGTGCATGCCCGAACAGCCTGGCGCCGATACGTTCTTACCTTGCGCGGTGTGGTATTGCCTTTCTGGTGGACGCTTCGCGCGGTCATGGCGCCCATCGCATTGCTGATACCGTCGTTGCGAACACCCTACGGCCGCGCGTTTCTGCAGGACCAGTCGGGGCGCGACTTGCGCAACAATGCCGCCGTAATCGCCTGCGCCCGGGCCGACATCCCGCAGCTCGTCGGACAGGCGGTCGTTCTAGGGGCCGCCATTGCGGCTGGACTGCCGGTACTGACCTACTACGTGGCGCCACTGGTACTTGCCGGAATTCTGAATGCACACCGGGTCATCACCGAGCATTCCTGGCAACTGAACGACGGCCGGTCCCGGCGCCAGACTTGGGAGACGACGGTTGACCACGACCTTGGTGTTATCGGCAACGCCGTGTTCTATCCGCACAACATTGGTTTGCATCGCATTCATCACATGTATCCAACGGTCTCGTTTACCCATTTGCGCGAGCTCGCGCAAGCAGTTCGATCTTCCGCCGGAAACTAGATGTAGAACTCGATATCGCGGCTGCCCAGTTGCTTGTCTGACATTGGCCTGCCCGAGCGCTTGGCGTCAATGACCCGTTCGATGCCCACGTGCACGAGATCGGCCTTTACATTCCTGTTGCCGTGGTTCGGGGCGTTGTCGAGACCCGCAACGTTCTTGCGCATGATCCTGATGTCCTGTCCGAGCACAATGCGGGTGTAGGCGTGGATGATGGGTGAAAGGATTTTTCCAACCCAGCTGGGATAAGGAAACCGGTAGGAGATCAATGTGTAGACCCTGCATGACCGGCCATCTTCCGGCGTTATCTGGCTCGTAATAACAAACCCCGAGTCATCCCCCCAATGGTAGTCGCAACGCGTGATATTGGGCGCGAAGAACTTGTCGGTATGCCGCAGCGCTTGCTTCTTTGGATTCGTCAACAGGGGCCACATGCCAATCGCATCCTCAGCATCGTGATACGTCACCTCAACGCTGCTCGGATTCGTCTCGACGGTGGAGCGCATGATCCGATCCGCTTTCTTGCGGAAGATCTTGTCGTGCACGTAGACCGTATGCGGCACATCCATGAAGTTCTGAGCCAGGGTGCTGACGGTTCCTGAAAACCGGCTGACCATGTAGTAGTTCGTCCAGGGGCGTTGCTGCCAATAGGGCATCGGAAAGATCTCGGCCTGTTCCGGGTCGTTGTCGCCGACATAGAGCCAGACCAGCCCGTAGGCTTCGCGCGAGACGAAGGAACGCAGCCGGTACGGATGCGGCTTGTCAGGTAAGCGCGCCCCATCCTGAGACGGGATATGAACAACCCTGCCGTTGCCGTCGTAACGCCAGCCGTGGTATGGGCACACCAGGCAATCATCGACCAGTCGGCCCGCGGATAACATCGTGCCGCGGTGCAGGCACTGATCGACGAGCGCAGCAATGGCTCCATCGCTCTGCCTGTACACAACGATTCCAAGCCCCAGTATCCGCGCGTTGACAATCTTCCGGCGCCGGATTTCGGACGACGTGCACGCGACGTACCAGCCTTCCTTCAGCTCACCGGCTGTTTCCCAGGCCAGTTGACGGCTCTGCGCCAGGTCGTGTGTGGATTCTGCAGTCATTGTTTTGTTTCCTCAGCGCGGTCTCGCAGCACCCGCAGCAGCGATTCGGCATGCTCGGCAGAAGCTATGAGCGACACCGGCTTGGCGTCCCCCGAGCGGCGGCCGGCTGCCTGCCAGGACGCGTGCAGCAGGTCCGGCAAACTGCTGACGCGACAGATGGAAACAGCCGCGAGCTGCCCGTTTTTTCTCGCGATCGCGTAATGGTGCACTCGGCACAGCTCGGTTTCGACCCGCTCAGCCGCCTCATCAGCGGCCGCATCACTGACCAGCAGGTAACCTGGCGGGCGTGCCGTCGAGGCTGGAATCAGTATGGCAGATCCCGGCAACGCTGCGGCACTCAGGGCGCGAGATACGATACGCTCATCGAGCTTTTCACCAACGAGGTCGGAGCGATGGTCGCCCCTGCCAATGAAGCGAATGCAGGGAGTGCGCTCGACAAACTCTGTTACCTCGACGACGTCGCCGAGGCAATACCGATACAGCCCGCCGGACGTCGTCAGCAGGGGTCTGTATTGCTCACCCACCGCAAGTTCGTCAACGAGTCTCGGCGAGCCGCTCTCGTCCACGAATTCGAGAAAGTGGCTCGTGATTGCCACAGGTCTCGTCGACGTCGTGCCCCAGGAAAGACTGACGACACCCTCCGTCGCAAAAAGCCCTTTCGGCACAATTCGTTTGCCCGGAAACAGGCTCTCAAGCCTCGCCGAGTAGGCCGCGCTTGGTCCGTCTGTCCAGCAGCTGATCACCTGCAGCTGCGGCCAGAGTCCCGTGAAGTCCCGACACTCGACTGCCGCTATCAGGGCCTTGTAGCGGTCTACGGACAGAGTCTCTCTCAATGCGTCCAGGCTCTGTTCCGCGCGAGCGCCATCGAGCAATACATCCAGCAACGACAACAGGAACGTGGGACTCCAGACACTCAGCATCCTCAGGTCCGGCTCGGCGACAATCATTCGCAACGCCTCGAGTTGCCAATCGCCCCGATACGAGCCGGGCACGATCGAGCCGACAACCGTTGGCAGCAGCTTTTCCGCCGGGCTGCCGGCCAGGTAGCTCGCATCGCTCGCACTGCCGACCGTGACACCGCCTGCTGTTTTCTCGGGGGCCGAGTTATCGGGCGAAATCGACCAGTAGCTCGGTCCGGCTATCGCCGGGCAGTCGCGGACGAGCGTTGCGAGCCAGACGACGAGTGCGCTTTGGAATTCGCGGAGTAGCGCGTTCGTGTACGGTACGTCCTTGTGCTGCGCACCCGACCCGCTGGTGCGCTCGAAGTGCACTGGGTATTCTTCAGTCAGCACGCGCTGTTCGCCGGACTTCGCACGACTTACCCAGGGACTGACGCTCGTCCAGTCGAATACGGGAACGCGACTTTGAAAATCGCGTATCGACTGCATCGAGGCGAAACCATGCTCGGTCCCGAAATGTGTGTCGGCATTCGCGCTCAGAATCCGCCACAATCGCGCCCTTTGTGCATCGCCTGGCGACATCAAGGCTGACTCGAAATGCCGCAGCTCCGCTGCTGCTTCGGCGGCAAATTCCTGCCAGGGGATACCTGGCGCTGGCGGGGCCCGGCGGGACGTATCGGCCATTAGCAGCGTTTCCTGGTTTTCACCCGCCGTTCTCCTCGGTTACGGTCGCCCAGCAGGCTATAGTCTACCTACCGGGAGGCGAATTGATGTGGTCCGTACATGAGCCCAATAATAGTTAATCGGCCGGATAGCACCAGCCCCTGGACGCCTCAGGGCTTCGGAGCCTACGCTGAGCACTATCCGCATACCGCCTGGGACCCTGTGCCAGCGGACCGCGATCAGACCGATGCTTTTGTTGCCGGGTGGATGACGAACGAGCCTTGCCAGCCGCAGCAGGTCGGCACGATCGTGTTGTCACCGGGGCTTTTCTCCGAGTTCTTGCCGGGCTGCTTTGCGGCTGCAATGCGGGCACTCAGCGACGCAGGGTTTCGAGTAATACGCACCAGGGCCAGGAGTCGATTCGGTATTCGTGACCAGGCAGCGCGCATCGCGGCAGAGCTTGCCGGGACGCTGGGACCTGAGGAGCGCTTCGTGTGGTGCGGCCATAGCAAGGGAGCAATCGAACTGCTGTACGCGCTCGATACCGATGACAGGTTGCGCGATGGTTGCGCCGCTGCAGTTGTCGCGCAACCGGCGGTTGGGATGTCGCGTGTGGTCGACCGTTGGCAGAATCATCCGCGTGGCCTTCGCGAGCGCATGGGAGGTGTATTGCTTTCAAGTCCGCCCGTGCGTGCCGGTGTTCGAGATATCTCCGCTGCACGCGACCCGATTGTTTCTGACTGGCTTGCCGACTTCAAGCCGGTAGTGCCGACGGTCTGTGCGGTTTCCTGGTCGATCCGGCCGACAAGCTGGGTCGACTCTTATCATCGTACGCTGAATGAGATGGCGCCAGGTCACGCTCACGATGGACAATTCCTGCTGGTCGACCAACGAATCCCCGGCGCGTCCCTCGTCTGTCTGCCAGAGCTCGACCACGCGCAGGTCGTTTTTGGCGGCCATTCGTTCGACGCAGGTAGATTCTGGCAGACGCTTGTCCAGGTCGCCCTTCAATAGTCAGACCAGGTAGCTCTCGAATCCCGGCCACAACTCGTCGTTCAGAATTGGTTTGGCGTTTTCACCGAGCGACATGCAGTAGAGATCCATTGGGACGGTAGTGGAAATCATGTTTCGCAGGGCTCGCCACAACGGATCTTCGTCGTAGAGGCAGAACGTAAGTGTCGCGTAGCGGCGCGTGCGGATCATGTCCCGGAATGCGACCGTAAGTAACTCTGCAAATACTTCCGGGTCCCGGTCTCTTACCCGAATATGCGTGAGAGCCAGGTCGGGCAAGTGGCTCGATGCGCCGACTGAAATTGTCGGTCGCCGGGTAAACACGGAGGCCGCGTTCAGTGCCTTGCGAAGGAGCTCCACCCGCTGCGGAAGTGCGTCAATGACGATTCGGTTGATCGCCGAAGAATCCCACGGTGCGACGCAACCGGCAATGTGGCCGCGTGAGTCCCGTGCAATAAGGAAGTTTTCGATACCGAATTCAGGCCAGCCGGTGATACGTCGCTGCCAGGTTTGCGAATCAAAGACCGGCGAGAGCTGCAGGTCGCGGCTTTGCGCATCCACGAATTCCCTGAGCTCCTCACTGTCGCTACTCAAAGCCCGGCGGATTTCATAACGCCGCCTGCCCCATCGCCGCCAGGGCAGCATGCCGACGACCGAGACTGTACGGTAGCCGCGCAGGCGACCGAAACCGAGTCGTTTGCCGAGGCGCGATTCCAGAATCGAAGAACTGGCAATGCGATTGTCACGCAGGATGCTGCAGTAGGCCAATGTTGCACCGTAGTGGAGGCGGATTTCATCGAGAACCGCGATCGCCACTTTTCGCCAGAGCCCGGAAACACCGCGGCCGCTGGCCTGCCTGAGGTCAGCCAGGTAAGCGACGGCGCCAATCGACCCGTCGATATAGGCTGGCCGAACAACGACCGATGTAATACTGACGATGCGGCCCTCGCGGGTCACCAGCCAGGTGGCATTGTCCGGACTGTGCGCATTGTGCAGTGCGAAAAAATCAGGGGCACGTTCGAATCGAAATGACATGCCGGCCTGCATGCCTTCGTCGCGCATGAATGCAAGGATGGCGTCATTGTCATCGGCTACTGCACGGCGAAAGACCAGGCCATCCGACAATTTCGGCGATTTGCTCAGTTCGCCTGTCCTCGGTCCCCGGCGAACGCGCGCGCGGCCAGTGGGCGAAGATTGTCCGGTGCCAGCCGGCACAGGCAGACAAGCTCGTCGCCATCCCGGTAGCCCGGATTCAGTTTCAGGAAATGGGCCACCGGCCCCAGTCTGCTGTGCTTCGCGGGAACGTCAGCCAGTTCGTCGACCAGTCGACCCTGCGGGGTCGGGAAACGAATGACACCCGACGTACTGTCGAAATTGTCGCCGAACTTCTCGCGTGCGAGTGCCGATAACATTGCCCGATCCTCTGGTGACTCGGGGATCTTGTGATGCGGAATGTAGTGCTTCGCGAACGCCGGCAGGAAACGATAGGTTCGGTGCCCTTTGACGATCAGAAGCCAGTAGAGCGGAGCATCGTGGCGGCGCGCAATCGTGCCTGCGAAACGAATCCATTCAAGCGCCCAGCCCGGGCTACCCCAGTATGCCGGGTCGATTACGGTATCACCCGAAAACAACACGCGAACAGGCTGCCCGGCCGCACTGCTCCAGTAAATCTCCAGAGTTGTGAATCCGCAAAGCTGGCTGTCCGCGTTCGTCAATAGCAGGACGTCAGTCTTTTGCTCAAGGTCGCGCCGAAAAATCTGGTCCGAGACGTCAGCGAAATTCGATGCATAGAGTTCGAACATCGCCTGCACTGTGGCTGACTCGAGCTCATCACAGGACACGATCCGAGCCGACAGGCGATCGTTGTCGCGTCTTGATGGAGCCACACGGTCCGTGGTTGATTCCATGGTAATCGCTCTGGAATGCTCTTGCCGCCATTTGCGGTCATAGTGTACCGTTGTCCTACGCCCATGCCCACCAGGAGACTTTTACGTGTCTGCATCGGCTGCTATCGATCGACGAAGTCTCTTAGCCTTATTGCTCGAGTGGGCCGTCATCATTATCACGATCTACCTGGCGCTCAGAATTGGTACCTGGTGGTCTGCAGTCGCTGCTTTCGTCATCGTGTCGACGCGACAACATGCACTCCTGATCCTGTATCACGATGCTGTCCACGGACATTTTGCGCGCGACGCGCGAGTAAACGATTTCATGGTCAACCTGTTCGTGGGCATTCCCGCGATGTTGCCTGTCGAGGTATACAGGCCGCTGCATATCGATCATCACCGCGAACTCGGTACGGACCGGGACCCGGAGCGGCAATTGCTCTATGTGAATCAGGCGTGGAATTACCAGCCACTCCCGTTCGGTGCACTGCTCCGCCAGTTACTCGGCGACCTGTTGATCGTCAACGGGGCTCGGACCATCGCCGCATGGAGGAAGAGCCGGCCTTTCCCGCCAATGAGTGCGCAGACAATGATCATCGCGGCGGCGTGGATCATCGCGCTTGGTCTTTTAATCTATGCTCAGCCCGCGGTGGCAATGATCGCGCTTGCCCTCTGGATCTTGCCGTTACTCACTCTGACACAGCTACTGCAAAAGCTTCGCAGCTATGCCGAGCATAGCGGCGGACCCGGTGTCACACCCGGATGGCAGGACTGGACATACAGTTGGCGACCCGGGTTACTCGGTCGAATGACGATCTGGCCCTACAACATCAACCGCCACCGCGAGCATCACCAACAGCCCGGTCTGGCCTGGCATCATCTACCGTCTGTCGCAGCTGATCGGGCGTGTCTCGCCGGCTCTTCGCTTTGGCAGCTCCTGGCGGCGCAACGGGACCATCCGAGATGAATCCTCTGGACACTATCGCCATTGCAGAAAAGGGAGCGCTGGTCGTCTTTGTCGTGTTGTTTGCTGTGTGGGAAATCTATCGCCCCGCGCGCCCAAAGCGCACGACGCTAAAGGCATTCGACCTTGTCGCGGTATTGAACGTGGGCGTGTTCTCGCTCGTTTGCAAGTGGGCGTTAACGCCTTCGGAGGGGTACGCGGCAGCTCCTCTGGGTGCGTTGTCACTGCCACTCAAGATCATCGCCGCGCTTATCGTCATTGACTTCACGCTCTACTGGATCCACCGGGCGATGCACAGTTCACTGCTCTGGAATACGCATCGTTTTCACCATTCCATCAAGGAAGTCAATTGGCTCAAGGGCATATACACAAGCGGTACACATATCAGCATGTATATTGCACCACAGATACTCCTCGGCATTTACGTTTTCGGATTCACGCGACTGGAGATGGCCCTGGCGTTCGTCATCGGCTACTTCGTGCAGTTGTGGCAACACGCCAACGTGAGTTTGCCTATCGGTGTTTTGAAGTATCTGTTCGTGACCCCGCAGTATCACCGGCGTCACCATGCTCTGGGCAAAGACATGCACGACAAGAACTTTGGCGCGATATTGTCCGTCTGGGACGTCCTGTTCGGAACCTATGCCGAACCGAGTCACGAAAACTACGAGTTCGGCGTCGCGGAGAAAGTCCCGGTAGTGCGCGGCCTCCTCGGCGTCTGAGTGAAGCCCGGTGGGGCACACATGTCTAACTGACTCTGCGGGGCGCCTGCGCTTCGACTTATCGCTAGGTTTTCACTACGTTGAATAGAAAAAGGGCCACGGTGGGGAGCTAGTAACGGATAACAGTTTCGGGTTTGACGATGTGGAGCGCATCTCGCCATCCGGGCCATATCTTCGAGACCAGCACCCAGAATGAACGATCAGACGCCGCAAGCTGAGGTCGAACGCCCTTCTCTTTCAAGACCGCCAGTTGCTGGCCAACAACAGGTTCTCGAACGCAAGGTCGCGACGCGATCGAAATAGCGAAACGAAGGAATACAGGAAAACCGGGGGCCATTTAGTCATCAGGGGAAGCTAAATGGGAGGCCGGGAAAAATCCAGCAAAATCAACGCAGACGATTAAACGATAGACACAGCCCGTACGACTGTGGAACCATCGCCGGCCAGCTACTGACCGTAACGGGCCTCGATCAGCCGCGGCGTGCGAAAACTGCGCAAGCTCACAACAAAGAGCTTATCGTAATCGTTCGCAGCAATGACCGGCGCCGGATCGACGCCCAGCGCCTCGATCAGTTGCGGCACCGTATCGCTGTGACCGACCACCAGAACCGCCTTACCGGTATCCTGGCGGACGCGGTCGGAAAACTCGGCGACATGGTCTGCAAACGTCGTGTGCGTTGTTACGGACGCC
>Ga0224496_10001391_pt1 | contig 15171 bp, 10 predicted proteins | sample SF_Jul11_sed_USG_2_FD_168127 | JGI IMG/M metagenome (GOLD analysis project Ga0224496, IMG submission 168127) | Sediment microbial communities from San Francisco Bay, California, United States - SF_Jul11_sed_USGS_8_1 | ecosystem: Environmental > Aquatic > Marine > Sediment | place: USA...
GTGGGAAGTGCTCAATACGCTACGTGGAGAACGGGTCACGGGGCGATCCGCTCGTATGCTGTTTGAAATTCTGGGTGACATGTGGGTGGTTAATCGAAACCCCTTTATTCAGGATGACTTACTGGATAACCAGAAACGTCGCGCCTCATTGATTCATGCATTACGTCATCGGCTTGAACAGGTGGATGCGCGTGCTAATGGCAATGAACTGGCCTTACAGCTGATCAGCAAAACCCGTGATGCGATTGATGAATTTGAAGCCTGGTTTCCAGCACAGATCAAACTCAGAAAAAAAGTATCCAGACGGCTTAAAAAAATAACCCGTAAAGACAATCTCTGTTTTGATGGTCTTAGCAAGGTTTCTCATGTTACCGATGCCTCAGACTGGCGTGTGGAATATCCTTTGCTTGTGGTGACGCCCGACAGTGAGGCTGAAGTGCAGCTTATTGTTGCCGCCTGTATTGAACTGGGCATTAGTATGATCCCCAGGGGCGGTGGTACCGGTTATACCGGTGGTGCAATACCTCTGCAATCTAATTGCGTGGTGATCAATACGGAAAAACTGGATGCGCTGGGTAAAGTGGAGTTGCGTCAGTTAACCATTGATGGTGGCGGACAAAAAGATGTGGCAGTGATTCACGCAGAAGTGGGCGTGGTCACACGACGGGTTTCTGATCGTGCTGAAGATCACGGTTGCGTGTTTGCCGTTGATCCGACCTCACAGGATGCCTCCTGTATTGGCGGCAATATTGCCATGAATGCAGGCGGTAAAAAAGCGGTGATGTGGGGCACAACACTGGACAACCTGTTGTCCTGGAGAATGGTTACTCCGGCAGGGAAATGGATGCAGGTAGAGCGTTTAAACCATAATTTAGGAAAAATTCATTTACAGGAAATCGCGCGCTTTCAAATTCAGCATTATCAGTCAGATGGTGTCACAAAAGACGGCGAGGCTGAAATTTTAGAGATCCCCGGTGTGCAGTTGCGCAAACAGGGACTGGGCAAGGATGTCACTAATAAGTTTCTGGGTGGCCTGCCTGGAATTCAAAAAGAAGGCTGTGACGGGATCATTACATCAGCCGAGTTTATTCTGCATCGTATGCCGACCTTCACCCGTACGGTCTGTCTGGAGTTTTACTCGCCGGATTTAAGTAAGGCCGTGCCTGCGATTGTGGAAAGTAAAGATTATCTCGACGCCATCGACGAGGTTCATCTGGCCGGGATGGAACATCTGGATGAGCGTTATGTTCGTGCCGTGAATTATACGCCTAAGGCTCCCCGTCGAGAACTGCCCAAAATGGTATTGCTGATCGATATCACCGGTGATGATGAAATACAGGTTGCGCAAGCTGCATCAGAAGTGGTCAGACTCGCTTCCCTGCGCGGTGCTGAAGGTTTTACCGCGGTCAGTGCAGAAGCCCGTCGCCGTTTCTGGTTAGATCGCGCCCGAACCGCCGCTATTGCCGCTCATACTAATGCATTTAAGATCAACGAGGATGTGGTTATCCCGCTGCCCCGTTTGTCTGAATATAATGATGGTATTGAGCGTATGAATATCGAGCTCTCTACCCGTAACAAACTGGATATTATTACGGCCCTGTTAAATTATTTTGCTTCCAGCATGCCGGAGCAATATTCACTGGTTGCCGGTGAAGCGCCCTCAGCCGAGGAAAATGAAGAAAGTCAGACGATCTTTAATGCCAAGGTTGATGCGGCGGTGGAATTGCTGGAAACAGTTAAACAGCGTTGGCAGGGAATTCTGACACACATTGATGATGATGCCGCAAATTATCCTGAACTGTATCAGGACCGAATAGCAGAAGCACCCGGATTGCCTGAGCCGGGAGTAAAATTCTTTAAGCTGTTACAGCAACGGCAATTGCGGATCTCATTTCGAAAAAGTGTAGAGCAGCCTTTAAAAGATATTTTTGCAGGCCAGGATCTGACCGCGTTGCGCAAACGTCTGGACAGTATTCATGCTGAAGTCCGTTCCAGCCGCCTGTTTGTTGCGACACACATGCATGCTGGTGATGGCAATGTGCATACCAATATTCCAGTCAACTCGAATGATTATTTGATGATGCAGGAAGCGGAACGTGTGGTGGCGCAAATCATGAAACTGGCGCTTGATCTGGGCGGGGTTATTTCGGGTGAGCATGGCATTGGCATCACCAAGATGCAGTTTCTCGATCAAGCAACAGTCACCGCATTTAGTGAATATAAAAAGAAAGTCGATCCCGATCAAATTTTTAATCCGGGTAAATTGCTTGATGGCTCCGGTCTTGCTAATGCCTATACACCTTCATTAAGACTGGTTGAACAGGAGGCCTTAATACTGGAAGCCAGTGAGTTAGGTGAGTTAAACAATATGGTCAAGGACTGTTTACGCTGCGGTAAGTGTAAACCGGTCTGTAATACTCATATTCCCAGAGCGAACTTATTGTATTCACCGCGTAATAAAATCCTCGCCACCGGACTGATTATTGAAGCATTTCTTTATGAAGAACAGACCCGGCGCGGTATTTCATTGCGACATTTTAAGGAAATGAATGATGTGGCTGATCATTGCACGGTCTGTCATAAGTGTTTAAGTCCCTGCCCCGTAAATATTGATTTTGGCGACGTCTCGATCACCATGCGCAGTGTTTTGCGTTCACATGGACGCAAGCGATTTAATATCGGCACCTGGTTCTCCATGCTGTTCCTGAATATTAATGACCCGATCAATATCAAATTAATGCGCAAGCTGTTTATAGAATGGGGTTATCGTGCGCAGCGTATGGCTTACAGGAGTAGCGGCTTATTACGGCGATTGAGAAAAGCACCACCGGCTTCAACAACAGGCAAACCGAAGATCACGGAACAGGTTGTTCAGTTCATTAGTAAACCGATGCCTGCCAATATACCTCGCCAGCCTATGCGAGCGATGCTCGGTCTGGAAGATGCCAAGGTTGTGCCGATTTTACGCAACCCCAGTAAGAGCCATGAAAAATCCGATGCAGTGTTTTATTTTCCGGGCTGTGGTTCTGAACGGTTATTCAGTCAGGTCGGCATGGCAACATTAGCGATGTTATATCAATCCGGTGCACAGACCGTATTACCGCCGGGATACTTATGCTGTGGTTATCCGCAAACAGCCGGTGGTGACGCTGTTCGCGGTAAGAAGATCTCGGTCGATAATCAGGTTCTGTTTCATCGGGTGGCGAATACGCTTAACTATATGGATATCAAAACAGTGATTGTTTCCTGTGGTACCTGCATGGATCAGCTACAACAATATCAGTTTGAGCGGATTTTCCCCGGCTGCCGGTTACTGGATATTCATGAATATCTGATGGAAAAGGGCATACAGATAGAAGGCACAACCGGTACACAATATCTTTATCACGATCCCTGTCATACCCCAATGAAACATTACAATCCGGTAAAAGTCGCCAGTAAGCTAATGAATCAGGAAGTCCTGTTATCGGATCGTTGCTGTGCTGAAGCAGGCACTTTGGCAACGGCGCGCCCTGATATTTCTGCACAGATACGCTTTAGAAAGCAGGAAGAATTACATGCGGGCATTAAACAACTCACGGGCAGTGAAGTGAATACGGGCAACAAGGTCAAGATGTTAACCGTGTGTCCTGCCTGTGTTCAGGGTCTGTCGCGTTATGCCGATGATACCGGTATGGAAACGGATTATATTGTGATTGAGCTGGCCAGAAGTAATCTGGGCCAGGACTGGCAGCAGAATTTTATTAATGATGTTGAGGATGGCGGGATAGAGCGGATATTGCTTTAATAAATAACAGATACATCGAGGTAACTTGATTCTGCCTGGTCTATGAAATAACCCGTCAAGAATATAAATATATGCAAATTAAAGGAAAGACTGTTCAAGTCCGTTCACCCTGAGCCTGTCGAAGGGTATTGTGGGTAATGCTATGTTTTCATCGCATTCTCCATTCGTGGTGAGCTTGTCGAACCATGAATGGAGAAATGCATTAGATGATGAGCTCACCACGAACGGAGAAATGAAGCAGATGTTGATCTCAATACGAACGGAGAAATGAATCAGATGAGCCTTTCAACTCCGTTCGCCCTGAGCCTGTCGAAGGGTATTGCAGGTCATGCGGTGTTTTTATTTACGGGCGATTCAGTCGATCTTTCTGACCCCATCTTTAGTGCCTAACAGCAACACATCAGCCGGGCGGAGTGCGAATAAACCATTCGTAACAACACCGGGGATATTATTCAGTGCCTGTTCGAGTTTAGTCGGTTCCATAATTTCCATATTATGGACATCCAGGATGACATTGCCGTTATCCGTGGTAAAGCCCTGGCGTAATACCGGTTGTCCACCCAGCTTTACCAGTTCGCGTGCGACCATGCTGCGCGCCATGGGAATAACTTCAACCGGGAGCGGGAACTTGCCCAGAACATCAACCAGCTTGGATTCATCGGCAATACAGATAAATTTTTTGCTGGCTGCGGCAACTATCTTTTCGCGAGTTAAAGCACCGCCGCCGCCTTTGATCAGGTGAAGATGTTTATTGGATTCATCGGCACCGTCAACATAGACGGATAATCCATTGACATCATTGAGATCAAAAACAGGAATGCCGTGGCCTTTGAGTCGATCAGCTGTGGCAATTGAGCTGGCTACGGCACCTTCAATTTTGTTCTTGATGGTGGCGAGCGCATCAATAAAGAAATTAGCAGTAGAGCCGGTGCCGACACCGATGATCGTACCAGTTTCCACATATTCGAGTGCGGCCTTAGCGACGGCCTGTTTTAGTTCGTCTTGGGTTAATGCGCTCCGGGTCATATTTTATCTCCTGGACGTGGGTTCAATCAGGATCAGGTTATTGATTCGCCTCTGTAGGGTTTTATTTTTACCTACAGCATGGCTGATATGGCAAAATAAGCCTGTCTGGGGCAGAAACAGTATTTTTATACCTGATCAAAAGTTTGCGTCACTTAATATTGTTGATTTGACGTGCGCCTATTATATTAGGGTCTGTCCACAACTATCTACCAATATCCACCAATTGTTTAGCACAAAAGCTGATCGGAGCTGTGAAATACATGAATCACGAATACCTCGATATGATCAATACGGCCCGAGTCTACGATATTGCGCGTGAGACCCCGCTGGATCCGGCGCCTTTATTGTCCCGGCGCCTGAATAACCAGGTTTTTTTAAAGCGTGAAGATCTGCAATCGGTGTTTTCATTTAAATTGCGCGGAGCCTATAACAAGATCATTCATCTTGATGAGAAAGAACGGGCCTGTGGAGTCATTGCCGCTTCTGCGGGCAACCATGCGCAAGGGGTTGCCCTGTCAGCAAAGACCCTGGGCCTGAAAGCATTGATAGTGATGCCAAGAACAACCCCGGATATTAAGGTTTCATCGGTCAATGAAATGGGGGCTGAAGTAATTTTGCATGGCAATGCCTATGATGAGGCCTATCAGTATGCACGGAAGCTGGCAGATGAACGTGGACTGACTTTTATTCATCCTTATGACGATCCTTTGGTGATCGCCGGCCAGGGCACGATAGCGAAGGAGCTTTTACAGCAACAGCCACATATGGATGTCATATTTGTCCCGGTTGGTGGTGGTGGTTTGATTGCCGGGATTGCGGTTTATATAAAAGCACTTTCACCGGCTACTCGAATTGTTGGCGTTGAGCCTGATGATGCACCGTGTATGTATGAAGCCTTGCGCCAGGGGCAACGCGTGATATTGGATCAAGTTGGTATTTTTGCAGATGGAGTTGCCGTGCGTCAGGCCGGTGAGGAGCCTTTCAGACTGGCGCAGAAATATGTTGATGAAGTGATCCTGGTTAGCACCGATGAGATTTGTGCGGCCATTAAGGATATTTTTGATGATAGCCGTTCTATTACTGAACCTGCCGGTGCTCTGGCAGTTGCCGGTATGAAAAAATATATCGAAAGGGAAAATATAAAAAATCAGGTCCTGATTGCCATTGATAGTGGCGCCAATATGAATTTTGATCGCCTGCGTCATGTTGCTGAGCGTGCTGAACTGGGCGAACGTCATGAAATGCTGTTTGCAGCAACCATTGCAGAAAAACCGGGAAGCTTTAGAAAATTTTGTGATGTTATTGGCATGCGTGGGGTGACTGAATTTAATTACCGTTACTCCGATCCAGAGCAGGCCCATGTATTTGTCGGTGTGAAATTGCAGCATGGTGAAAAGGAAAAGCAGGCTCTTTTACAAAAGTTGAAGTCGGAAAACTATCCCTATATGGATATGAGTGATAATGAAATGGCAAAAATGCACATTCGTTATATGGTGGGTGGTCGAGTAGAGGGCCTTCAGCATGAGCGAGTCTATCGGTTTGAATTTCCTGAACGCCCCGGTGCATTGCTACGATTTTTAAATAAAATGGGAGCACACTGGAATATTAGCCTGTTTCATTATAGAAATCATGGTGCTGCGTATGGCCGGGTACTGGTTGGTATGCAGGTGCCGCCGGAAGAAACAGAGCAGCTATTACTGTTTTTACGGGATTTGAAGTATCAATACTGGGATGAATCAGCGAATCCGGCCTATAACCTGTTTCTCCGCTAGCACTCAGCTTGTAACAATCAGGTTCATTTCGGTATAAAAAAAGGGTCTGTTTACACAGACCCTTTTTTTTTAGTCATTTACCTGAGGCTAGCAGGTTAGCGCTTAATGACTACGCTTTTTTCTTGGAAACTTTCTTTTTAGCCTTTTTCTTTGCTACTTTTTTCTTAGCAACTTTCTTTTTAGCCTTTTTCTTGGCTACTTTTTTCTTAGCGACTTTCTTTTTCGCCTTTTTCTTTGCTACTTTTTTCTTAGCAACTTTCTTTTTTGCTACTTTTTTCTTAGCAACTTTCTTCTTGCTAACTGTTTTAGGAGCTACTTTTTTCTTCGCTACCTTTTTCTTGCTTACTTTCTTCTTTGCTTTTTTCTTAATGGCCATATTTACAACCCTCCGGTTATGAGTATCGAGTTCAGCTGAAGTATAGCTAAGTTAAAATAAAAAGCTAGTAATGTTAATTAAATTCACGTGCTTAACCATTGTATTGTATGAAATTTGCTTTTTAAAATTGATTTTTACTGCTTAAGTATAATTTTTTTTATAATTTTTTTGTTTTAAACAATAAATTTTATAAAAATTACAGAGCAAAAAAGATTTTGAAGTGAAATTTGCTGATCAATATCGAAAGAGTAATGAATTTATAGCGAACACTGGGTAAAAATATTTAGTTTTATGAGTAAATTATTTTTATTTGGTGGTTTGATCGTTAAATTTTTGTCTGAAGTATAAAAAAATGTGCAGTTGTTCTAAAAAAATATGAAAAATAAATAATTTTTCATGTCTTCAAGGTATAAATTTTCCTGAAAATAGAAAATGTATAGATATTTTTGTTCCACATGCGTCAAAAAATCTTTATCCAAAGATAAAAATTAGTTTCTAATCATAAGAGAGACAAAAAATTGACAATTATTGACGTATGTAAAGAGTAATTTTAGTGTGTGGGCAGTTATTTTTGTTTATGAAAGCAAAAATAGAGTTTTCTGAGTGATGAATGGCGATAATTTTATGTATCAGCGTATCAAATGACTCGATCAAAGATAAATGTTGTCATTTTTTCTTTATGAAGAGTAAAAAATCAGAAGATCTGAAGCATTTTTTCAGTAACGACACCTTCAATCGGGATATCCCAGCTACGTGAAGTCAGTTTTTCTACTCGTTGAAACTCATAGGCAGTGCCAATACGGTGTGGTTTGTGCCAGATTTTGCGTTGCTGTAGATAAGCAAGGGTTCGATCATAATATCCACCCCCCATTCCCATACGATTGCCTTCATGATCAAATGCAACAAGCGGCATTAAGATTAAATCCAGCGATTGGGTTTTGAATAATCGTTGGTGGCGTGAATGAACTGGCTCTTTGATACCAAAACGGTTCTTGTAGAGCCTGGTGCCAGGGGTATAGGGTAAAAACCAGAGTGCACGCCCATGCTTCAATCCTAAAACAGGGAGATAGCAGTATTTTTTATGTCGCCAGGCAATTTTTATAAGTGATTGCAGATCAATTTCACCATCATTTGGTAAATAAAAAGCGATATGTCGGCTTTTTTGAAAGACTTTTGAGTGAGCAAGGTGCTGTACGAGCTGTGTGGATAGTTCTCTGCGTTGATCCACTGATAGTGAACGACGCTGGTTTCGAATTTGCTGGCGGAGTTGCTGATTCATGTAGGGCAATGTAGAACGTTCAGCAGGATATGTCGAATTTTTTGCTTGCGGAAGTATTTATTCATACATAAGTGCTTAAGTGCTGGATTTTTTGTAGGGGCTGATTTATCTGACTACGGTGGCAAGAAAATAGTAACCAGTTATTTAGACTGGATCCCTCTATCGGGTTAGCGACCACAAGGGCGCAATGCCCTGTCCTGCAATGGGTAAAATTCCTTATAAGCTTACGTATGAGAACTTATTAAGATAAGGAGGGCACCACCGCATGTATCGTCGTGATTTTCGTCTCGAACCAGAAGTTCAAGTGGGAGCGGCATCGATACATTAGGCTTTCCGTCAGGCGGACATGCACACAATATCGAAATTGTGCCCCCAGGGGATGTATTTACGGCTCAAGATTATCCCAATCAACAACGGGTATTTACAGTGGTGCCCATAATTAAAATTGTACTGGATTTTGTCGATTGCAGATAGCCGGATATGTTAAATATAAGAGAGTAGCGGGCTAGAATTCCATTTGTTGGCTTTTATAAAGTGTATCTTCAATCTTTTCCTGAATATGTTTAAGGCGCAAACTGACATTACGATCAAGTTTTGCGTTATTGCCGCCCTGAGCAAGTAATTCATGGGAGATATTCAGTGCCGCCATCACGGCAATGCGATCTGAACCAATAATTTTTCCGTTATCTCTGATTTCCCGCATTTTTTGATCAAGAAAATCAGCAGAACGGATTAAATCATGCTGTTCCTCTTCGGAACAGGAGACCATATATTCTTTATCCAGAATATGGATAGTGACAGCCTTGGATTTGGTGTTATTACTCATTTTCCATTGCCTTTAAACGGTTAATCATGGCTTCAACCCGGACCCGGGCAGTTTCTGTTTTGTCCAAAAGTTGGGTGCGTTCAGTCATTAGCTGGGTCTGGCTGTCACGCAGGGTTTTGTTTTCCTGTCGTAGCCGTTCAACGGCTTTAATCAGGTCATCGACTCGCGTTTCAAGTTTTTTTAGATCCAGTTCATCCATTAGTGTTTGTTACCCGCGTTATTTTAACGAATTTAATTACAATTAACATCAATATAGAGCGGCAGAGAGGCAGGGTCAACGGTACAATACATAAATATTTAATTTTAGTATGGAAAGAAAATGAAATACGACGAGATAAATGATGCATTGAAACGTGTATCAGGTGAAATTGATGCTGCCGAGGCTCACGGTGTGTTATGTGGCCTGATTTGTGCCCGTAATGAGAATGTGCGTGAACATTTTCTGAAGCACTGTATTCCTGATATTGATCGGGGTGATTTGCTGGTGCAGGAAACGATGAATTTGTTGCAGGAACTCTATTCAGATACGCAAACACAGTTTATGAATAGTGATTTTCTGTTTTATCCTCTACTGCCGGATGAAGGGAGTAGCCTGGCAGCAAGAGTGGAGGCGCTGGGATTCTGGTGTCAGGGTTTTTTACTGGGAATATCATTGGGCGGAATTGTGAATACAGAAAAGTTGCCCGGAGAACTACCCGGTTTTATTAAGGATGTGATTGAAGTTTCTCAGGCGGAAAGTTTTGACCTGGAGGATGAAGAGCAGGATGAAGGTGCATATATCGAACTCGTTGAATATATAAAAGTCGGTGCACTGCTATTTCATGAGGAAATTCGTTCTTTGACCGATAATACGGAACAGCCAACCATGCATTAGACTCTATAACTTGTTTTGTTTGGGTTTATAGGCAAGTATTTAAGCGTAATATTTTTTTGCAGGGGCGGATTTATCCGACCAACATTGGCGGGATGAATCCCGTCCTATATGTACGGATTGAACACCGTCAGTTTTAATCAGCTAAATTAAAATCAGGTTTTAAGTATATAATCAGTCTATGAATGCACAAGAATTTAAACGCCGCCGCCGTCATTTAATGCAAATGATGGATAAGGACTCCGTTGCCATCCTGCCTACTGCTCCTGTTCGTATTCGTAATCGGGATGCGGAATATTTTTATCGTCCAGATAGTGACTTTTATTATTTGACCGGCTTTCCTGAACCGGAAGCGGTGGCTGTTCTGGTACCGGGACGCAAACATGGTGAATTTATTTTATTCTGTCGGGAAAATGATCCACTGATGGAAACCTGGAACGGGCCACGGGCCGGACAGGAAGGCGCAGTTGAATTTTATGGCGCGGATGATTCATTTCCGATCAGTGATATTGATGACATTCTGCCGGGCTTGCTGGAAAATAAGGAACGTGTGTTTTACACCATGGGGGCTCTGCCTGATTTTGATCAACGTCTGATTGGCTGGGTCAATCGATTACGTAATCAGAGTCGAGCGGGTATTCATACTCCGGGTGAGTTTGTTGCGCTGGATCATCTGGTGCACGATATGCGGCTGTATAAAAGCAGCGGTGAAATAAAAGCGATGCGCACCGCCGCCAGCATCTCGGCGAAAGCACATTGCCGGATTATGCAGTCCTGCCAGCCGGGAATGATGGAATACCAGCTTGAGGCGGATCTATTGCATACGTTTATACATGGTGGGGCTCGCTCCCCTGCGTATTCTTCGATTGTAGGGAGCGGGGCCAATGGCTGTATTCTGCATTATGTTGAAAACAGCGCAAAAATGAAAAGCGGTGATCTGGTGTTGATCGATGCGGGTGCCGAGTATGAGTATTATGCCGCTGATATATCCCGTACTTTTCCGGTCAATGGTAAATTCAGCGCCAGTCAACGTATCCTGTATGAAATTGTATTAGCTGCCCAGTACGCTGCCATTGAACAGGTACAACCGGGTAACCACTGGAATGATCCCCATGAAGCGGCCGTAAAAGTGTTAACTCAGGGTTTGAAAGATGTGGGCATTCTAAAAGGCACATTAAAAACACTCATTAAAAATGAAGCCTATAAACCTTACTATATGCATCGCACCGGCCACTGGCTGGGAATGGATGTACACGATGTCGGTGACTATAAAGTAGAAACTGAATGGCGCGTACTGGAACCGGGCATGACCCTGACCGTGGAACCGGGTTTATATATCCCCGCAGGTAGCAAAGGGGTTGCGAAAAAATGGTGGAATATCGGCATTCGCATTGAAGATGATGTACTGGTGACTAAAAATGGCCATGAAGTCTTGAGTCATGGCGCACCCAAAGAACCGGATGAAATTGAAGCCTTAATGGCTTCTCGATAAATAAAACCCGAATGAACCAATTTCAGCGCGAGCTAAATCCGGAATGAGCATAATAGAAAATAATACAGACTACGATGTTCTGATTGTGGGTGGTGGCATGGTCGGTGCCAGCCTGGCCTGTGCGCTAGGGCAGGCCTGTCAGGATAGCCCGTTAAAAATTGCAGTGCTGGAAGGCACGGCCTTTGAGTCAGGCACGCAACCCAGTTTTGATGCGCGCACGATTGCCTTGGCCGAGGGTTCACAGAAGATATTCAACACCCTTGGTCTGTGGCAGGCCATGGTTCAACTGGGGGTGATGCCGATTAAACGCATTCATGTTTCTGATCGTGGCCACATCGGATCGACCCACATGGACTGCAAGGATCATAAGGTCGATGCCTTTGGTTATGTGGTTGAAACGCGGGTCATGGGCAAGGTATTGCATGAGGCGATGGCCGCGCTGAATCATGTTGACCTGATTTGTCCGGCGAATGTAATAAGTGTGAATATAAACGATACAGCCGCGGAAGTATTTTTTACCGAGAATGGAAATGAACGTTGTTTACGCGCGCAACTGGTGGTGGCGGCGGACGGTGGTCAGTCATTAATACGTGAGGCTTGCGGGGTCAAATCATTCACCTTGAATTATGATCAAAGCGCGGTGATTGCGAATGTTGCCTGTGACAGGCCGCATAATAATATCGCGTATGAGCGCTTTACTGATAGTGGGCCGATGGCCCTGTTGCCAACCTGTGCTCAGGATGGCACGCAGAATATGTATGCTCTGGTGTGGACGGTAAAACCGCAACAGGCCGAACAAATTATGGCGCTGGACGATGATGCTTTTTTACAACAGCTTCAGCAACGGTTTGGTCGTCGAGCCGGTCGTTTTGTGAAAACAGGTACGCGACATGTTTATCCGTTACGTTTTTTACAGACGCGCGAACATGTACGCCCCCATCTGGCGATTATTGGCAATGCCGCCCATGCCCTGCACCCGGTTTCCGGTCAGGGCTTTAACCTGGGTTTGCGTGACGTAGCTGCACTGGCTCAGGTACTGGTTGATGCACAGCGTGAGGGACGGCCCCTGGGTGATCTGGATGTCCTGCGAGACTATGCGGGCTGGCGTAAACGGGATCAATGGATGACAGCCTTTAGTACGGACAGCATGGTAAGAATTTTTTCCAATAATTTTTCACCTCTGGCACTGGGACGCAATATCGGTCTGTTAGCGATGGATATTTTACCGCCGTTGAAAAAACGTCTGGCACGTCATGCGATGGGCTATACCGGCAAGTTGCCGCGACTGGCACGGGGACTGCCTTTATGAAGCAGACGATTGATTATGATGTCGTGATCGTTGGTGCCGGCATGGTGGGCGCGAGTCTGGCCTGTGCCTTAGCCGCGATAAAAAATACTGAGGGTGCCGGTTTAAAGATTGCGGTACTGGATGCACGCTGCCCGGACATGACCTGGCCGGATGAAGGTTATGATATCCGGGTGAGCGCGATTACCCGTGCGACACAGAATTTTCTACAGGATTTAAATGTCTGGTCTTATATAGAAGCGCAACGTCTCAGTCCTTATCGTGAAATGCAGGTATGGGATGCCAGTGGCGAGGGCCGGATTCAGTTTGATAGCGCTGATATTGGTGAAGCTGATCTGGGACATATTATTGAGAACCGGGTGATCGTTAAAGCCCTGCATCAACGGCTTGCACAGATTGAAAATGTGGATGTGCTTTGCCCGGCTCGTTTGCAGTCCCTGGAGTTTCTGGCTCAGCAGGTCAATTTGACACAGGAAGATGGCAAGACATTTTCGGCCAGGCTGCTGGTTGCCGCCGATGGTGCCCGTTCATGGGTGCGGCAACAGGCCGGGATAAGTATCAAAGGCTGGGAATATGATCAGCATGCGCTTGTTACCTGGGTCAAAACAGAAAAGCATCATCAGGATACCGCCTGGCAGCGCTTTCAACCGGATGGCCCCCTGGCATTTTTACCGTTGACGGAGGGGGTCAGTTCGATTGTCTGGTCAACCACGCCTGCTCATGCAAAAGAACTTTGTGAGATGGATGAAAACTTGTTTGTCGAAGAACTGGCAAGCAGTTTTGAACATAAGCTGGGGGCTATTGAGCAAGTTGGGCCTCGTGCAGTATTTCCACTGCGTTATTTTGAAACGAATGCATATATTCAGTCGCGTTTAGCTTTAGTGGGTGATGCCGCGCATTTAATGCATCCTTTAGCCGGACAAGGGGTTAATCTGGGAATGGCCGATGCTAAAGCCCTGTCTGAAGTTTTACGTGAAGCCGTCAATGATAAACGTGATCTCGGTGAACTGCGTGTATTACGCCGTTATGAGCGTTGGCGACGTGCGGATAATCGCAGCATGTTGTTTGCCATGGATAGTTTTAAAAAGCTGTTCAGCAGCCGCTCAGACGCTGTCAGAATGATGCGTAATAGCGGTTTGAATCTCGTAAACAGGATCCCCCTGATTAAACACCTGTTTATGCAACGTGCGCTTGGCCAGTGAATCAAGAACCTAAAATTTAAAATTAATGACAGAATGAAAAAGATGATACATAACAATTGTTTTATTTTATGCTCTCTGGTTCTAGAGCCTGGGTCCTAGGCCCTGGGAACTGTATTTATCATGGAATTTCTTAATATTGCAGCCATTCTGATCACCCTTGCGGCGTTATTCAGTTATCTCAATTACCGTTTTCTTCAGATCCCGACAACCATTGGTATTATGCTCATTGCGCTGAGTATTTCTCTCGGCATGTTATTGGCCAATACACTGGGTTTTAGTCATTTTGAAGAACAGGCCGGGAAATTATTACGCAGTGTCGATTTTCATGAGGCCCTGATGCAGGGCATGCTCAGTTTTCTGTTATTTGCGGGTGCGTTGCATGTCAATCTTCAGGACTTGTTGAAGCAGAAATGGGTCGTTCTGTTTCTGGCCACTGTTGGCGTAATGATTTCTACTTTTCTGGTCGGGGGCCTGAGCTGGCTGATACTCAATGGTCTGGGGCTGGAAATGCCGATGATTTATTGTTTGTTGTTTGGGGCATTGATCTCACCGACGGATCCTATCGCCGTTATCGGTATTCTTAAAAGTGCGGGAGTGAATAAAAGTCTGGAAACCAAGATCACCGGTGAATCGCTGTTTAATGATGGCGTGGGTGTGGTGATATTCCTGGTGTTATTGGGCGATGCAACCGGTCAGTATCAGGTAAGTTTCCAGTCGGTCAGTTTACTGTTATTACAGGAAGCCGGTGGCGGGATTCTATTTGGTTTACTCGCCGGTTATCTGGTTTTTACTATGCTACGCCAGATTGATAATTATCAGGTGGAAGTCCTGTTAACGCTGGCATTAGTCATGGGGGGTTATGCCTTATCAAATGCTCTGCATATATCCGGGCCTCTGGCGATGGTGATTGCGGGGCTGGTGATCGGCAACCATGGCCGCACTCTGGCGATGTCCGATAAGACCCGTAAGCACCTGGATATGTTCTGGGAACTGATCGATGAAATATTAAATGCTGTATTGTTTGTTCTTATCGGTATGGAAATTCTGGTTTTGAATTTTAAGGGGGAATATCTGTTAGCCGCCCTGGTGATTATTCCGCTGGTGCTGCTGGTACGTTATGTCAGTGTGGGTATTCCGATTGTTATCCTGCGTCAGTTCAGAACATTTAGTCCGCGTGTACTTGAGATCATGACCTGGTCCGGTTTACGAGGGGGGATTTCGGTTGCACTGGCAT
>Ga0224496_10001392_pt1 | contig 15168 bp, 12 predicted proteins | sample SF_Jul11_sed_USG_2_FD_168127 | JGI IMG/M metagenome (GOLD analysis project Ga0224496, IMG submission 168127) | Sediment microbial communities from San Francisco Bay, California, United States - SF_Jul11_sed_USGS_8_1 | ecosystem: Environmental > Aquatic > Marine > Sediment | place: USA...
GGGATTGGCTTCTTCGCTGGCTCACGGGTAAGGAGCCGCTGTTGTATGTCAAGAATTATCGATGGGATCACACTCAAGAGCCTGTAGCCCATATGACGGTCACTGAGGAACAAGCCAATTCCATCGCCGATTATTTTGAAAAAAATCTCAAAGACTCACGGGTCACCGTAGGCGCATTTGACCTATCCAAAGTGACAAAGCGAGATGCAGAAGTTGGGGCTGTTATTTATAAGGCCCATGCCTGTATTGGATGTCATACCATTGAAGAAAATGGGCAACTGGTCGGAGGCCCACAAAGTGCTAATTTAGCAGATTCAGGTAATCGGTATAATGAGGATTGGTTATTTCGGTTTGGAATCAACCCACAAGACTTCACGCCCCACAGTGGCGAATTTTTGGCTGACGCCACGGAACCTCAACTTCGAAGTGTCATTGGCTATTTGATGACGCTTGGAGTGAAAGATTTCAAATTCTACGAACCCTGGACCAGTGCTGAGTTTTCTCAACCTAGCGTGGATCGCGGCGCAGTGATTTACAAAGAATATTGTTCCCAATGCCATGGCGCAGAAGGCAAAGGTGACGGACCCGCGGCATCGGGCTTAAGTCCCAAGCCGGCCGTACATGCCAACATTCCTTTTGAAAAACTGCCAATGGAGTATCTCTACAATGTGGTTAACCACGGCGGACCCAGTGTGGGCAAATCGGCCAATATGCCCTATTGGGGGTTAACCATTGGGCAACAAGGTGTCGCTGACGTCATCGCCTACCTAAAAGTCACCTTTAAAGGTGGAACGGTCGTAGCACACGTTGGGGGAGGAAACGGACCATCGGGCGTCTGCCCGCAGCCGCGCAAAACAAAAAACGCTCCCGGCAAATTCCGGAAGATGGATAATCCTCTGCCACAGAATTCTGAAAATGTAAAAGCGGGAGAAACCCTGTTCCAACAAACAGCCAAACCACTGGCCTGTATGAATTGTCATGGAACCCAGGGCGACGGGCAGGGGCCCATGGGAGCGGCGCTTGATCCTCGTCCACGGAATTTCACCTGTGGCGAAACGATGAAAGATATTTCAGACGGTCAATTATATTGGGTCATCAAAAACGGATCGGTGGGAACTGGAATGATGGCCTTTTCGGGCATGCCAGATAATCAGATCTGGCAATTGATTCACTACATCCGAACATTGGCGAAATGAATATGACTGGCCATTGAGCCACTGAAGTAGAGAAGCCAAGCACCATCTCAGGGACCAGAGGAAAATCCTCTGGTCCCTCAACCCTCACAAGCGGTATGAATGCCATGAGCCATCCACCAGAAAAAGTCACAGAAGATCAGACCATCGCTTCACAAGCATTGAAACAGCTGGAATACCACCACGCCCTCATTTTACAGGCCGCTGGGGAAGGGATTTTTGGCTTAGACCTGGTGGGTCGTCATACCTTTGTGAACCCGGCTGCATGCACCATGCTCGGGTACGAAGCCAAAGAATTGATCGGCCAACCGAGCCACTCGCTTTGGCATCACACCAAATCCGATGGCAGCGCCTATCCCAAAGAGGATTGCCCGATTTATGGCGCGTACAAGGACGGTAAGGTTCATAACGGCGATAGCGAAGTGTTTTGGCGAAAAGATGGGACGAGTTTTCCTGCGGAATACACCAGCACCCCCATCCGAGATCATGAAGGAACCTTGGTGGGTGCCGTGGTGGTGTTTCAAGATATTACCTACCGCCGGCAATGCGAACAGGTCATTGACCAATTTCGTCGAACCAACGACATGATCTTACAGGCCGCTGGGGAAGGGATTTTTGGTCTCGACCTAGAAGGCCATCATACGTTTGTGAATCCAGCCGCGAATCGGTTATTGGGGTACGAACCGGGAGAGTTATTGGGAAAACCTAGTCACCGCACCTGGCATCACACCAAAGCTGATGGATCACCTTACCCCGCTGAATCATGCCCTATATATAAGGCATATAATGATGGACTGGTTCATACTGGTGATGACGAGGTGTTTTGGCGAAAGGACGGAACCAGCTTTCCTGCGCAATATACGAGTACGCCCATTTGGGATGCCCGAGGAACATTGGCAGGGGCAGTGGTCACTTTTCAGGACATCACCGAAAAGAAACGGATGGCGGCGCAATTATTAGAAGAAGCGAAATTAGCGGAAGTCACCAGGGTATTGGGCAACATCGGACACGATATTAAGAATATGTTGATGCCCGTATTGTCTGGAGCCGATCTGTTAAAAGATGAAATCGATGAACAATTCCCACGGCTCCTTGAGATCCATGCTCAAGGGGCGGAGCTCAGCTATGCGAACAGCCAAGAACTGTTACGGATGATCGTCACCAATGCAAAACGGATTCAAGATCGAGTTCGGGAGATCGCCGATGCCGTTAAGGGAGTGACCAGCCCTCCACATTTCACATCATGCCAGGTTCACACGATTGTTGAGGGGGTCTATGAGACTCTTCGTACCTATGCCAAGAAAAAAGCCATCACGCTCAACACTGAACAGCTTGAAACGCTTCCTCAGTTAGAGGGTGACGAACGGCGTCTGTTTAATGCGTTCTACAACCTGGTCAATAATGCCATCCCTGAAATTCCACGAGGCGGATGCGTGGTTATTCGAGGGCGCGTCGCAGAAGATTCACAGACCATGTATTTAACCGTCACGGACACAGGGCGAGGCATGCCACCGGAAATTCGCGATCGGCTCTTTACAGATGGGGCGATCAGTACAAAGGCCACGGGAACCGGACTTGGAACAAAAATCGTCAAAGATGTCATCACAATTCATCATGGCACCATACGAGTTGAGAGTGAGGAGGGAAAAGGCACCACCTTTTATATACAGTTGCCCATCTCACAACAGACTCGCGCGTAAGGAACATGAGTCCAATCCCCCCGCGCCATCTTGTTGCTTGAGAATGAGTCACGCCATTTGCAAAGCATGAAAGTCACTTGGTAGTTTTCCCCATGGATACACAGCCCATGCCGTTCACTGATGGACTCACCCGGAGACGATTCCTCCAATCAGGCCTCATCGCAGGAGGATTGAGTGCCCTTGGCCTACGATCTGCCCGGGCAAGCGCTCCGTCAAGTATCGACCTTCCATTCGATCGCGGACATCGACCCCTTGTTGCCTTTCCTGAAAAGCGGCCGCTGATGGTCATGACCACGAGACCGCCACAATTAGAGACCCCGTTCCCAATCTTTGATGAAAATATTTTTACTCCTAATGACGCCTTCTTTGTCCGCTGGCATTTGGCTGGCATTCCTACGACGGTTGACCTTCAAACATTTCGGCTAACCATCCGAGGGCGCGTCAAGCAGAGCCTGTCTTTCAGCCTCACAGATTTACAGTCACAATTTGAATCGATCGAAGTCGCGGCGGTGTGCCAATGCGCGGGAAATAGTCGTGGCTTTTCCGAACCCCAAGTGGCCGGTGGGCAGTGGGGACATGGCGCGATGGGCAATGCCATCTGGAAAGGGGTGCGATTACGAGATGTGCTGGAAAAAGCTGGAGTAGAAAAAGATGCCAAGCATGTTCGATTCGACGGATTGGATCGACCCGTGGCTGATGTCACGCCGGATTTTCTGAAATCGCTTCCGTTGGACAAGGCCATGGCTGACCAGGTACTCGTCGCCTATGCCATGAATGGTGAGCCGCTTCCCTTTCTCAATGGCTTTCCTCTGCGATTAGTCGTGCCAGGTTGGTATGCCACCTATTGGGTCAAGATGCTGAATGATATCGAAGTCCTCAACCACGACGATCACAATTTCTGGATGGATCGCGCATACCGCATTCCTCACAATGCCTGCGGGTGCCTAGCGCCAGGCCAAAAGCCCACAAGCACCGTTCCTTTATCAACCATGCCGGTTCGCTCCTTTATCACCAATGTGAATAATGGAGCAACACTGTCTGCTGGTAAGCCAACATTGATCAAAGGCATTGCCTTCGATCAGGGATATGGCATTGATCAGGTGTTGCTCTCGATAGATGGAGGGCAGCATTGGGACGCGGCTCAACTCGGAAAAGACTACGGGGATTTCAGCTTTCGCCCATGGGAAATACGGGTCGCCCTGAAACCTGAGCAGTCGTATCGATTTCAATCTTTGGCCATCAACCGGATTGGAGAATCCCAACAGCTTCACGCCAAATGGAATCCAAACGGATATTTACGCAATGCGGTTGAGACTGTTCATGTTGCCACATCAGGCTAACCTTATCATGACGCAAACAGTATTAGTGCTCTCTTTTAGTATAGGCATCTTTCTAACTAGCCTTGGATCTCTAGCGGTAGCTGAAGAACCCAAAAAAGAGACACTATCGATTTCTTTTCCTTCTGACCCCTTTTCTTTTCAGCCTGGCCCTGGACAGGAAATCGCCAACACCTACTGTGTCATTTGCCATTCAGCGGACTACATCTATATGCAGCCACCGCATTCACAAACAACGTGGACCGAAATCATCAAAAAAATGAAACTCGCGTTTGGCTGTCCGATTCCTGATGAGTCCATTGCCCTCTTGTCAGAGTATTTAATTCATCAGAATGAGATATCCCCGCTCCCCTCCAGCCCTTCTCATTTCCAAATGTCATCATCTCCATTGCTTAATGCACAAGCTGTCCTGGACAAAGGCCAATCGGTGTATACCACTCATTGCCTCAACTGCCACGGCCCAATGGGAAAAGGTGATGGACCAATAGGGAAAATGCTCATTCCACCAGCCGCCAACTTAACGGTCATTGGGCAAAAATCGGACAAGGAACTTCTGAAGACTATCCAGGATGGTCGGCCGGGAACCGCGATGCCCTCCTGGAAAGGGGATTTATCCGCACAAGAAATCCTTAACGTCCTCTCGTATGTAAGAACATTTTCTCAGAAATAAAGGCTCGGCCTTTCTCAGTAACTTTCACCCGCGTTTCGTGAACGGCCTTCGCCTCTTTTCAGGATTCCTTCAGGATCAACGGCATTCCATCTTGTCTCACTATGACCTTCCACATACAATATAGAATAGTGTTGTATCCCCCTCCTCAATTTATTATTCATTCTTATTTAGGAGGTTCTGTATGAAGAACGCAATGTCCGCGTTGATTGTGAGTTTCGGGCTATTGAGCCTCACCGCATGTGAAAGCACGGGGGGCAATGTGGGATTGGGAGTACTCGGCGGAGCCGCCGCTGGTGCGGGCGGGTATGAATTACACCTGAATAATCAGAAAAATCGCGTTGAGGAAGATTTTAAGGATAAAAAAATTGATGAGAAAGAACGAGACATTCGTCTTGATCAAATTAAACGAGACTCCCTCTTACAATAGGGGGCTGTTGAAAAAAGCCGCCAGCGGCGTTCTCGCCATTTTTCCGTGCTCACGTACAGAAGGTACGCTCCGCGCGCAAAAATGACTGCGGCCTTGCTGGACGAACTTTTTTGAACCGCCCCGAGGCCTCTGATATCCAACGTACCTGTGGGCCTATATGCCTTTGGGAATTATTAATATTTAACACTACCAATAGGACACTGAAACGAGTTTGCATAGTGCACGATGGCTCGCCGAAGAAAAAGGATTCCCTCTACCTTTTCTTCGGGCCATCATTTTATCCATCCCTACCTGCGACTTTCTCATTCGCCAATGCAATAACAGCTCATCACTTTTAAGGAGTTGCTCCGGTCATTGAGTCATCTGTCCTCCCTCGTGTGCGGTACCATCTTCTTGCCCTCTAGATTGGGACTCTCCCTCTTTTCATGGATGTAGCCTTATTATTAGCGCTCTTGTCCGGCGGTTTGGTCGGGCTGTTGCTCGGATCCACCGGAGGGGGGGGCTCGTTGGTGGCCATCCCATTATTGGTCTATGTGGTGGGAATCCCAGTCCAAACTGCCAGTGCCATGTCACTGATCGTCGTCGGGTATTCCGCGCTGTTTGGTGCCTGGCAGGAACATCGTCAGCAACGGGTCCATATCCCTGCCGCATTGGTGTTTAGCGCCACAGGAATGCTTGGCGCATGGATTGGAGCACAAGGTCATCAATTAGTTCATGAAACGGTGGTGTTATTCCTGTTTGGTCATTTGTTGTTGTTGATAAGCGTGTGGACGTTTTTTCAGCCACAAAAAGACCAAGGCAACGATGTGCCGACCGGATGCGCCAAACATTTTTCCTGGCCTTGCGCCTTCAAGGCCTCAGGCATTGGATGGGGAGTTGGATTACTCACAGGATTTTTTGGAATAGGTGGTGGGTTTTTAATTGTGCCAGCCCTCATGATCCTGTTGGAATTTCCGATCCGCCTGGCGATTGGCACATCTTTTCTCATCATTGCCCTCATTTCCATCGGTGGAGTTGTTGGCCATTTGAAACTGGGAGCCTTAGATCATTTCTTAACGGGATTGGTGTTACTCGGAAGCGTGCTGGGATTGGTCTTTGGATCTCGAGTCACTCGATTAATATCCGCGAAGCATTTAAGACGAGGGGTCGCGATCCTGATTGGCGCAATCGGATTGGGGTTAATCCTGGATAATGTCCGGCATTTCATCTTTTAAGCCATTCCCAAGTAAGGTCATGAAAATCTCGAGATAATCACCTCAGCGGGTTTCGGCAAAAGGCCCCAAACCTATTGATCCCCAGACTGGTCTTAAGGCATGAAGCCGAAACGAATGTCTGCATGTTGTCTATTTCGCGGGAGTAGTTGCTACAGAACGTTCATTCGCCATTCATAGACTCTACAACGCTCACAAAGTCAGAATTACCCTTTGTAGTGTTTCTCAATAGATTGTCGGGCGCGATGTTCAGCCTCAATGATGTGAGCGGAAGACAGGTTCTTTTCAACATCACCTCTCATCTTCCTCGCATCCTCTCGTACCTCCCTTGCATAAACCTTCCCCTGACGAGACAGCAATATTGAACCACATATGCGCACGTGCGTAGCCTTGGGTCTCGCCGGCTCCCTTGGCGTACATCACACCAAAATCGTCCTGGGCAGAGGCCAATCCTTGTTCACCAAGTTGTCTAAACTCAAGGAGAGCGGTGGCATAGTCCCCTTCTTGATACGACCTGACTCCCTTTTCAGATTCAGCATGCTCGCTCATGTGGGGTCTCGCAATCAGATGGGCGAACAGAGTCGGCTATCGTTGTCACAAATACTGGACAGGAGATGATAGTAGCGCTCCTCACGGTATTGGCAGCGGAATCACAGAAGGGGAAATTGGAGTGAAAGGAGACGGGTCATCACGAAAGCCTCACGATAACATGTATCGTCTTGTATGACCTGATCCCAAGTCCAAGAGGGTTTTATTCAAATACGTCATCGGGATCAAGTTTGTGACGATACTGTAGTTGAAGGCCTTTCAAGAAATTCCGCAAAATTTGGTCTTGGCATTTGCGAAAATGTTTGTGGTCAGGTCTGCGAAAAAAGGCACTCAACTCAGACTTGCTCACACGCAAACCGGCCAGGGCCAATATCGACACGATTCCCTCGGCTTGTAAGTTGAATGCGATTTTCAGCTTCATGAAAATGATATTATTATTGAGCCGTTGTTCGGGTTCCACCCGCGTGCCCTCTTTTTTGCCACGCTTCTCCTGAATCAAACCATTGAGAAAGGTCGCAAAGATGACGTCAGGACATTTTTCGAAATCGGCATCATCATCCTTTTTCAACCACACACTCACCTCGGCTCGCGTCACGTCCTGATTGGCCTGAGCAAAGATATCCATCATGTTGGAATCACTCAAATCCAAGATGTAGCGGATTCGGCGCAGACAATCGTTATTCGTCATGTCGGTATTCCTGTGACGTCATGATGCGCATGGCCACTCTGTGTCGGAAGGTGGACTCGAATTTTTTGTCCAGCGAATTCTATAGTATCACCGACCATAACTTTCTTGCGCTGTTACGATCCATGCTGTCGACCTTCTTTGTTAAGAAAAATGGAGAGATTGGGTGTGCGTCTGATGCACATGCGGCCTGAACCAGCCCTGCACCTGTTGTAATGGATGTCCTAATGAGGGGTCAAGATGTGGCAGGGCAAGACCTGCCCCCAAATCCCAAATCTGACCCCAAATCGTAATACAAATCAACTCGGAATGCCCCCTGTGGAGATCAGCTCTTTGAGCTGATGATTGGTGGCCGTAATGACCTTGGCGCGAAGCGGGATTTGGCTATGAGTTATACGAATCAATGAAGACTAAGAATCCAAACTTACAAGCATTCGCGGCATCATACCCGACAAGACTGCCAATGGCGCCGAAGGTTAAGACATTGAAAGAACTTGGTCTCGAATCTCCATATGTGTTTAATATCACAGTGGCACCAAAGTCAATGGATGAAACATGTCATAAAGCCATGGCTGTCATCTTGCAATGGTGCACAGGTTAAAGTGGGTGCAGATGAAATCTTCAAGGCATCTGGGTTAAAAGTGCCAAGAGAATCGGCTGAACAATTTTACAGTAAGTCGGTTGCGCCAGTTAGAACATTACAACAACAGTATCGCAAACAAATAGAGGAATCGAAATGACATTGGAACAAATATTAGTGGCAACAGTAGTATGGGCCGCGTTGTGTGCTGTGGTGTTCACCCACTCCAGCTGGGGTAAGATTCGTGACTGCTTTGGTCTGTGGTTTACTAAAGAGTACTGGACGAACTACAACATTGTAGAGTTTGCGAGTTGGGCTGCGAAGGCAGTCATCATCATCCCTGGCCTTATCTTTGGTATCCAGCTTTGGTGGTTGTACTTCTTTACTCTTGGAACATCGGTGGCGCTCATCTGGGCGAGTAACAAGAAGTTGCTCCCTACTCTCGTTGGGTTTAACGTGATTTGGGTTTGGATCTCTTGTATGGTTCTATCTCAACATCTTATAAAATGATATCCCTTTCGCCGGGAAAAGCGTGGCCTGGAATAGAGGTAGGTTGCCATGCTGTGCCCAGTTGCGTCTGCACAGCGGAAGAACATGGGGAGAAGGGGGAATAGTCACCAGGAAATGGTGTTTGTTATTTCTGCTAAGGCGGTTAGGGCTGGGGGGTTGAGGGTGTCGCCGGAAGGGAGGGGTAGCTTGAGGTAGGATTCTCCAGTGTCTTTGTCTTATTCAAGTCTAGGGCCGATACAATTTAAAGCCATTGCTTGATCTTATATTGCTTCTTCGTCCTGACATGCAACCGATTCAAACCCTGGACCCCAATCGCTTCTTGAATACAGGATATCCGGAAAGACATGAACCCAAAGCACTCATCCACCTTTCCCAACGATTCATTTGTCCCACGCCAACACACTTTCCCCCGTCAGACGGGTCGGCTAGCCGCTGCACCCGAAACACATGGCCTGCGCCGCAAATTTCTGCTGATAAAAGAATATGAAATATCAAGCAATGACCCCAAATGTTAATACCTATACTCCTTATTCTCACGACCGACGACCGTTCTTTTCCCATTAATGTTGAAAACAAAAAGACTATTGGATGTTGTTTGCAGGGGAGGATACAGCCTGCATTCTCCCGAATATTGTTCACCCTGACAAATTTGGCGTCAATGGATTTGGTTCATTTTGGCGGGATAAAATTTTCCGAGTGCTTAGCCAAAGATCGACAATTTCCAAAAATGTCAAAATAATCACCAGGCTGACAAGGATGCAGGACAAATTTCATTCTTGTGGTAAAAAAACGTTAATAGGAAATATTCATTCCGCTTTGGCTTTAAATATATGGGCATAAACCCGTTTTCTGTCCTTTTTAAAAAAGAAAACTTTTTGGGATGTAGGGCTCACCATGATGAAGAAATACCTAGGCCCTCGATTTTAGATTCTAATTAGAATATGCTTCTAAAAAGCCTGATGATTTTCCACGGACTTTTCCCCAATATCATAAAAATACATGAGTAACAAATCAAAAATTGAATGGACAGATGCAACCTGGAACCCTGTACGCGGATGTTCCAAGGTAAGCCCAGGTTGCTTAAACTGTTATGCGGAAACATTTGCCGAGCGATTCCGTGGGGTTCCAGGGCACCCGTATGAGTTCGGATTCGACCTCAGGCTTGTTTATGAGAAATTGACTCAACCTATACATTGGCGCACCTCAAAGATGATATTTGTCAATTCAATGAGTGATCTATTTCATGAGAAAGTTCCTGATGACTTTATTAAAGAAGTAGTCAAAATAATGGTTGAAGCCAATTGGCATACCTATCAAGTGCTTACAAAACGATCTGAGCGTATGAGTCACCTTCTGAATAATCAATTACGCTTCGCAGCCGACCAGCCTCATATATGGTGGGGAGTGAGTGTGGAAAATATGAAAAATGGCATGCCACGTATCAACGATCTTCGCAAAGCACCAGTAAATGTTAGGTTTTTATCGATTGAACCTTTATTAGAGCCACTGGTTCGACTCAATCTTCGTGGAATCGGATGGGTCATAGTCGGTGGGGAAAGTGGTGCAGGGGCTAGAATTATTAAAAAAGACTGGGTGCGTTCCATAAGGGATCAATGCAAGAGAGCCAAAATTCCATTTTTTTTTAAACAATGGGGTGGAGTTAGAAAGCGAGAAACGGGACGTACGCTGGATGGGAAGACTCATAACGAATTCCCTCCACGAGTTATTGTATCTAGGTCTTCTCAAACCAATATTTTCCCCATGCGTAAGGAGTTACAGTTCGCCTAGGCCTCATGCCCATCAAAGATCTCCATAAGAAACCATTTGATGAAGGCACATTGACAAAGCTTCAAATTTTTGAGCTTTATGCCCGTGAATGGTTACCCGTCTTTCTTTCTAAAAGTTCCCCTTCCCTTTCTAAAATCCATCTCTATGATTTCTTTGTAGGTCCGGGAATTGACTCCAAGAATATTCTTGGAAGCCCACTTCGAATTCTCCAACATTTAAGAAATTTCCAACGCTTAGATGGATTTGAAAAAGCAAAAATCCACATCCATTTTTTTGATAATGCGCCTAAGAAAATTGAACAATTGAAACTAAACGTGAAGACCCACGGATTTCATGTTTCAAATATAGAGTACGACATCCAGCCACTGGGATTTGAAGAGGCCTTCCAGATGGCCAAAAAGGAGCTCGCTGATCCTCATGCAGCCAAGTTGGTGTTTATTGATCAAAACGGGGTTGGCAATGTAACGCCAGAAGTTTTTCGCGAGTTGGTCAATTCACCAATTTGCGATTTCCTTTTTTTTATTTCATCGTCTACCCTCTATCGGTTTCACGAGGTTTCTTCTATTAAACAAAAAATCAAAAGACCAAATGATTATTACCATGTTCACCGTTCAGTTCTTGATTTTTATCGTAGTCTAGTCCCCGCGGGGAAACAATATTTTCTTGCTCCGTTTTCAATCAAAAAAGGAGCTAATATATATGGCCTAATCTTTGGTTCTGCCCATCTACTTGGCATAGATAAATTTTTACAAGTTGCCTGGAAAAACGATCAAATAAGTGGGCAAGCTGATTTCGACATTGATCATGACAACCTAATCCCTGGGCAACCAACACTTCCGTTTCGCGAGATGCTTCCTCGCAAAGTGGGAATTTTTGAGGCTGAGTTGGAGGGTATACTTCGAAGAGGTCAAATTACTAATGAACTGCAGATCATTGAGCTCTGCGTCCAACATGGCGTTAAGCGACAACATGCAGAAAATGTTTTAAAAGATCTTAAAAAGGCCGGTATTATTGATTTAAACTTTCGGGTTCCTGATATAAAAAGGATTAAATCACCTCGTCCGATTATAATGAAATGGGAATAGTTAGAAGGTAATTTCAAATCCAGAAACAGGGTTTCCCCGATCAAGGCATAGGCGAGGTCGACTTAAATCGTTGATTTAAATGATGGGTCGTACAGGGGGTCGAACCTGTGGCCCGCTGATGAAGAGAAGTGAGCCGGGATGAACCTTCGTCCTTTTCGATGAATGTGTTTCGACCCTCAACATCCTTATCGGCCTTTCCCCTTTTCTTCAATCGTGTCCATAATCGGCTTGGCTAGATAGAGCTTTCCCCATGTGCGCCCCGTGATTTCTTCTAGCATTCCTTTTTTCTGAAGCAGTAGCACGGCTTGTCTCGCGGTGGGATTGGAGACCTTCAACACTCGTTCGGCTTTGGCCACGGACATATATGGATTGAGAAAGAGTTCATCAAGCAAAGCCAGTGCTTTCGATTTTTCTTGGAGACGAGTGCGAAACTTTTCTCGAAGACTCATTAAGTGATCAGCCTGCCCCACGGCTTCCAGTGCAATTTCGGTAACCCCAGTTAGGAAGAACTGCAGCCAACTCTTCCAGTCCCCGTGCGTCCTGACTCGTCGAAGAAGATCATAGTAGTCTTGACGATGTGCCTCGATGTACGCGGATAAGTAGAGTAGGGGCTGTGCTAGTCGACCTCGCTCAATGAGAAAGAGCGTAATCAAGAGTCTTCCCAGTCGACCGTTCCCATCAAGAAATGGGTGAATGGCTTCAAACTGCTCATGCATGATGGCGCATTGGATGAGATCGGGGAATGTCTTACGTTCGTGGAGAAATTGTTCCCAGTCTCCTAACAGATCGTCCAAATACTCTGGTGGCGGAGGGACATAGGGAGCCGTTTCTATCGTACTTCCCGACGGACCAATCCAATTCTGGCTGCGACGAAATTCTCCGGGCGTTGCGCGGTCGCCCCGTACTCCCTTCATCAGTCGTCCATGGATCTCCCGAACCAGCCTGAGCGAAAGAGGCAACTTACGTAACCGTGCAAGACCACACTCCATTGCCATGACATAATTCCGTACTTCTTGAACGTCTTGATCTCCGGCAACCTGTTTCGGCTCTTCCATCTCATCGATTAACAGGTCAGACAGACTGGCTCTCGTTCCTTCGATACGGGAGGACAAGACCGCTTCGCGTCGCACATACGGGGCAATCAAGAGATGCGGATTGGGAAGATGCCGGCCTAATCCTGAGAGTTCACTGAGAGCAGCATCAGCCCGAGATAGCGACAAAACCAACTCATTATCGTATGTGAGTGTGGGCGGCAGCTTGGCTGGAATGAATGCGGTATAACCCGTGGGTGTTCGTAGGGCTTTGCCCGCCTTCAGAGATCGGTAGTCTTTTGGGTTCATGATATAAGGGCGTTGAATATAAGACGATTTTCAAAGCGGAAACATCTTTGAAAGAAATATTCAATATTATTTCAAAGTTTTTCGAGCTTTGCAAGAACTCTTTGAAAGTGGGAACGCTTTTAAAGAGAGGGCGAAACGTTACAGGGGCAGAACACAAGGTGCCCCAGATCGGTCTACCCCATATCTACACGGCGAATTGGAAGAGGCCACAGATATTTGTACACAATAGACTCTTGTGGGCCTCTGTTGCACGTACCAGTTATGACTCTGGCTTCTCGTCTTGAACGGGACGAAAGAGTAACATCACATCACCTGCTTCCAGACGCTGGCCATCTTGAAATTCCCATGGCGATAGAATCGAACCCTGCCGATAGACTCGGAGTAAGACATCTGGTTGTAAATCCTTGGCCGTTTTCCCCACGTCGACCCCTTCGACCGCTCGCTCAACAATATTGACCTGTCCACCAGCCGTCAGGAAATCTTCTAAATAATCGGCTAAGTATTGTTGATCCACCGCTGCTGCTAACATATAGCCTCCATAGGTCGCCGGAGAAATAATGGTTTGGGCTCCCCCTTGGCGAAAGAGTTTCACATTTTCTTCTTCCTTGGCACTGACGATCACGCGACAACGCGAATTGAGATTGCGGACCGTTAAGAGAATGAGTGCATTGGTATCATCACGGCCCGAGGCAATAATAACCGCCTTCGCCTGACTCAAGAATGCCGCATGTTGCAACAAGCCCTCTTGGGTGGCGTCGCCTTTGAGTGCCACGATGCCTAATTCCACCGCCGTTCGCACTCGATCATCGCGGGGATCAATGACGACGATATGTTCAGGGTTGGTGCCTTTTGCCAATAATTCTTTGACGGCAGAATAGCCCGTGTGCCCAAAGCCACAAACCACGACATGCTGATCCAGATTCGATTGGAGTTTTGCCATACGAAATACCTCAGTAAATTTTCTCAGTGCCAATTGATAGGCGGTGCCTAAAAAAATTATCCAGATGAAAATTCTGACGGGTGTTACCACCAGGGCATCGATCATTCTCGCCCTGGGGGTCACGGGCACAATATCACCATAGCCCACGGTCGTAACGGTCACCATGGTGAAATACACCACATCCACAAAAGACATGTGTCCATCACTGTGGTCCTTCAACCCCTCACGATCCAACCACAGCAGCCCAATCAACAATCCGAACAATAACAGGACAATCCCCAGTCGAATCAGCAAGGTTCGACCAGGATCCAGGTCCGAGGGCGTATGCACCACTCGCCTCAAGAAGAGAGAGGACTTGGGAGTCGATTTGGTTTTAAACGGAAAGGCCATAACCAGCTTTTCGCCCCAACGGGTTTCTCCTATCCTGTCAACGGCCAGAAAAACACCAGCAACGGAAGAGACACCGCAATAATTAACAGATCTAGCGGCAATCCCATTCTCCAGTAATCGCCAAAGCGATACCCGCCAGGTCCCATCACTAATAAATTATTTTGATGGCCAATCGGCGTTAGAAACGCACATGAGGCCCCAATGGCCACGGCCATGAGAAATGGGTCGGCATGGACTCCAAGGTTTTGAGCGACTGCGACGCTAAATGGAGCCATCACCACAGCGGTGGCGGCATTATTCATGACATCCGTTAACAGCATTGTCAGAATCATGATCACACCCAACAAGATAATAGGAGCATGCCCACTCAGGACGTTGACGAGATATTGGGCCAACACCGTGGTGGCTCCACTCTGCTCTAGGGCTTGGCCGATCGGAATCAGCGACCCCAGCAATACCAAGACCGGCCAATCAATCGTGTGATAGACCTCTCGTGCAGGCACCACCGCGAGAATCACCATCGCCAATGCTGCGCCCATTAAGGCAATCGGTAACGACACGAATCCGGTCAGGGCAATCCCCAGGGCCAGTCCAAATAACCCCACTGCCAACCAGGTTTCCCCTGATTTTCCTAATTGAATCCCGCGCTCGGCCAAGGGCAGGCATCCCAATGAACCAATGACATCCAGCACCTGTTCCTTATCCCCTTGCAAGAGCAGCACATCTCCCGCCTTGAATCGAAATTCCTTTAACCGCCCACGAT
>Ga0224496_10001393_pt1 | contig 15165 bp, 12 predicted proteins | sample SF_Jul11_sed_USG_2_FD_168127 | JGI IMG/M metagenome (GOLD analysis project Ga0224496, IMG submission 168127) | Sediment microbial communities from San Francisco Bay, California, United States - SF_Jul11_sed_USGS_8_1 | ecosystem: Environmental > Aquatic > Marine > Sediment | place: USA...
ATTCCTTCATACCAGCATCGGGCTTTCATCTTTTCCATGTCATAACCAAAAGCCCACAACTTGTATGAGCTGGATTCGATATACCTGGCGCTGTTGAAATAATGATGAATCACATTTGCCGGTTCCACGGCGTTTTCATTATCCGCGTATGCAAGGCCCAACCAGTTGCGGTAGCTTAAGCCGCCTGGATTGGCATGCAAGGGGAGAATAAGGCCATCCTTCTGCTTCCTATGGGGGGACAATGGATGAGTCCAGGCGCCTTCATAGTTCACTCCATAATTTTTGGTAATGAAGCTTGTCACGTTAAAATCGGAGCTTTCGCCGCAGAGATTGCATTCACCTTGCGTTCTGCTGTTTAAATTGATCCGGATCCTGCGAGGTGTGGCCCAGAACATCTGCACTGGATGGGCATGCTCTGGAAAAGTGTCAGCGCCGGTCTTCGCTTCGCTGGTCCTGGTGGCGGCAAGCCAGGGGAACTTGTATATATCATCCTCAAGAGACATGTTTCCAGGTAAATTAGCAAACTCATCGCCGCCAATAACATTGAGCCATATGGTCTGCCATGTTCGTTCTCCAGCGATAAGAGTGGTCAAGGGGCCACCACCGCGCAAAGACGTGCGGTGTCCAGCGCCGCCGGAGGGAGCATTGGTCTGGAGGGCGAAAAGAGAGATGGCGCAACATGCCATGCATTCTCTGTTAAGGCTATTTCTTTTTATAAAGTGGTCAGTGTTTTCTTTCAGGGCTTTAGCGCCGGGTGTTTCCAATAGCAGAACATTTATCTCCTTTTGTTCACCATCCGTCAGGGAATAATCCTGCATGAATCTTGGGCCGTCTCCTCCCAGGTTAAAGGCGTGCTCCACCGTGGCGAACTTCTTCTTCAATTCCTCCGGGGCGGGAGGATCGTTGAACCATTCCTCCCATTCGCCCTCGTCCTCCGGGGCGGCGGTGGTCTGCAACAGCCCGATCATGAACTGGGCCAGGGCGCCGTTGAAGTCCGGCCGGGGAGCGTTGAAGGCTATGATGGGGTCCTCCGGGCCGCTGGTGATTTGGTATGGGGCGATCTTCTGCGCCTTTCCGCTTTCTCTTTTAACAGGTATCCATTCCTCATGAATCAGATTGAAGTCCATTATTCGCTCCTTGATTTGTTTAGAACTTGCAGCCCCCTGCTTTTTGTATATTCCACGATGACGGTGTTGCCATCTCTATCTTTTGCCTCGCCAACCCAGGCGTTTCCCACTGTTGGCGTCATGGGGACCTGGACCACCCATCGGCCCTTGCCCCCCATTCGCTCTTTCATATCCTTCATCGCCCGGCCCAGGGCAGGATCCCCCGGCTCCGCTTCGCCGCTTATTTTGCGAGCGTTGACACTCACCTGGCTGTGCTCCTTATGTTGCTTTGCATTCTCCGCTATCGGGAGCAGACTGGCGCCGTCCCACACCGCCAGCTGGAGGGTGACGCTCATATCTCCCAGCCGTGTGGGGGCTTTTGTGTCGTCCAGCCATTGGGCGGGGGTGGCCCTATATCCCTGGTCAAGCTTCAGGCTGTTCAACCTTGCATATGACCGGTCGCTGAACCTGGCGCCATCAGCCTGGTTCGCGCTTGCCTGCATGCCGGGTGGGGACTTGGCGTCTGGCCCATACACTCCCTCGATCAACAGGCGGGCGTCTTCCGGCATTTTCCATCCCCCCTTTTGGTGGATAAGCCGCGCCGTGAGCCACAGCTGGCCATGGTGGGGATAGACATACGCCGCTTTTGGAAACATATTCTTATACCAACCGGAATCCGGGGTATCTGTGGGGGGTGGACTGAAGACAATGAGCTGCGGCGTTCCCCTGCAATCTTTCCCACTGCTTATGGGGTTGCCCTGCTTGTCCCTGGTGTGGCGGCACAGGCGGCCAGCCCGCTGGATCAGCGAGTCAACAGGCGCCAGGTCGCTGATCATCAGGTCGAAATCAAGATCCAGCGATTGCTCCACCACCTGGGTGGCCACTAATATCTTCCCCGCGCGCTCCAGATGTCCACTTTTCACGCCAAAAAGGCGCCGGATTTCCTCTTCGATCTCCAGCCTGTGCCCCATGGCGTATCTGGCGTGGAAAAGCCGCGCGTTTTCGGCGCCCAGGATCGGCTCAAACTTATCGTATGTCTCCATGGCGTCCGCCACCGTGTTCCTGATCCAGCAAACGCATTTGCCCTTTTTGACCACCTCCAGGGCCAGGGCCATAACCTGGTCACTATCTGATATCAGCCGCGCCTTGATCAGTATTCTGGTTTCGTCACCCGCCTTTACAGTGGTCCTGTGGCATGCCTTGGCGGAGACATGGGTGAACAAGGGATAGCCCATGCCGTCCGCTGTCGGTGGATCACCCGCGTCCTCATCGCAGTAAATTCTTTCAAGCTCCGACCGTGTGGTTTGCGGCAAAGTGGCAGAGAGAAGAATGGCGCTTCCCCCTTGCGCCCGGTGGAACGCCAGCAATGTTTTCAGCAGGCCGTTCATGTAATCGTCGCAGGCGTGTACCTCGTCCACGATCAACACTTTGCCGGACAGGCCCAACAGCCGCAGCGATTGATGCCTGGAGGGGAGTATGGACACCAGGGCCTGATCGATGGTCCCAACCCCGATATGGGCCAGCAAAGCCTTCTTCCTGCTATCGGCTATCCATGCGGAGCATTGCGCCGAGGCCGTCTCATCCTCCATGCTCCCATAAGTTTGAGTGGACATATCCATCGGCAGAATGGAATTATTAAAATCAGACATCAGATGGCTGGAACCATGAGCCAGGACCAGGGAAGGATTGCCATCGCCGGAGTAAAGGCGGCGGTATGCCTTGGCCATCCTCTCATACATGGCGTTGGCGGTGGCCATGGTGGGAAGAGCCACATACACGCCGCTGGCCAGACCTTGCGCCATGAGACGGTGGGCCAGAGTAATGGCGGCTTCTGTCTTCCCGGAGCCTGTCATATCCTCCAGGATAAAAAGCTGGGCGGTGGAGGCTATGGCGCAATTATCCACATGGGCCTGCATGGGCCTTAGGCTGGCGAGGGTTGGGAATATTTTTCCCGCTCCACCGGCTGGGCTGATTGGGGACGGGAGAACGCCGGACTTTAACAGAGCGTGACGCGCCTGCGCCAGGGCCGTTTCCCGCCAATATTCCTCCAAGGGGATCACCCCGGATACGTGGGGGAAAAATCCGGTGTTGGAGCCGATCCAGTCGCAAAGGATAACCAGTCCGGCGAAGAGCCAGGAGGCGCGTTTCAGCTTTTTCTTTAGAGCTTTTTTCGGGTCAGACGGGAGGTGAATGTCCCTCCGGACATGCAGGCTGAGCATCCGCTTGCAGAACTCGGTGGCCGCCAGAATGTCCTCATCGCTGAAATGGTCTTCCACCATAATGTCCCTGTGCGCTTCCGGGGGATATCCATGATGGCCGATGGCGGGCGGCGCCAGAGCGTCCGATAAATATTTCCATATGGAGAATAGACCATTATAATCATCGGGAAGTGAGCCAGCCTTGGAAAGAGATTCATAAACACGCTTCTGCCATAGCATGTAACCAAGGTTGCCATGGCTGACGGAGTATGGCTTCAAGCTTTCTTTCTTTTGTAGCAACATGTAAATATCCGGCCTTAGCGCCTGGAATCTGCCGGAGAATTTGCCAATATCATGGATTGAAAGAAAGAACGGAATTATAGATTTCAGCGCTATGGAGTCCAGCCCGGACACCTCCTCAAGATTTCTGGATAATAACTTATCCGACTCCAGCAAATGAAGGCCGGTGGCTGCCACGTCCAGGCCATGATAACAAAGCAGGTGAAAGCCTGGCTGTGGGCTGATTTCTTTGTCCGCCTTTCCCCAATATCTGTAATGCGAATCCATCCTTTATATCCAGTATCTGAAGATTATTAACCGTATGAAACCCTCTGAGCACAATGATGGCGCCCCTGATACCAACAGCAAACTCAATATTTTCTTCTTCCTGTTATGATCGACTTTTACTTCTATCACAGCCCCTGCCTCATAACGTGAGACAGCAAATATTTCTTATTGGAACCAAATAGACAGTTGCGGCTACTCATATCTCCTCAATGCGTTTTTCATCTTCTCTACCACTTCCGATCTTAAAATATCAGGCGAAAGCACCTCCACGTCCGGGCCGTAGCGTAAGATATCCATCACCAGTTCACGGGAATCTGAATATGGAAATTCCAGCTGGTATTGTCCATCGTCCGCGGCGCGTCCGACTTGCTCAGGATGCCAGCGCTCACGGGCCACCCATTGCGCCACGCAGGGACTGAACCGCAGCTTTGCCAGGAATCGTGGAGCGCCCGCGTAAATGCCGTATGCTGTGCCGTAATGATCGTCCAGTTCCTGATCCATGATCGATTTTGCCTTCTTGTCCGTTACGGTGATCTCAACGATCCGGTCCAGCGCGAAAAGGCGGAGAGCTCCCCTCAGGTGGCAAAAAGCGTCCATATACCAGTTATCCCTGTAATAACTGAGGCGTTGCGGGGAGACAACCCTCTCCTGGTCCTGATCTTGCGACCGGCCATGATAGATGATTAAAAGACGTCGCCTTTTCAATGTCCCTTCGGCGACTTTCTGGAAAACAGCGGCGGCGGGATCATGGAATCCTATCCGCAGGATCCGGATTCGTTTTTCCACTTCCGAGGTGGAGAGGCCCTGAGTCCGAAAAATCTTGTCAATCCGGTCCTTAAGCGGGGAAAGATTATCGTCCAGGAGTCCTGGCTGCAGAGTACCAATCAGATGGTTGCAAGTGAGGAGCGCGTACAGCTCCGATGCGTTGAACCACAGCCCCGGAAGCTCGAAGGATCCACCTCCGTTGTCTGAATAGACATAGCCCTTGTACTTGCGGTCGTACACCACGGGGGCGCCCATGTGTCCGCGCAGGTCATCGAGGATCCTGGTGAACGTGGCGCGCGAGCATCCGAGCTCGTCCAATATCGTATCCCGAGGGACGGGATACCGGGCGTTGCGCAGTATCTTGTCGAGTTTATATATCCGGTCGAACCTGTCCATCGCGAGCCCCCAACGGTAAGGACAACAATCAGCCATTATAATAGCAGAAAAAAATTTAACACTGTCTCAAATTTTATGGCAGCGCCTGACTTATGTTGATTGGCAAGAAGATATGTCATGGATGAGTGTATGTCGGACCCGGAGCTAAATCCTCTGGTGGAGGAGCTAAATGGCAGACGTTGCCACCATGACCAATGGGAGTGGGAGTTCGGATACTGGGAAGCGTAGAAGTATCAACCTGGCCTGAGACCTGTGATTCTAGGCTGGCCCTCCTCGATACCGTTGGCGAGCCACCAGATGAAGAGAAGCTGGTCAGGCCGCATTCTGATCATCTGTGGGAAGCAAGATACTCCGCCTCCAGCATTGAATTCATGGGGCGCCTGGAGGACTAACTTATCACAATCCCTGAGAATGACCGTGTGACGGCCTCTAAATATGGAGTCTACCAGTGGGTGGCGATGCAATCGATGTGGGAAGAAGAGGAGATAAATATTCTGGCCAACATCGCGGACTGGCTCGCCCTGCCCAATGTAACGAATGACTTGTTCAGGAATGAAAATCATGGTCACCGGTCCCTTTATGAAGCCGTATCATGGCTGATCCTAGAGCGCCCGGGGAAGACCGCCCCAGGACTGTTTCTTCTCCCCGATGCGTCTTGAAATGGGATAAGCTTTCCGAACGGCTGGGAAATTGGGAAATTAAATTGGCCCTGCGGATGGACTCTCCCCCACCCCCGGATTTTGTCCTTGATGACAGCAGATTGATCCCGATTACATGTGGGGCAGGGTTGGCTCGGGGGGAAGAGGCGACGAATAACTGCCTGGCCAGGCTTGTGCCTGAAGTGACTTATGGCCAGAGCTTTTTCTTCCAATGGACGCTGAGAGAGCGCCTCACCATTCGGCTTAAATGTGGGTCAGGATGGCAAGTGACGGCTACATCTGCATTTGGGATACAAGAACGAATATCCATCAGAAAGAGAGAGAATTATACGCGTATCGCTTTTGGCCCTATGCGGGTATGGGAGGAACAGGTGGCCTGATTAAACATACGGGGTGGACTTAACGAGAGATAACCTGGTCATAATACTTCTTCTCACTTGCACCCCCCTCGGTTATACTTTTCATTCAACATCGCAAGGAGTATCCATTGTCTACCATCGTCGTTGTCAGGAAAAATGGCCGAGCCGTCATCGCGTCCGATTCCTTGAACACATATGGAAGCATCAAGCAGAAGAGCGAATACACTATCGGGGAGGATAAAATATTCGAGGGGCGCGGCTCCTGGTTCGGTGTCACCGGCTGGGCCGTGTGCGCCCAGGTGTTACAGGATGTATTGTCGCGCAAAGAGATCAAGCTCAACTTCTCCTCCCGGGACAAGATCTTCACCTCGCTTCGCAAACTGCACCCAATCCTGAAAAAGCAGTACTACCTGATGACCCAGGACAGCGGGGAGGGGGAGCAGCCCTTTGAGTCTAGCCAGATCCGGATGCTCATCGCCAATCCTGAAGGGATATTCGAGGCGTGGTCGTGGCGGGAGGTGGCGGAGTATACCAGGTTCTGGGCTATCGGCAGCGGCCAGAAATACGCCCTGGGCGCAATGCATGCCCTGTATGACAGGATCGATTCCGCGGAAGAGATCGCCAGAGCAGGGGCGCAGGCCGGGGCCGAGTTTGACGACGGCTCAGACATGCCGGTGCTTCTGCGGGAGTTGAAGCTGAAGAAGGACAAGCCGAAGTAACCGCCGGGCTGGAATAGTGGCGCCACCCGATATACAATATGGCTATAAAAATGGTTACGTGAAGGAACCGGTATATGGTCAAAGTGAATGTGGCCAAGGCTAAAGCGGGCCTGAGTGAGCTGCTCAGGTAGGCGGAAGCCGGCGAGGATGTGGTGATCATACGCCATGGGAAACCCGTGGCGCGCATTACGGCTCTATTCTCTCCCAAACTGCCGGTGGCTTCCCTGGCGGAATTCAGAAATACAATGCCCCCATGGCGGAAACCCAGCGCCAAGCTGCTGAGCGACGCCCGTGAAGAAGAGCCCTGATGCTCTACTTCGACACCAGTTATCTCGCCCCGCTTTTATTGCGGGAGAAATCCAGCGTGCGTATAGAAAAGTTCTTTCTTGATGTGCAGCCGGGAGACGCTGCGGTAAGTCATTGGACCCTTGTCGAGTTTTCATCCCTGCTTGCCAGGGAAGTGCGGATGGGTGGCTTGGACGCTCAAATAATGCAGATGACCGACCAGCGGTTTCTCCATCTGGTAAACGAATCTTTTAATGTCCTGTCTGCGGATATTGACGATTTTATTTTGGCCAGAGGATTTGTGCAAACCTACAAAAGCGGATTGAGGGCTTGAGACGCTCTTCATCTTGCCATCGCCTCCAACCATGGCGCCCGGTCAATCTACAGCCTGGATAAAAAAATGGTGGCGGCGGGCAAGACCCTGGGCTTGCCGGTCAGCCATTGAAGAATGGGCGATAAGCCGCTCTGGCTGGACTTGCTTATGACACGTGCTGTGGGCATAATCTGGCGATATCACTAAAGGAATTCTTATATGCCCTGGTATGGCGCTGGCCCGGTCAAGTGGGACGGGTTGTTCTCCGTCCGGCTATTCACAACATGGTGGCGAACCCTTGCCGACCCAAAGGGGCTTGTGGCCGAGGCCCTTGCCGAAGATTATAAAAAGATCATCCATCCGATACCTCTATTCTTGTTCTGGCTTGTCTTGAGCACGACTACCCTCATCTTCCTTGAAATGACAAGGCCTCCTGAATATTGGAATTACTATGTCATGTCGTTAAGCGACGAGTCGTTTAACGATCTGTATATCGCTCTGGATTATATGGATGACGACTATGAAACGGATTGGGAAAAGGGAGGGTATCAAGAGGTTGAAAGAGGCATGTCGAAGATAATGATGGAAAAAGCGGGGTCTATAACAATCGATGGTTTAATCACATGGCTTGAAAAAGATAAGGGCGCAAGCAACCTGAGTGAGGGTTTGCGCTACCTATGGGGAAAAGAAGATAAATATTCTTCCCTAACTATTGGAGTAGAGTTATATTTTGAGTTTCTAATAGTATTTATCTCCGCCTTTATGGCGCATATTGCTCTTAACAAAAATGACAGGGACATTACTCAGGCGCTGCATGTTTACCTCTTCCTTTCCGCGTTCTGGGGGCCAATCTTTATTGTTTATAGTATTGCATTGCGCCTGGCCGGGTATGAAAGCCCTTCAAAGGTGGACGATTCAATGTTTCTGATATTCGGGATGGTTATTCCACTTTTGCTAATATCGACTCAATGCGTTGTGCATTTCTCCGTTCTATTCAGAATTTCCCATGGGGCTGGGATATTGCGGACTTTGTCCATAGGCTTTATGACGATGCTGGTATCTATAATTCTTTTCATACTGGTGTGCGACGCCATGAGGTTCGGCCTTGGGCTGGATTCTTTGTTTAGCCAAGATAGTTAATCGCGCTTTCTTCGCCACCCTCCTCCCTCCATGGTATCCTGTTCATTTTCCGATTTGGAGACGTACCGGATGATACTTACTCTGCTGGGTCACGACAAAATCAAAGATACGGCCCCCGAGGAGGAACCAAAAAAGCGCGCCGGATTCTTTCGCGCACTGGCCAAGGGTCTTGCCAAAACCCGCCGCAACATGAACGAGGGATTCGAACGTCTGGTGGGCGCCCACGCAAAGCTGGACGAGGAGTTCATGGAGGAGCTGGAGGAGATTCTGTTCGCCGCGGATATCGGCCCGGAGATCACCATGCGCATGGTGGGGGACCTGCGCCGCGACGTGAAACGCAACCTGCTAAAAGACACCGGCGAAGTGGTGGAGTTCATAAAGAAAGAGCTGACCGATATCCTGATCAAGGATACTCCCCAGGAACCGGCGAACGTAGAGACGCCTAAGCCCTTTGTGCTGCTGGTCATCGGCGTGAATGGCTCTGGCAAGACCACCACCATAGGCAAAATGGCGGCCAAGCTGGTGGCCAACGACAAAAAGGTGCTGCTGGCCGCGGCGGACACGTTCCGCGCTGCAGCCATAGAGCAGCTGGAGACCTGGGCCAAACGGGCCGGAACAGATTTCGTGCGTCAGAAGGAGGGGGCGGACCCGGCCGCTGTGGTGTACGACGCAATGCAGGCCGCCAAAAGCCGCGGTGTGGACGTGGTGATCGCGGACACCGCCGGAAGGCTCCACAGCAAGGTGAACCTGATGGAGGAGCTGAAGAAGGTGAAACGGGTCATAGAGCGGGAGATACCCGGCGCCCCCCACGAGACCTTGCTGGTGCTGGACGGAACTACAGGGCAGAACGCTGTGAACCAGGCCAGGATGTTTCACGAAGCGGTGGGGATCACTGGCATCGTATTAACAAAACTCGACGGCACGGCAAAAGGAGGCGTGGTGATCAACATCACCGAGTCGGTAAAGACTCCCGTCAAGCTCATCGGCGTGGGGGAGAGGGCCGAAGACTTGCGCCCCTTCGATCCGGAGAGCTTTGTGGCCGCAATATTCTCCGGCATGCCGCCCGGCGCGGCTGATGATGATTGAGTCTGGCGCCTGTGGCTAGTATTATGCGTTGTCCTGCAAAACCACTTTTTAGGCCAGCTTCCACTAAGGGAGGTATTAATGGACCTGAAGTCGCTGGAGAAATTCCGCGATCCTGTCAATGGAGCAAGGGGTATACCAGCCACCGGATTTGGGCTCACCTACGTCCACGGTTTATCTTTACTCCGGGGGATCAGACAGACGCTACTCCTTGACAGATGTAATTCCCTCTTTCTTGGACCAGGAAACGGTCACCGGCTTAACCTCAAGCATCAGGGGATGTATGATCAAATCGCGGTTAGTTACAATATAGTCGAAAGGGGCGGAGGATTGTTCCGGGGCGACATGAAGAGGACCCGGCTGGAAATCCTGCAGAATATTATTCCGGTTGCCGGGTGCAGAGCGCTGGAAGTATCCCCTGGAACGGGCTCCAGGGACAATGTGGGAGATGTCTTCGATCCGGTCGTTAGCCTCCAGGGAGGCGCTGGATCTAAAGTGAAGATGTTGCAAGGTGTAAAAATCTATATGGTAAGCTTCCCTAAACCAGTAAACTGACGAGGAGGACAATCATGGTTGAAACCCCATCCACAATGCTCGACTTGGGAACAGAGGCGCCAGCCTTCTCCCTGCCGGATCTAGATGGCAAAACAGTTTCCCTGTCCGATTTCCCCGGCGCCAAGGCGTATCTGGTCATGTTCATATGCAATCATTGCCCATATGTAAAACATGTGCAATCTGTCCTTGCGCCATTGGCCGCGCGGTTCCAGGCCCAAGGCGCAGCGGTGATGGCGATAAACTCCAACGACACGGAGAATTACCCGGCGGACAGTCCGGAAAAAATGGTGGATGAGGCGCGGCTGGCAGGCTACACATTCCCATACCTGTACGACGAGTCGCAGCAGGTGGCCCAGGCATATCGCGCCGCATGCACGCCCGACTTCTTTGTGTTCGATAAGGACAAAAATCTGGTCTACCGAGGCAGGATGGATGCCAGCCGTCCAGGGAGTGACATTCCTGTAACAGGCGCCGACCTGACGGAGGCGATGGAGGCGGCCATGGCCGGGAGGACTCCACCTGGGGATCAATTGCCCAGCGTGGGGTGCAATATCAAATGGAAACCGGGGAACGAGCCGGATTACTTCGGATGATAGCCCTCCATATGGAGCATTGCCAGTTTTTGTCCAACGCCACCCGGCCCGCTGAAGCCCCCCATGGCGCCATCCCTCCGCACCACCCGATGGCAGGGGAAGATCAGAGGAACCGGATTTTTTGCCATGGCTCTGCCCACGGCCCTGGCGGCGCCGGGTTTGCCCGCCATCAGGGCGAGTTGGGAGTAAGTGACCACCTGACCCCGCCCCACGTTTTCTTTCAGGGTAGACAGGATCAATCGGTCGAATTTCGAAAGGGGGGATAGATCCACGGGATCGTCAAATTCCACCGGTTCTTTTTCGAAGTATGCCGAAATTCGGCGGGCCAGGTCCTCCGGCGGCGCCCCTTCGCCTCCCTCTGGCGCCCATTGTCTCATCCCGGCTTCCAGCGCTTTTAGCTTCAGTCCCGGCAACCAGAGGCGCGCCACCTTTGGCCCGAGCATACCAAGGCCGACGGGCCCCATTCTGGTAGGGATCATCATGGTTCGTTCCGTTACTTTCATTTCTCTTCGCCGGCTAAACGGTTTATAGGCATATCGCTGATATAATTGATTGAAAATAGGCCCCGGCAGGGTGATAATGTCATATAAATTAAACGTAGACCAAATCCCATGACTTTGCCTGAAGTTGGTTCGAGCCGTTATTTCCCATTGAAATTCCTATAATACATGAACGCTGACAAGGATAATTTAAAATCCAACGACGAAGCTGGCCTGCTGAAGGGATTCCTGGAAGAGTCTGATGAGATGCTGGCTGAAATCGAGACCACCACTCAGCGGCTGGAGGACGAGCCATCCAACCTGGACCTGGTGCATGAGATTTTCCGGGTGGCCCATTCGCTGAAGGGGAACAGCTCCTTCTTCAATTTCATCAATGTAAAAAGGTTTTGCCACACTTTCGAGAGTTTCCTGTCGTTAATCAGGGATAGAACACTGGAGATCGACGATGGGATCGTCCTGCAGATACTGGACGGAGTTGACCATATGAAGTCGATCTTCGTCCGTCTGGCCGGGGGGGGAGGGGCGGACGTGATTCTGCTAGCCAGCGAGGAAGAGTACCTGGGGTCCATCGGCCGCATGCTGGAGCCCGGCGCGGAGGAGGGGGGCTTGGCGCCGCTAAAGCAGGAGTTGACCTCCTTCTTCGAAAAAGCGCGCCGCGAATATGGCATGGAAGAGGACGCGCCCATGATGGAGATATACGAGATAATTGCCAGGCATGCTCCCACCCTGCTGGGCAAACCCAAGGGCGCCCGCGCTGCGCCCATCTCCCGGTGGCTCTCCGGCAAGCTGGACATAACCCGCGAATATGGCGAGCTAAAACGAATAATGGACGAGGCCAGGGATGGTCGGCTGACCCAGGGGGGGGCTTTCATAACCGCCCTGGAGACGCTGATCGCAAAGCATTGGAATGGCGCCCAGGGGGATCGTGCAAGGGAGCTGGAGGTGGTGAGGTCTGAGTTCGAGACTTTCTACCAGGATGAGATAGGCCTGGACGAGGTGCTTGTCCAGAGCCTTCACCTGATGTTGCAGAAGTACCAGAAGAGACTTACCGAGATCAAACCTGAGGAGTCTGTTGGGCCAGGTTCCGTCGGCGGCCCCCAGATGGAGCGAAAAACCGGCTTTGTCCGCGTTGAGGAATCCTTGCTGGATGTTTTTCTGGAAAACGTGGGAGAGCTGATCACCCTGAGCGAGCTTTTTAACTATCTGCAAAGGAAGGTGGAGGATCGTGAATTTGATGGGCTGGCGGAAAACTTCAAGCACACCAACCACTCCTTCAGGGAACTGAGCCAGAAGCTTCAGGAGAGCCTGTATGAAATCCGCAAAGCCCCTGTGGAAGGCGCCATTGCAAAGCTTCCCAGAATATTGCGCAACATCTGTCGCGAGACCGGCAAACAGGTCCGCCTCTCCACCAGCGGGGGTGATACGGAAGTGGACAAGAGCATGTTGGAAAAGCTGGAGTCCATGCTGGTGCACATGGTGATAAACAGCGCCGACCACGGAATCGAGACACCGGAAGAGAGAGAAGCGGCTGGGAAACAAAAAGAAGGGAAAATAGATATAAAAATCAGCTCCGATGGGCTGAACCTGAATATGGAAGTCTCCGACGATGGCAGAGGCGTGTCCCTGGAGAATATCCGTCACTTGGCTGTACAGCGCAAGGTGGTGCTCGAGGAAGTGGCTTCCAGGTTGTCGGACAAAGAGACGCTGGGCCTTATCCTTCGTCCTGGATTCTCCACCAGGGATCAGGTGACGGAACGCTCCGGCCGGGGAGTGGGGCTGGATGTGGTGTCGGCCCGAGTCAAGGAGATGGGCGGCTCGCTGGCGCTTGCCAACATGCCCGGCGAGGGATTCAAAGTCTCCTTGCGCACACCGCTCGCCTACGTTTCCAGGATCAAGATGGGGCTGTCCATGATGGTGGGGAGCAACGTGTTTCTGGTTCCGGCCGAGCATGTGCGCGAGTCGTTCCGGGCCGAGCCGGGAGAGGTGACCGTTGTCGAGGATAGAAGCGAAGTGGTGCGGCGGATGGGGAAATTATATCCGGTTGTTCGGCTGCACAAGCTTTTCGGTATGAAGTCGGCCCGCGAGAACGTGGTCGACGCCATCCTTGTGCTGGTGGAGACCGGGGGCCAATCGGCGTGCCTGATGGTGGACGAGATGGTGGGTCAGCGGCAGATAGTGTACAAACAGCTGACTGTTCATACCACCGAGCCTTCCGCCTTTGAGGGGGTTTCCATTCTCGATGGTACGCGCATGGCGCTCATTCTCAGTGTGGACGGGATAATACGGCAATTCCAAAATATCAGCGGCAAGTAAAAAACTGGGCGCCTCTCTTTGTATAAGGGTAGACTACAGGGTATGACCAGTTTTGAAAGGTATTGCGATCATGGATGATAAAAAGGTGTTTGTGCTTCCTGGCGAGATCGCCATGACCAAGCAACCCGTTATCTTTTCAACCCTGCTCGGCTCCTGCGTGGCCGTGGTTTTATTCAACAAGGTGATGAAATTCGGCGGTATGAACCATTTCATGCTGCCCGGGGGTGACTCGCCGAGCATGAAGAACAAGTATGGGGATCAGTCCACCAGGAAGCTGATCGACTCCATGCTGGCCATCGATCCCAGGAAGGATAACCTGGAGGCTCATCTGTATGGGGGGGCCGCGGTGGTGGGCCATCTGAACTCCGGCTTCGATATCGGGCAACGCAACGTGATAATAGCGGAGCAGATTCTGAAGGAATACGACATCCCTGTGGTGCGCCGGAAGACCGGCGGCGAGGCGGGAATGAAGATATTCTTCGACAACAGCCAGGGGACGGTGGAGATCCGCTATGTGCAAAAGTCGGAACTGACCCTGCAGATGGAGGCGAAGAAAAAGGACCTGGCCGGCAGAAAAATCCGGGTGCTGGTGGTGGACGACTCCGCCACGGTGCGGGGGATTATCTCCAAGGCCCTGGCCATGGACGACGAGATCCATGTCATCGGCGAAGCCCAGGACGCCTACGACGCCAGAGGGAAGATACTGGAGCTGGACCCGGATGTGATCACCCTGGACATCATCATGCCGAAAATGGACGGGATATCATTTCTTAAAAAGCTAATGGTCCATTACCCTAAGCCTGTGATAGTGGTCAGCTCCGTGGCCCAGCGGGGGAGCGCCATGCGTATCCGAGCCGGGGACATCGGCGCAGTGGATGTGGTGGACAAGGAGGATCTGAAACTGTACCAGGGGCTGGAAACGGTGCGCAGGATTCTGGCCAGCAAGATAAAGATCGTCGCCTCGGCCCACATCCGCGCAAAGAAACCGGAAGACGTGGCGCACATCTAGAGGCAGCGGAGCCCCGCGGCACGTGACTATTTTTTGACAACTCTTTCCCTGATAAACGCCAGAGCCTCCTCTTTCCCACCTATCAGGCCCAAAGCCGCGGCCTTTTCCGCTTCCCGTAGAAGCCTGCCCACATCGGGCCCCGGCTCAATACCCAGCGTTTCCATCACCTCCTTGCCGGTGACAGGGGGCGAGCTGGCAGGCCATGCGGCTTTCCAACGCTCCGATATCCGCCGAGCCCTGGAAGTGAAGGATTCGATAGGCCCAGGCGCCATCTCCGCAGTCCGAGCCAACAGCAACGAACCCCCGGCCCAGTCCCCCATTTCATACAGCCAGCCGAACAGGGCGCCATCATCCGGCTCCTCCAGCGGCAGTCGCCATCCCCGCACCATGGAGGCCATCCCCCTGGCGGCGGCGGAGGGGATTTTCAGACGGCGGGCCGCTTCGGAGGTGAGGCGGCTTCCCTGTCTTTCATCCTCCCGCACGGCATGGAGAAGGATCGCGGCGATCTTCACGACTTCCTTGCGGGTCATTCCGGATCCCACCGCCTCATTGAGATAGCCGACATGGGACTCTTCTTCAAGGATGCCGTCAAGAATTCGACAGGT
>Ga0224496_10001394_pt1 | contig 15157 bp, 19 predicted proteins | sample SF_Jul11_sed_USG_2_FD_168127 | JGI IMG/M metagenome (GOLD analysis project Ga0224496, IMG submission 168127) | Sediment microbial communities from San Francisco Bay, California, United States - SF_Jul11_sed_USGS_8_1 | ecosystem: Environmental > Aquatic > Marine > Sediment | place: USA...
TCATGTTTGTTAAACTCGATAATTCATTTCTCGGGACAGATTCAAATTCTTGTTTTCTTGATTGGGCAATCCACTTTTGCAGGGTTGAATAACCAATTCCCAAGGATTCTGCCATTTCCGCCAAATTCGTCGTTTCGCTGCGAGTAAGCGCTTTTTCTACTGCTTGTATTTTATAGGCTTGCGTGAATCTTGTTCTCATTTTTGTCTACCTCTAGTTGAAAATTAGAGGCGACAACTATGCTGACACAGGGGGGTTTTACCCAGGTAGAAAGACTCTTTAATATCGACAGATATCCCTGGTACACCATAATATCCCTTCATATCGTCATTCACCTTAATAAATGCTTTATCCTGTTCACCCATAGCAAACGAACCTGCTGGAATTAAAATCAGTTCAGGGAGCAGCTCATCACTGGGAAGGTCATTTTCCAACATTTGCGTCTTTTTTGAAGGTGTTACTTCTTGAACGATCTTTGGAGTCACTTCAGTTTCATTAAACAATTCTTCAGCTAGTATCTCTGGTTTCGGCGTTTGTGGTTTTTTTGAAGGTATTACTTCTTGAACGATCTTTGGAGTCACTTCAGTTTCATTAAACAATTTTTCAGCTAGTATCTCTGGTTTCGGCGTTTGTATCTTTTTTGAAGGAGCCACTTCTTGAACGATCTGGGGAGTCGCCTCAGTTTCACTACTCAATTCTTCAGCCGACATCTCTGATTGGGAGAATTTATCGTAGACCCATTCAGCAGCTGGAAAAGTCACAAACCCCAAAAACACCAATATTAACCAAAATATTATTCTCTTTTTTGGCGCCTGATTATTATTCGCTTCTGCATTGGCTTGTAAGTTGTTATGACTAGTTATTTCAGATGCTGCAATGGGTTGTGTAGGTTCTGGTTCGGATTTGGCATCTGCATCTATGCCAGATTCGGGCGCATGACTGTTCAGGTGCAACCGTAAAGAATCCAACAATTCCACCAGGCCAGGATGCCCCGGGTTACTTTCCCAACCAATTAAATCGGCTGTCTGAATACGACTAAATCCATAGGGGTTTTCTACTTGCTCAATAAAAACAGGGAACAGGATGTTATTACGTTTGCCATATTCTGCTTCTTCCAGCACATAATCACTATCCCGCGAATTGGCTGACCAAAGTACCACGATCGCTTTAGCCGCATGTAGTTCTTTTTCTATTTCCTTGTGCCAGCGGCGACCAACATGGGTCTGTTTATCGATAAAAACATCCCAACCCTCCGCTTGCAGTCGCTGCACCAGTTTGGTGGCTACAGAGATATCTGTTCTCGAATAACAGAGAAAAATATCACTCATACATACAAAACCGTATCCTTTAATCGTTAACTACAAATATAGCTGAAAGGACATATAGTTAAAATAATAAACCTGAAATTTTTAGAGAAATCAAGGTGTGCTAAAAGTTACCATCTAATTTGTACAAACTCTATTACGACTTCAATATCGATATCGTAGCTGACAACTTATCCGCCCTTATCGATCATCTTAATAAAGAGTTCAGCTGTATCCGTTGTCATCAATATGGGGCAAGGTTGTTGATATCGCAGCAATTGAAGTCAATTGTTCTGCGCACGTAAGTTCTTAATACTGTACGCAAGCTGTGAAAAAAAATAAGGGGTAGTATACATGCGGACATCACTTGTATCAGGTTTGCTTGTGGTTTTATTGAGTATTTTGTTTATCTACAAACCTGTATTGACAGCGGTGGAAGTTGGTGAGTGTCAGCAATTGCTCGAACAAAACGGGTCTATGCAACAGGCACAGTTTAAATTTGAATTAATCTATAATGCACTCAAGGACAATCACAATAAATATACCAATGTAGTCTGGAGTTCCTTTGGCTTCCTGCTCATGCAACCGTGACCCGCTGGCGAAGCGTGGGGGGTGCAACTGCAAGGGCAGAAGAAAAAAGTTTTGCTGCGCGAAGAATGGCCGAATAGGACAGGGGAAAAGTTTTTAAAGTTGGGTGTAGCCTTCACCCTTGCGGGCGCGGGGGGCAAAGTCCCTTAGTCTGTTTTCTGTTACATTAACCCTCTAATTCTATATAAGCAAGAATGCTGAGTTGTATATTTCCGGAAAATAATGTACCGAGAATGGAGGAGTACCTCTCTTTCTCTGCTTAAATGCGTTCAACATTTTTTCACAGAACAAGCGCCACATGCTCAAGAAATCAGTTTTTAAAAAGAAAAAACACATCCCTTGGTATCTTGTACCAAAAGTACGAAAACGCCACGCCCGACCAATTTTCAAAGACCAAACAGCATGGCGATTATTCGCAGAGGGCGCATTGAGAAACATCGTTTTTCATGAAGGTGTGATACATCGCGGCACAAAATGCATGGCGTGTAATCATCATTTTAATAATGGTAAAACAACGCACCATTCCCATATAGAAAAACACCATCATTGTTATTTACGGCTCTGTACCGGGGAAATTCTGCCGGAAGATTCAGAAGATATTTATAGACCGACAAAGAACGGAGAATTTGAGCATGTTCCCGATTGCAGGAAATGCAAAATGGAGAATCCAGAATATTATCAGGGATGCGTCAAAAAAATCTTTCCTGTTCACGGCGAATGTCATGAGGACATTCACGAACTGGAAAAATGGTTTTTTACAAAATTAAGCAAAAATATAAATTTGAACTGGAAGAAATGATGTATAGCTTTTATTCTCGAAATAAGTGATTAATAACGGCCAAAGGAATAAAAACTACCAACCAATATATTAGTACAATTGGCCAGATTGCAGCTCTATTCACACAACTTTCCCTATCCCACCTGTAACCTTTTTCCAATTCCAATGCTATTGTCGCAAGAAACTCGGAAATTAGAACAGCAATCCCCCCAATTATTGGATGAGCCACCGTATATATAAAACCAATTCCGATGGCGACATAACCTGGCTTATCGAAGCCAACTTTCGCTATAACTCCCACAATGAATCCCAACACAACTGATATAAAAAATAAATTTCTCTTTGCACTGGAATACGGTTCATCATCTAACATCATTAAGACTCCTAATTTTATTATTGGCCTTTATTCTCTCTCCATACCGTCATGCTCGCGCTCTATTTCCTGCGTGTGCGCTTCTTCAATATGTCTTTCCACCAACTCCGCTTTTCGTTCCTCTTCTGTTGGCTCTTTATTGTCTGCAAATTCTTCTGAAATAGCGCTCTCTTGCTGGAAATTATCATGACTTAATTCGTTATTATTTTCCTGCTGCTGGCCTAAATACTGCTGTACGAGTAATTCTTTTTGTTCTTCTCTGGTTAAATTTTTGCTAACAGGTTCCTGAACGGGTGGATTATCGGTTTCTGTTTCTTCTGGTTCAGGTTTTTCATTCGCGGATTTATAGAAAGTCTGTTTTATAAATTGCTCATCGGATATTTCTTCTCGAACTTCATTACGGCGCGGGTCTTTGGTAAGGTCATCCATGACCATGGAATAAAGCCCTCTCAGTTCCCATTCATCACGACTACTCATGCCCGGTCGCGGTATCTTCTCCTTCTCTATAGAAATTTCCTCCGTTGGTATCTTCTCCTTCTTCATAGAAATTTCCTCCGTTTTTTGTTTTTGAGCAACCGCCTCATCGCTGGCTTTCGATGTGTTTATGATTGCATTTTCCTGCTCGGCCTTTGCTTTTTCATGTGCTTCTTCTCGTGCAAAGGATAACTCTCTTTCTATTTTACTGTTTAATTCCTCGCGCTGCTGCCGTTGAATATCGCCAAGATGTTTAAGTTTGTACTTATCAGAGCCGGTCAAACCCCCTACATTTTCGTTTAAACGCGCCATGGCGCCTTCTATGTTCTTTTGGCGGGCTTCTATCGCTTCGGTTATTTTCTCGCCCTCACGCAAGCGGAAAATCAAACTTTTAAGGCGTGATTGTTCTATTTTCTCAAGCGCGGCTTTAATTTTTATCTGCTCATCAATAAAAGGTTGATGATATGCGCGATGATCCGCTTCTTTTGGGCTGTCTTTTGCTCTTAACGCCGCTTCAAGTTCTTGTCTTTTTGTTTGTTGATTATCCCATAGTTCGGCGCGGCGCTGCTTGACTTCGCGTAAAATCCTGATACGTTCTGACTTAAATAATTCAGCAACACGATTTTCAAAGGCTATTTGTTCTTGTGCGGATTTATCCGCTGCATCCATCAGGTTTTTTTGTTGGTCTGCTTCCTGCGCGTCTCTGTCATAGTTTTCTTGTGTGCCTTGTTGTTTTTTTAATTCATTGAAAGCCTGTAGTCGTCTTTCGGCCAGTTCATTCGCATTTGGAAGATTATTAATATCAACCTGATTTAAAAGCGCTGAGACTTCTTTTTTTCTCGCACCGTCAATTAAGCGTGTTAGGCCGTAAACCTCTCCCTGATTGTCAACCACAACAAAGCCGCCGCGCTTTGCATCACTGCGGGCAAGTTCCAGCCCTTTTTCTTCCACCGCATGAAGAAATGAAGCGCCGCTGTCTGATTGCTGATACGCTTGTGTTAAATGCTCAGAAAAAAGCTTTCTTCGCTCGGTCTTGCTCAGATCATCCTCAGAAAACGCGTTTATATCCTGTTCCCACGCTTGATATTTTTTATCGCGGTTTTCACATACAATTTCTGTTTCCCGCTCATATTCATGCGCCCATCTATCGAGGTTTTTCATGTCTTGATAATTGCTCGCAATCTGTCCTGTTTCTGGATGCACGAGGTTAACAACTAAATGAATATGTGAATGCTCAGTATCACCATGCGCCACCATATAATATTGGTGATCCTGAAGCCCTAAACACTTAACACTTTCATTGGCCACACGTTCCATTTCTTCACGCGTATAATTTTGTCCTTCTTTCCATGAAAGTGAATAATGATAAACATTGCCGGACGTTGCCCCGCGCCCTGAAAAATTTTCAGAAAGTCCTTGATCTTCTCGCCAGTTATTACGGATATATTCACGGTTTTCATCTGTCCACGCCATAACTTTAGAGGCGGTCACAATGTTATCTGTTGGAAGGTTGTGCGTGCTTGTCCATGCTACGCGCTCCGGGTTTTCTTCCCCACGCTTTCCTTCCAATAAATAATTTGTAACTCCTTTAAAACTTTGACCGCGTGGATTGATGTTAGGAACCATCTAAAATTTCCTGCAAAACAATATTTATGTAATCCAAGGTCTCCCACAAATATTCAGTGTCTATTGCGTCGTTTATATGCGTTTTTCTGGTTAATTGATTAAGATTATTTCCCACGGCCATTAACTGATAAATGGCTTTTTTATCTAGCGCATTGTCACGAACAATAACATTTGCTTTTAGCAAAGCCTGTCTATGAAATTCTGAAAACGACAAACCGGAATGACGAAATTTCTCCATGATAATTTCGAGTTCTTCTTCTGAAACACGGGTTTCAGGGATGCGTTTGTTTCTGGGTTGCTTTGCTATTTTTTTCAAACTGCGCGGCATATAAGAGTTTCCTTAAGACTTTATATTTAAAATCAAGTGAAACGCGCAAAAAAACTAAGGGGGTGCATGGGGGAAGCGTAGCGTTCCCCCTGCCGAGATGGAAATGTTCGGGAAAATAGCGTAGCTATTTGTACGTACATTTCCCTAGCTTGCTCCTCTTCTTAATGTACTTGATTATACATCATATTCTGACTTCAACAATTATCATGTGAATTTGATTAACAGCGATGAATACAAAACGATGTGTTATGATAATAACACCCAATATTAACAAAAATTACAGCCATATAATGAGCAATAACCTTGTAGATCGACTTAAGCAGAAACAAGCTGAGATTAAAGAAAAAATCAGGAAAGCACAAAAACAAGAAGCACAAAAGAACGCCGCCATTGAAGCAAAAAAAGCCAAAATATACGGCACAGCCTTCATGTCTGCCATAAAAGATAACCCTAATCTGTCAGAGAAACTCCACCCGATTATTGACCGCTACACGGTAAACAATAATGAACGAAAATTATTAGGACTTCCACCGCTAGAAAAAGCCCCCACGGAAGAAAATAAAAGTATTGATAATGATCCTGTACAACCTCCCACAATAATGACCGAAGAACAGCCAGTTACTGAAGAAAACAACCCTACAAGATTTTGGAAATCATAGTGAAAAAACCGCAAACGGTTTTTAATGTGGTCGCTATCGCTCCCGACTTTTGAAAAAAGCAAGGGGCTCATTGCCGCCCCTCTTGGCTACGCCAATTCACCCGCTAGGATATTTCTAAAACGGTGATGATTAGAGACTAGCGCAGAGAAATAGGGAGTGTTATTCTATTGATACGGTACAGGGTGGGAACCCGATGGCCGTAAACGGTGATATTTCACCAAGCCCCCAAAGACAAGCAGTTATGGGGGCTTTTTTCTTGCATCTTTCCGTTATTTCTGATTATTGTATAACCATAATAACAAGAAATATAAAGAGAAAGGCGTGAGAGATGGTTGACAAAGGATTTCTACTCACGGTATGGGATGATTTTGTAAGGCGGCCTGTTCAGGATTTCGCCAGAAAAAATGCCGGGCATTATTTCTTTAAATCATATCAGAACGAATATAACGAAGATTGGAACGGCCTCGATAAAACAGAAAAAAAATGGAAATTCTGGGCTAATTTTCGTGATGTGCTCCACGCTGACCGGGACGATATTGAAGAAAAACGCGATACCATGCGCCACATTCTGCAACACAGAATGGATAACGCAAAAACCCTGCAATATTTAACTGAAAAACAACAACTGGAATTTATAAAAAACGAATTGGATTCAGTTGGCGTTAGTAAAGAAACAGTCTCGGAATCCGCAAGAATATCAGTTGATGATTTTATGGCGTATTTTAAAGAGCAACAAGCCGACGGAAATATTGCTAAATATTCAGAACAGGACAAAGAAGCTGCGCATGAATATATTGAACGGTATGAGCAGCAAAAAGAACAAAAAGCCGCCTATAATTCGGAAAGGGCTGAATGGGATAGGCGCTATGAAGCTGAAAGCAAAGGCGGTCAAACTTTTGAGGAATGGATTGTATCTTTACGTGAAAATCCTGATCCGGATTCAAGTTTTGAAATTCAATAAAGAAGGTGGCGCAGGCTCACACTTGCGCTATTTTTATATGTGATCATCCACCCCCATTACTTTCCCATATTTCTTAAAATTCTCGTAAAACGGTACAAGTTCTAATTCCATAGGTAGACCTTCCAGCGGAATGACATATTGTTCCTTACTACCTTTTTTAAGCTGGTTAGAAATTTCTGACGATGTCCTGAGCGCTCTTTCGCGTTCGTTATAACGTGGATGATCTTCTGAGCCCTCAGACCATTTATCTATATATTTACCCAGCATTTTAGAAATATCCTCGGCTGTCTCATTATCATTTCCTAACCCAAAAAATTGCTTATCGCATGAGGCATAAAAAGTAGATTTATTTTTATAAAGTTCTGTAATTTGTCCAGCATTTTGAAAAAACAAATGTAATTTAACGTTAGAACTTCTGAGCGTTGTTAAACCCTTTTGAACTTGAGGAAACCGCCCTAAATGGTAAAATTCATCAAACAAAAAAAGCGTTTTACACGGTTCCTTGACACCTTCTTCATACCCAGTATTAATTGGCTCTCGTGTTGCTAAAAGTGCCATAGCACTGACGGTTCTAAACCATCTTATATATTGCGCATTCTTCAAATTTAGAAGCGTTACACAAACCGAAACAGTAGCGCCTTTTGTTCTGATTTCTTTCATTGAAAAACTAGAGCCAATAAGTGTTTTTTTGATAGCTGGTTCATTGACCCAACGAAACGCATTGGAAAATGAACTGATAATGCTATCTATTTCTTTTTCAGCTCTCCCATTTAGTGTTCTTGCTGCAATCATTGCTGCCTTTCCACACGCCTCATTCACAGACATTTTTGCATGTACAACCTTTCTTGCTTCTTCATCAACACCGATTGCATCAGGGCTGCCAAATAACGCAAGATTTAACATGGATGGAAGATTGTGAAATTGCTTCGGATAATCGGTTAAAAGGTGAACCGTATAGCCCATTGCCAGCTCGATCGCTTTATCTCTAAAGTATTCAGAATTTCCCGTATGCGCCACATTCTCATCTATAAAACTGGCTTGGATAATTTCCATGAGATCAGCCGCCGCATTATTGTTCTCAATGTCAATCTCATCCAATGGGTTATATGATTCAATCGGAATATTCGCTTCTTTTGGGATTGCTCCCGATGGATCGAGCACATAGAAAGGCGAATATTCTGTATTTGGTTTATGCCCAAAAAACTTTCGTCCCGGAATAATGATGTCTTTTCTTACTGGGTAAGTACGCTGCGTATGTTCGCCTTTAGGATCGAATATAAATACACCGCCCGGCCAAGATAATAATTCATTCCAAATTACATAGAGCGACTTGCCTGCCCCGGTTGTTGCAATAGTAAGCATATGGCTGTCATTATCTAATCCTATATCGCGTTTGCCCATCATTGAGTCATTACGCCATATGGTTCGACCGCAATAGATAGGAGCTTTATATGGAACATTATCGGTCTGATCGAAATATTTCGCCGAGTTCTTATAATGCTCATAGAAATCCGTCATATCATGCTTGATATAGGACTTTATCCCTCCCCAACGGGCAGACCCGCCTTTTCCTATAATAAAAGTATTCCGGTAAATATCTGTTTCTTTCACATATTCAACAAGATTTGCAAACCATGGCGCTATAAAAATAATTGCAGAAAAAACCGCAGTAATGACAATGACATTAATGAAATAGCCTGAAAAATATTCACTACCATCTTGAGGACGTACAAAAAAAACAAAGCCGCTCCCAATAGCAATCAACGTAAAGGGAAGTATAATTAAAACTAGCTGCGCTTCATTTGTATGACGGAATTTGAAAAAGCTTTGTTTTGAAGAAGTAATAAAACTAAACACTACATACAACAGAATTATTTGCAGCGCAATTATGCGATATACTAATATACTTTGATCTTTTTCATGTAATTCTTCAAATAAATCAACGTAATATAAACTTACGAAATAGACATAAACACCAGCCACCAACAAGCCTATTACGTAGCAAATCCGTGCATATACTCCGAGTTTTCTTTGCGCTGCTGCTTTTGGCCCTTTCTTTACGCGTTTCCCGGAGCTAGTAACCATGAATAGCCCCTACTAATCATTAAAAAAATCGGTGTTACGCTCATACACAACGCCTTGTTGACGGTGGTCTATCTCTTTTTGTTGACCCTCAACAAGTTGCGTCTCTACCAGTTCCAGTTTTTTGACTTCTCGCTCTTTTTGCGTATCCGATAATTCAGGGTTTTTATTAATTTCTTCTTTTTGCTGGTTGATAACTTCTAATTGTTTTTCAATATGTTTCGTCTCTTCACCGCCTGTAGTTATATCCGGCATTTTCAACACTCCTTGAAACATTAAAAAGGCGCTTGCTGTTGCAAACGCCATGAAATATTCTTTATTTCAAATGGTTATAAAATATTGTTCTTGATTATACCTGCAATCACCCCCTTCCCCAATAGTTCCAGTTACCAGTTAACCGCATTATTTTCTTGTAAATAACATTGCAACTTGCCATGTTTCAAATATGGAAGAATTCGGCAAACTTGCAAAATCAACGCTAGGAGAGGAATTTAAGTTACAAATTCTTCATAGTAACGCTGGTTTTTATATAGGCACTAAAAACGAAGATGGCACGCCAGTTTCACGCGAGAGCGAAGAGTATTTTCAAGATAAAGAACAGGCAACTGAAGCGCTGAAATCAGGAGAATGGACACAGCGCCCAGATATTACATCCTAAAATCACCTTAACTTTTATACAAAAGTTAACCAGTTCTCAAAATCCCGCAAAACAATTCCACTCGTTTAGACAGTTTTCGATGGTGTCGTGGTGATTACACAATCTAATGAAAAAAGATAAACTTATATTGATTTCAGGAAGAAAAATTATAGATGACGTTCAAAATCCATTTCTTCGCCTAATACCCGAACAATCATGATTCCGGTATCTGTGCTGGTAAAAAAAACCACATGGCGACCATAGCGGAAACGCTGTAAATTAGATGATAGCTCATCTGAATTTATACCTATATTTGGATTGTCGGCAAGAAATTCAAAACGTTCAATCAAACCGTCATAATATCGGTCGGCCTGACGCAGGCCATATTCCAAAACCCCATCAGCATATAAATGATTGATATCGAATTCTGCTTTTTTACTAAGCTGGTATCTGCCCATTCTTTTTTAACCGTTTAAGTACATCGTTTCTAATATCTTCAACGGTTTTATCGCTGACACCACTGGCTAAACCTTCTTCAATCGCAGCTTTAAGGGCTTTAAATTTCTCTTCCCGCTCACGCTCACGGCGAATAAGATCATTCACGATATCAGTCTTGTTTGGGTATTCCTTACTCGCCACTTTCGCATTAAGCCAATCGTCATTAGGTGGTGTAAAGTTAACAGATTGCTTTGCCATAGAATGACTCCTTAAAAACAAAATTATGGGTTCTAATATACACCCAAAAAGCACCCACTGACAAGATGTTTTTTTATCGTATCCAATCATGGCAAGCCATATCATGTTTAATTTTTTCCTTGTAAAGCCGTAAGCCAGAAGGTAACATGTTACTATAAGGAGTAATGGATATGCCCTCAAAAACACCATCGGAGAAAATGCATGATTACCGTTCCCGGCTTCGGGAGAGTGGGTTACGGCCTATACAAATATGGGTCCCTGACACGCATGCTGAGAATTTTTCTGAAGAAGCAAAACGTCAATCTGTGCTGGTTAGTAAACGCGCTAGCGAAGATGATGCGCTTGACTTTATTGAGGCCGCAGCAGATATGAGCGAAGCATGAAACGTGGAGATATTGTGGTTGTCTCGGCTTCAGGAGACTACGGGAAACCAAGACCTGCCGTAATCATACAAGAAAATTTGTTTAACGACACACACGCCAGCATTCTTGTGTGTCTGCTGACAACCGATATTCAGGATGCGCCGTTATTCAGGCTTGATATTGATCCATCTGATGATAACGGATTAAAGAAACGTTCCCAAATTATGGTTGATAAGATTGTAGCAATGCGGCGCGAACGTATCGGTGCACCCATTGGAAAGATTGATGAAGATACGCTAATCCGCATTAATCGCTCTCTTGCGTTATTTCTCGGACTGGCGCAGTAAATCACCTAACTTTTGTATAAAAGGCGGCCTGAATCTTTTATAAATAAATACACCCCGCTTTTTTATGCTCTCCGATTCTAGTGACATTCCTTGATAATCACTAAGCAGTAGATCACTTAGTCTTATCAACAGTATCTAGCAAAGATTGCACCTTTTCTATTTCTCTTACTGCACCAATTTCAGTATATAAGGCCAATGATTTCTGCCAGTATTCAACGGCCTTGGTCAGATCACCTTGTGTATCATACACAATCCCTAAATTGCCATATTGATTGGCCATGCCCTTTTTTCTTCCCATCGTTTCATCAATGGCCAATGCCTTTTCATAGAATTCAATGGCCTTAATCAGATCGCCTTGTATTTGATGAACAAGCCCTAAATTGCCATAGGCGATGGCCATGCCTTCTTTGTTACCCATCGACTCATCAATGGCCAATGCCTTTTCATGAAATTCAATGGCCTTAGTCAGATCTTCTTGTATTCGATGAACAAGCCCTAAATTGCCATAGGCGGTGGCCATACCTTCTTTGTTACCCATCGCTTCATTGATGGCCAATGCCTTTTCATAGAATTCAATGGCCTTAATCAGATCGCCTTGTATTCGATGAACAAGCCCTAAATTGCCATAGGCGGTGGCCATGCCTTCTTTGTTACCCATCGCTTCATTGATGGCCAATGCCTTTTCATAAAATTCAACGGCCTTGGTCAGATCACCTTCTTGTGTGTAATACACATTCCCTAAATTGTTATAGGCGATGGCCATGCCTTCTTTGTTACCCATCGACTCATCAATGGCCAATGCCTTTTCATGAAATTCAATGGCCTTAGTCAGATCTTCTTGTGTGTAATGCACAAGTCCTAAACTGTTATAGGCGATGGCCATGCCTGCTTTGTTACCCATCGACTCATCAATGGCCAATGCCTTTTCAAAGAATTCAATGGCTTTGGTCAGGTTGCCTTGTATGTAATACACATTCCCTAAATTGCCATAGGCGATGGCCATGCCTGCTTTGTTACCCATCGACTCATCAATGGCCAATGCCTTTTCAAAGAATTCAATGGCTTTGGTCAGGTTGCCTTGTGTGCGATACACAAGCCCCAAATTGCCATAGGCGATTGCTTGATATTCTTTATCAGTACCAGCCAGTGTTAATACTTTCAAATAGGTCCTTTCTGCTTGTGCTAGCTCGCCTATTCTTCTGTACAAGTGCCCCAGTTGGTTCCAGCCATCTTTATTATCGGGGTCTAGTTCTGTACTGCGTTGATAAGCTTCGAATGATTTTTGGGTGTCATGCAAAAACGCAAGTGCACCTATGTGGCGACGAGCCTCGGCTTCTTTGAGATTCTCTTCCTGGCCTTTTTTCCGGGCATCCAAAGCGACCAGTTCAAAGATTTTTTCTGCTTCCTCGGTTTTTCCTTCAGACAATAAATCCAGTGCTTGCTGAATATCGTATTTGTCCGCATCTTGCTGACTGAGGGCGGTAACGGCGCGCTCTAATTCTTTGATCGTTTCGACATCTTGCGCTCGATATCGCTGCGCGAGTTGATCGGCTAATGCAATTAATTTTTCTTCATCGTATTCATGATGATGGATGATTGTATCGCCGGTATTAATGCCACCTGTACCCTGATGAATAATGGCGTCGCCGCCATGGGTTTTCTGGGTGATGTTTTCGCCCGGGTTGCTTAAAAAGGGTATTACGATGATGATGAGGGCGATGATACTGATACTGACAGTAAACGCGATTTTCTTTTCCATGATGCTGAACATGGCAGTAAACGCGATTTTTTTATTTTTCCGGGTTTTCTTTTTCTGTTTGGTGTTTTCCTCGAGTCTCTTTACATCCACGATTTCTTCCAACGCTTGAATGAGTCGATCGATATCAGCATGGAATCGAGTATCGCTTATTTCATAGGCGCTGCGTTTCGTTAGTGGCACAAGCGGCTCGGGTAACTGCGCAGCATCAGGTATATCTGCGCCGCCAACCAAAACAGGAACAACACGAATGTCCCGCGCCAATAAGGTAGCGATTTCCAGCCGGACTAAGTCATCTGGATTGTCCAGACGGCGTTGTCCGTTGTCATCCTTGATATTAAGCCACTGCTTTCCGATCAGCACTACGGCAATTTTTACGGCGCTTAACTTTTCTTGGATCACTTGCTTGAAATCTTCACCCGGGGCAATGTGATCAATGTCCATAAAACAGTTTTCATGGCCAAAATGCTTGGCCAGCCGATCATAAATACGTCCTGCATAAGCTGCACTGTCGTTACGACGGTAATTAATGAAAATGACTGACATGTCAGATTGCGTCTTTTATAGAACGTTAGAGTATCTGAAATTTAAATACGGTTTGATATTAATAGCTTGCTAACTTCATTCAAAAAGCATTCTAATTGCAAATGAATTTAATTTCAGGTGAAGTTCTAAAAGGAGTTGCAATAGACGCCATGGAAAAATATCGTTAAGAAATAATTGACATGGGCAGATAGGATTTGAGCACATAGCACAGTCAACATTATTAATATTTCTCTAATAATGGTAATATATTGATATATAAATTCTTTTATACTATAAAGGCGCTTAGCGACGTTTTTTATATAGTATCTATACGATCTCTAGTTCCACATTTTGTTTGCGGCCTCACGCTCTTCCTGCCCGATCACGTCCATGTAGATAATGGTGGTATCAAGGGAGCGATGCCCCAACCATTTCATGACCAGACGCGGGTTTCGGGTTTTTTCTGTCGCCCTAACCCCAAAACCATGCCGTAATCCCTTGGCGGTGGCCTGCGCCCCGTCTATGTCGGCTTCTTTCATCACCGCTTTGACCAGATTGTAAGCTTGCGTTCGTTTCCATAACCAAAGCTTGTTATCAGAAATGCGTTTTTTCGCCCTCTGAGCCCTCCTGATGCCGTGAACGAGTTCAAGAGCATCTAGGGTACCACTGGGCACCGGAACAGCTCTGTAGCGCGTTCTATCGCGTTGCTTGAGCGTTTTAAACACGATGGATTGCTCGCTAAAGTCGATACTGTCCACCGTCAGCGCTAAAACTTCGGAAATACGTGCCCCGGTATGGGCAAGAACAGTGCAAAATGTCCGCACCTCCGCCCGTTCTTGCGCGTTGGCGGCGCGAATAAATCGGTCTATTTCTTCGGTGTTGAGATATTTGCGTTTTCGGTCAATTGTGAACAATTCTAAAGACAAATGTTTAACCTTTCAGGTGTGAAACCATAAAAAAAAGCCCTCGATCGGGCTTATACTAAACGAAAAATGAGAAAGGATTAAACACTATAGTAGAATAGTGTTTAATCATCGTCATCAAGTGAGCGGTATCTTGATCGCAGATATTGCAGTGTTTCTTGAGCAGTTTTGATAGCACGTATGTCCCCTTTTAGCCTTTTCTCAGCTTCACTTTGTCCAGAAGTTTTCCATAAAAAAATCACAACTCCAGCGGCTACAATAATTGATAATATAAAAGGCAGACCAACATACATGCCAATGAAAATAATAATAAAGAAGAAAAAAATAAGAGAAACTAAACCATTTTTTTCCTGTGTACGTACTATTCCTTCGTGATATTCCATCCCTTTCTCGAAGTTTTCCAATTGAAATTCACACCATTCAATCTTCTCTTTGGTTTCTCTTTTGCTTAGTTTGTCCATTTCTTTTTTTAATAACATCATTTGGCAAATTCCAGTAAGAATACAGAATGTGCCATTTTATCTTATGTAATTCGGCATGAACTAACGGGTAAGCGCATAACTGACAAATCCTCACCCCACTGATAAGCAATATCTCGATAGAAGCCCTATTTGGCCCATTGGGAGCGAAGCTACAATTTGACGACATTTAGAAATCTGTTATTGATGTGTGAAGACATGATTATCGTGGCACCTCAATCTCCTGATTGGATACCAGTCGCGATTTTCTCTAACAGCTTT
>Ga0224496_10001396_pt1 | contig 15127 bp, 17 predicted proteins | sample SF_Jul11_sed_USG_2_FD_168127 | JGI IMG/M metagenome (GOLD analysis project Ga0224496, IMG submission 168127) | Sediment microbial communities from San Francisco Bay, California, United States - SF_Jul11_sed_USGS_8_1 | ecosystem: Environmental > Aquatic > Marine > Sediment | place: USA...
CTGACCGGTTCACAACAAAGTGGCCGAGGATAGGGAATCCGCTGAGTGAGATATCTCCGATGAAATCAAGCACCTTGTGCCGTATGAACTCGTCCGGGAAGCGGAGGCCCGACGGGTTCATGATCCCCTTCTCGTCGATCACTATCGCGTTTTCCAGTGAGCCGCCAAGTGCCAGTCCCATGGACTGAAGGGTCTCAACGTCCTTGAAGAACCCGAAGGTCCTGGCAGACGCTATGCACTGGCGAAAGTTCTCAGTGCTTACCTCCATTTCCATCTTCTGGTGCCCCAGTATGGGATGGTCGAAATCTATCTGGTAGGAGATGGCCCTTCCGTCATAGGGAAGAAGCGCTATCTCGGTGCGGCCTTCTCTGAATATCACCGGCTTGGTCACCCTCAGGTAAGGCCTGTTAGAGGCCTGTCTGGCGACACCTGACCCTATTATGCTCTCAACGAAGGAGCTTGCGCTCCCGTCCATGGCAGGGACTTCCGGACCGTTTACATCGATGAGAAGGTTATCAATCCCCAGGCCGGCCGCTGCCGCCAGAATGTGCTCAACCGTCTTCACGCTGGCTGTACCGTTGCTGAGGGTCGTTGCATATGATGTATCGGTTACAGAGTTTATATTGGCGTTTATGTAGGAATCCTTGTCCGAGCGGTAAAACACGATACCGCTGTCACGCGGAGCAGGCTTCAGTCGCATCTCGACAGCGGCCCCTGTATGAAGTCCGATGCCGCTGAGATGTATCTCTTTCTTTATGGTTCTTTGTAAGCGCACGTGATCTTTAAAAGCAATTGGCGTGCCAGGTTTGGGTATTGTTATTTATCAGCTACTTGTGAGAGATATGTCCATTGTGATCACCCTGTGTGTGCAGTTTTGATAACAGGGGATGTGGCTGAATAAGAACACTCCTGTGATTTCTGGACATGCAACAGTCCGCTATGTCTCCCCGCCCACCACTATATCTGGTATACGCAGTGTTGGCATGGCATCCGAGACCGGCACTCCCTGCCCGTCCTTGCCGCACGTTCCAATGGCGAATCCCAGGTCATTGCCGACCATGTCTATTGCCATGAGCACCTCTGGTCCGTTACCTGTAAGCGTTGCACCACGTACCAGTTCTCCCTGCCTGCCCTTCTCTATAATGTATCCCTCGCCAACATCAAAGACAAAGTCCCCGTTTACGGTATTTACCTGTCCCCCGCCCATTCTCCTGACCAGAAGCCCCTTGTCCACCGACCGGATGACCTCCCCGGGGTCGGATGAGCCGGGAGCTATGAAAGTGTTGCTCATCCGGGGTACAGGACGGTGCTGGTATGATTCCCTCCTGCCGTTGCCAGTTGGCTCCACTCCTGCCTTCATGGCTGAGAGCCTGTCATGCATATATCCCTTCAGTATCCCGCTCTCCACAAGAATGTTCCGCCTGGCCCTGACCCCTTCGTCGTCAAAGGAGTATGAGCCGCGCCTGCCCGGAAGCGTCGGGTCGTCAATTACGGTAATGAGCCCGGAGGCTACCTGCTGGCCGACCCTGCCGCTGAAGCGCGACAGGCCCTGTCCGGTGAGGTCCCCCTCCAGGCCGTGCCCGATGGCCTCGTGGATCATGGTGCCCCCGGCCTCCGAGGCGATCACCACCGGCATCCTGCCTCCGCTTGCCCGGCGGGCCACAAGAAGAGCATCTGCCCTGTCAGCCGCCTTGAGGGCTGAGTCCACGAGCGTGCCGTCTTTGAAGATATCCTGAAAACCCACTGTGCCGCTTATGGACTCGTAGCCGGTCTGGACGATCTTGTCACGGGCTGCCACAACATTGACCATGCCGGTGCAGAGTACCCGGTCCTCCCTGGCTATCTCCCCCGTGGAGGAGGCGACCTGTACCTCCTGGAAGGTCTCCCTGTACATGACACTGACCTGCCTGATCGTGGAATGCCTGCCCCTGGCGGCTTTGTTTGCCTCTGTCAGAAGCAAGACCTTCTGCTCCATCGGTACGTCATGGGAGCCTGGACATGCCTTGCCTGAGCCGTAGTCGGTGACCGAAAGCTTGCTTGTATTGCCGCTCGTTCCCCGGGCCACGGCCTTTTCAAGGGAAGCGGCAAGCTCCATCAGGGCTCCCAGGGATATGTGGTTTGTGGTGGCGTAGGCGGTCTTGCCGTCAAAGAGCACTCTGAGACCGGCCCCGGCAATGCTGCCTAATGAGACCTTTTCTATATGGTCATCCTCAAGCGCTATGAATGAGGGCCTGGTACGTTCAATGAAAACGTCCGCGTAGTCACCACCTGAGGAGAGCGCCCTCCTGAGTACGCGTTCGAGGTCTTCGGGTTGAAGCATTTGTTCCTCACCTTCCATTTCCTGAAAATCGATTATGTAGTATTATATCACTATGTCAAAGGTCGGAATAATAGGCGGCAGCGGGCTCTACGAGATCCCCGGTCTCAGGCTCACCGAGGAACGGGACATGGACACACCCTTTGGAATGCCCTCTTCACCGTATATGATGGGAGAGCTTGGCGGCTCGGAGCTTGTGTTCCTCCCCCGCCACGGCCTGCACCACGACCTGGCCCCCCACAGGATAAACTACAGGGCCAATATCCGGGGCTTCAGCACCCTCGGAGTGGACAGGATAATTTCCGTCTGTTCCTCAGGGGGTATCAATCCTTCGCTTGAGCCAGGATCAATTGTGGTCCTGGATCAGGTCCTGGACTTCACCCAGGGCGCGCGCGCTTCCTCTTTCTATGACGAGCACGAGGTCGTTCATATAGATTTCACCGAGCCCTTCTGCCCTGAACTCAGGGCTGCCCTGATAGGGGCTGCCGGGGAGGCCGGTATTGATGTGGCCGGCTCCGGCACATATGTCTGCGTCAACGGTCCGAGGCTTGAGAGCAGGGCGGAGATCAATCTCTTCTCATCCATGGGAGCCGACGTGGTGGGCATGACAGCGATGCCCGAGGCGGCGCTTGCCAGGGAGGACCAGATATGCCTGGCAAACATCACAGTCGTCACCAACCGGGCCGCAGGCATTACTGGCCAGAAGCTCACCACCCTGGAGGTCGTTGAGAACATGCGCCAGAGCACGGAGCGGGTCAAGGCCCTCATCAAGGCCATGCTCCCCCTGATACCCGCGGAGCGCTCGTGCCCCTGCAAGGACGCTCTTAAGGATGCCGGGATGTAGCCGTTCGTTATGGGCTGTGTTTTTCGCGTTTTGTCCTGAGGGTTATTTCTTGAGGTTACGGGTGCAGAAGGGCGTATCGGAGTCGGGCGATTCACTGCATGCTTTCTTGAGGTCGGGCCTGAATATTCTGCGGCTGTCACAGCCTGATATGAAATCCGCCTTTTTTATTGCCAGCCCCTCGTCCATGGCCTTGTACTCCGAGGCGAGCTTGTCGTATATCCCGAGTTTTATGTCATAGTCGGCCTGGAGCCTGTTGTACTCATCCACGATGCTGTTATAGGCCTCCGCGTTCCCTGCCGCCTTCTCCTTCTCAGCACGTGTCCTGAGATTGTCGATCACTGCCTTTATGGATGTGAGTTCTTCATGTTTCCCGTCCAGAGCCGACTTTAGTGCGGAGAGTTTCCCGTCGGACGTTACTATCTCATGGTCCAGCCGGACACATTCAACCACCTCGCTGAATTTCATGAGCCTCTCAGCATCAGCCGGCTGGCCTGAAACAAAAAGAACGATAAGGGCTGGTATCAGGTGTCCTGTTCTCAATGCAGACTCACTTTCCCAGGGGGTTATTCTTCCCACTGACCCGGATGCTCCACATAGTTCATTCTAGCAGCTGACAGGGCTTTGCGCTACCGGAAATATATTACAGAATAACGGGAACTTTCCTTATCATGTGCCCCTATGCAGAGAATTTAATTGACGGCGGGTATATTATGGTGATATTAAATACTTAAGCCCGGCCTTTGCCGGGCACCTCATGCTCTCCGCACAGAGGGGAAAGGAAGTGAAAGATGGATCAGCAGGAAAAGGGCGGCTCAGGGATACGATCAGGTGGAATTACTCTTAAACTGGTAATCGCGCTCATGGCCGTGGCGCTTATAATGGCCCTTGCCTGGTGGGGGTATTCGGTTTATAAAGGCAGCGGCACACCTCAGGCCCTCACCCCTGAGCCCAGGCCCGCAGCTCAGGAGCCAGCGCCGCCCACCACGCCTGCGGAGACTGAGAAGGCTGTTGAAAAAGGGCCAGACAAGGAGACAGTGCAAGAGGCTGACACCGGGATGGTGGAGCCGCTTACAGTCCATTTCATGTACCGCTCCTATTACCTTCATAAGGCACAGATGGCCGATATACGGAGATTTATTGCTTCCCTGGGGTCCCTTGACGGGCTTGAGTTCCATGTGGATGCCTACACATGCAGCAAGGGGTCAAGGGACTACAACCAGTACCTTTCCAAAGAGCGAGCCAGCGCTGTGGTCCGGTACCTCAAGGCCAAGGGCGTCCCCCCATCCGCGATAACAATGGCATATCATGGGGAGTCAGACCCTCTGGCCAGTAACAAGACCCGGGAGGGAAGGAAGCAGAACCGGAGGGCGACAATAAGCGTGAAAGCCCTGAGGTAGGCAGTTGTTGATCCCGTAGAGGTCCTGTGTGATATGGAAGCCGCAGTGTCCTCAGGGCAAGGGAGTATCAGGGCTGCTCAAGTGCCTGGTAAAAAGAATATCCCAGGCTCTTTTCCAACTCTTCCAGTCGTGGCCTCCCTGAACCGCAACGACCCTGCTGGAGGGAAGTATGCTTGCCAGTAACGCCTGCGACCCTGAGAAGCGGTCCTCTTTGCCATAACACAGGAAAACCGGAGGGGCACTTGAGGGAGCTTGTTTTATCCAGCCCCAGAGTGCCCTGTCATAATCATCATCTGTCACATCTCCGGGCTCCCACTTCTGCACTCCGCCTGCAGCCTCTATCTCCGCCATAAGCTCCTTGTCCCCAAGGAAGGGGCCAAGGAGGATGACTCCGTCAATGTCCTCGGGGTGGGCCTTTATATAAAAGAGAGCGCCACTTCCGCCCAGGGAGTTGCCAACGAGCCAGATGCTTTTATAACCTTTTTTGCGCGCCAGTACGATTACGTCATCTATGAAAAAAGAAAGCAACCTCCCTGTTAGCGGCGTTAAGCCGTTAAGTCTGTAACCAGTCATCTATTCGCGCCTAAGCGTAGCGCACGTTAACTTGCGGCAGCGGCCCCCTAATCATTCCATGAGCCCCTTTGGGCTAGACGTAAGGCAGGGCAGCCGCTATAGCTTTTCGTAATAAGGGCGTTTCTCCTTCCATATTCTGTATATGATCTCCAGCAGCCTTCTTGCCACGGCAACGCGTGCCACCTTGCTGCCGGATTTGGCCTTTATGCGCCTGTAAATGCTCCTCATCTGCAGGTCGTTTATCACAGACCTCTGGGCAGCCTCCACCATGGCCCACCTGAGCCACTTGTTGCCCTGCTTTGTAATCCTGCCCTGAAAGGTCCTGCCCCCGCTGGAGTATGTGCCAGGCACCAGGCCTGCGTAGGAGCAGAGCCTGGAGGCCGAGGAGAACCTCTCCATATCGTCTATCTCGTATCGTATAAGCACCGAGAGTATGGGCCCTATGCCGGGGACACTGCCCAGGAGGCCGCATATCCCATCCTCCCTGTACAGGGTCCTTATCCGCTTCTCCACTTCACTCTGCCTGGCCTCCATCTCGCCCAGAAGATCGAGGTAGTGGTTCAGTATCTCCGTGTCATTGCCCCTGAGCGTCAGCTTTCTCATGCGCTCTCTTCCCTTCTTGCCGAACTTGTCGCTCAGGGACCTCAGAGCCTCGTCCTCAACGTGGTTTCTGGCAAGCACCGCGTGCACTATGTTCTTCACCATCACCTTTAGCCTCGTCAGCGAGGCCCGGAACCTCATGAGGTTCTTTCTGTCCCGCGTCTCAAAGGGAGGCGCGTAGGCCTCGGCCACAAGGTCCGCCCTCAAGAGGTGGGCCAGGGCCTCGGAGTCTATGGAATCCGTCTTTATCCGCGCCTCCGCTATAAGCCGTGTCTTCAGTGGATGGGCCATCCTGAGGTCTCCCACATACTCCCTGGCCTCGTCGTAAAAATACTCCCAACCGTAGCAGGCCTCCATCACCGCCGTGATATCCCCGGCAGGCCCCACATCCTCGAAATAATCCCTTATGGCGCTGCGGTCCGTGGATACACGGTCCCGCCTGAGCACCTCCCCGACGCCGTCCATCACCGTTGCCACAAAGTATTGCTTATGCAGATCAATTCCCATATACTTCATAGTGTGCACCTCCTTCTGACCTTTAAGGGTCCTTGGGATTAAAAGCCCGTAGGGGATAGTTTCATTCTATCGCCCTCTGTAAGGAGGTGCACACCTTTTTTCATGTTATCATTCCTGAGTCGCTCAAGGAAAGTGCCCTCGATGTAATAGCCAAGATGGAGGTCCGCAACGATGACATCATACCCTCGGTTTCCTATCACCTCGAAAAGGCCGCGTTTATTTATTCTAGCTGTGTTCTCCCCCCTGCCCGGCAGGAAGACTGCCAGTTTATCTTCTCCGGGAGCAAGGTCGTACTCAAGGATGACAAGGGGAGTCACTGTGCGGGGCAGGCAGCCTGCAATCAGCAAGGCCATCGTGACAATGAGGGCCTTGGCAGTCTGACGCATTGGATCAGGCCTGCCGTGGCGCATGTATCATCCGGCGATCCTTGCTGTTATCTCTGCAACGTGCCTGCCCTGGAACCGCGCTCCGGCCAGTTCGTTCTCGCTTGGCTGTCTGCTGCCGTCGCCGGCGATGGTGGACGCCCCAAAGGGGGTGCATCCCGAGACCTCGTCGGCCCCCATCAGGCCTTTGAGGGTGTAGGGCAGCCCCACAAGTATCATGCCGTGGGACATAAGCGGTATATGGAAACTCAGTATGGTGGATTCCTGCCCTCCGTGCTGGGTTCCTGTACTTGTGAATACACTTCCAACCTTGCCAACCAGAGCCCCGGACATCCAGTGCTTGCCCGTGGCGTCGAGGAACTGTTTCATCTGTCCACACATGATGCCGAACCTTGTGGGTGTGCCGAATATTATGGCGTCGGCCTCCGGAAGTTCGTCAACAGTGCAGAGCGGGATATGAGAGAATTCCTTCTGCGCTTCCAGTGCTCCCATCCTTGCCAGAATGTCTTCGGCGAGCGTCTCGGGCACCCGCCTCATAATGACCTCGGCATCCTTGACCTCCGAGGCACCCTCTGCCAGAGCCTCTGCCATCTTGTGGATATGCCCGTACATTGAATAGAAAACTATGAGTATCTTCATGGTCTGCCCCCTTTGTTTCGGATATGTATCTTATTTAATACAGGACAAAGTGGGCATTGTCAAACGAATTCCAGATAACAGGGATCTGATGTGACACGGTCTTTGCGGCTCAAGTGTTCTTTATGAGCTTCATTTGCATGACATCGAATTTGTAGTCGAACCGTATATGAAGGTTAAGCCTTACCAGTAGCTCGAAATCCTTGGGAGCGTCAAGAAGGCCGATGCGAAGTCCTGTACTTACTGTCCAGATGCCCGGCACATCGAAAAGCCAGTTCTTTACGTCCAGCGACGCCTGCGGGGTAATGAGCAGGGACTCGGTAACCCCTCCATAGACCTCATCGGTCACAAATAATGTCTCAAGGGCATAAGTGGTGTTATCCTTATGCCGGGAGAAACTGACAGATGTGAACATGGTGTCGTTTGGCTGTATGGAGTCAGGCGGCCCCTCCCCCTGTACCAGGTCTACTCCTAACCCAAGGCCCATGAAATAGAGCTCTCCGAACCTCTTGGATAGAAGTACCGCAGGGATGTAGTGGTAATAGCCGTCGGATATTCTTATGTCATACCTTACCGGAATGATATGCTTGAAGGACAGTGCCATGTCAATGCCGCTCCTTGGGTATGTCTCGCCGTAATTGTACTTTGTCCCGAGAGCAACGTCAGTCATGTACAGGCCGAAATATCCCTTGAAGAAATTGGCAAAATAGGTCTGGGGCGTGACCGAGAACTCCAGGTTATTGGTTATTCCGTACTTGACCCGTATGGGCATCCGGATATAGTCCTCTTTGACGACGTCGCTGGCCTTTGGCCTCAGGGAGATGTCCAGCTCATAGCCGTGCTGGGTTGTGGGGAGTTCCGTCTCAAGGAGCTCCTCACTTCGTGCCTCTACATCTGGCGGTTCACTTGTATTAACTTCAGCCGCAGCAGGCAGGGCTCCCGCCAGGATGGCAAATAATATCAATGAAACAAAGCGCATAGGGATATTTTACTCTTTTTTGCATATCTGAGGGATTGCGGATTGAGCGCTGCGGGCGGTCGGTCGCTTGTTCCGCGTCGGCATATTTGATACCATATAAAACATAAGAGAGTATCGCGGAGGTCTTAAACAATGAGGAGAGCGTCTCTCCTGATAATTACTGTGATCGCGGCGCTGTTGACCGCATCCGCTTCATTTGCGGATGTCTCTGTTAAGCAGCTTCTTAAGGACTCAGGGACGGCCGCCAAGGCAGGGGACTACAAGGCACAGATAGGGTATCTTGAGCAGATAGCCTCCGGGTACCCGGACAGCAATTATGCACCAAAGGCAATCTACGATATGGCTGAAGTGTACAGGGCTAGGCTCAAGAGCCCGCAGGAAGCCATGTATTTCTACTGGCTGCTGGCACAGAGATATCCGGCCAGCAAGCTGAGCACCAAGGCCCTTCAGATCAACGCCAAACTTGCAGAAAAAGGACACAGGATAAAAGCGCCTGAGGGCAGGGCCTTGCCCCGATACGATACTCCCGGACCGGGCAGGGCCGGGGCCGACGGCGTAGGCCCGGTCAAGCAGTTGCTTGATGGTTCCAAAAAGGCAGCCAAGGCGCGGGATTACGAGGGCCAGGCGGCCTATCTGGAGCAGGTCGCTTCCTATTACCCTGAGAGCAAGTATGCCCAAAAGGCGCTTTATGATATAGCCGAGATATACAGGACAAGGCTCAACAGGCCCTCGGAGGCAATGTCGTACTATAGCCGTCTTATGGCCGTTTACCCGGGCAGCAAGCTGAGCACGAAGGCCCTTGCCCTGAGCGCAAAACTCAGCAAACAGGGTTACAGGAGCGGCGAGACAGCCGCCGCTGTCCCGGTGCTCAAGGCTCCAGCAGAAAGGACCGCAGCCCTGCCTGTTGACAGGGAAGCTCCCCTGATAGAGATAACCTCTCCGGTGTTCACCGGGGGTAAGGCGACATCGAACCAGAAGCAGCTCAAGGTGGAGGGGAAGGTCTCAGACCCCTCGGGCATAGTGGAAGTGACATTCAACGGTAAAGAGGCCCGGCTCGACTCAGGCGGAAAGTTCAGGGTGGATATGTATCTGGTATACGGCGATAACGATATAACCGTAACCGCCATGGACCGCGAGGGCAACAGGTCCACCGGGAATTTCACCATTGTCAGGCAGGGCGCTTTGGCAAAGACGGGGCCTGCACTGGAAATCGACAAGGGTCTCCCTTCCACCCGGACCCGCAACCCCGACGCCATCGCTGTTGTGATCGGCAACAGTTCCTACAAGAAGGCCAAGGACGTTGCCTATGCGGTAAATGATGCAAAGCTAATGAAGACCTATCTGGTGGACGTTCTTGGGTACAAGGTGGGTAATATCTTCTACTACGAGAACGCCTCGAAATCGGACTTCGAGATACTGTTCGGAAACAGCACGAACCATATGGGCAAGCTCTTCAATGCGGTAAAGAAGGACCGCTCCGACATCTTTATTTACTATTCGGGGCACGGAGCTCCCGGACTCAAGGATAAGAGGGGGTATTTTGTCCCCTCGGAGGCGGACCCGCAGTATATCGAATTGAGCGGCTATTCTACAGATGTGTTCTACGCAAACCTCGCAAAGGTCCCCGCAAGGTCCACCACCATAGTGCTGGACGCATGTTTTTCCGGGGCGGACATTTTCGAGAACATATCCCCCATTGTGCTGGAGGTGGAAAATCCCTCCCTGGAACTCAGCAATGCGGTGGTCTTCTCAAGCTCCACCGGGAGCCAGGTCTCCAGCTGGTATAACGACAAGGAGCACGGCATGTTCACTTATTTCTTCCTCAAGGCCATCCATAACCGCAATGCAGATGCTGACAAGGACGGCAGCCTCACATTCGAGGAGATATACCAGTACATCTCGGACAATTCCGAGGGAGTGCCCTACTACGCCCGCAGGATACACGGAGTGGAACAGAACCCCACAATAGAGGGACAGTTCCGCGACAGGGTGCTGCTTCGTTACTAGATCCGGGCCGTATTTTCTCCTGTCCGCACCTGTTTCCCATTTAAAAATAACTCCTGTATGATCCAATACAGCAAAAGCCCTCCTCTGTCTCTCTGACCGCCCATTGAGGCGGTGGGACCGGTTAATGCCCGTTAGTGTTAAAATATTCCAATGGGCCACAGGGCCATTTATCACCAGGGTGGTTGCTGCCAGAGTATGATCAGTAACCGCTTTTGTGTGTAATCCTGCAGTCTGGGCCGCAGGGAAGTTCTTATTATAAGCCGGTGCTGCAGGGCCGCTCCGGCCAGAGGGCTGCCGTGATGGAAACGATATACTATTTTCTCAACAGCTATGCCGGCATGTTCATCACGCAGAGTGTCCTGCACTCGGCCGTGGCAGCGGTCATGGCCGACTGCTCCATAGCGGCATGGGGTATTACCGACCCTGTCCGCAGGCAGTCCATGAGGATAGGCGTTATACTGATCCCCATAGTGGCTTTCCCCATTTATCAGATAATAAATCCGGAGAGGGGTGGGCTGCACTTCAGGCTTGATGTGCTCCTGGACTCGGGTGGCTGGCTCCTGATGAAATTATGGGGACATGTGCCTGTGATAGCCTTCATTGGTCTCGTGCTTGGTCTTACAGTGATCCTTTTCCTGTTCCAGGAGCTCCTGCCCGTAGTAGGGCATACCGCAGGCTCACTTATGCGAAAGGGAGGGAAGGGGGACGATGGGGATGATGAGAGCGCGGAGATACCGGAGAGATACGATCAGGCAGTACTCATGGCCCTGGGGGAGATGCCGGGAGAAAAGCCCGAGGTGGTGATCATTGATGACGAGGACCTTGTTGTATTCTCATCCACCGGAAGGGTTCCGGCTGTGTATGTTTCCACGGGCCTTCTGGACTCTCTGGACAGGGAGCAGCTGAAGGGGGCCATTGCGCACGAGATAGCGCATATCCGCCGCACCCGGAGGCCGGTACTGACCTTTCTGTTCGTCTTCAGGGTGATGATGTTCTTCAATCCCGTGGCCCTGTTCGAGTTCCGCAGGGCGGTGCAGGAAGAGGAGGAGATATGCGATGAAGAGGCGGTCAGAACAACCGGAAACCCGGCTGCCCTCACCTCCGCCCTTGAGAGGTTTCTGGAGGGGGACGGACATGCGCAAACGGATGAAGGTGCGGTGGCAAGGATCGAGGACTACAGCCAGGACATGCTGATAAGAACTCGCATTAAACGACTTGCCGCTCTGGATGCCGGAGGCCCGGATTCTTCCGGCCGGATGTCGCTTTTGCTTTTCGTGGCCGGCACGGTTATTGTGAACTACTTTGTGGTCTGAGCGGAGATGAGGTGGAAGATGAACAGGCATATTGAGTGGGCAAAGGGATTTATCCGGTTCATTGGCCTGATTGCCGCCCTTGTGGCCTTCCTCCTGGTCCTGAACTGGCTGCCAGGGGCCATTGACAAGGGAGGAATGAGGCCCTATCCGGGAGTGGATGATATCAGGAAAGAGGCGGCCTTTGGCTCAGTGATAGTCCCGTCATATTTTCCGGAGGGAATCAAATGGCCCCCGAGCCTGGTGCTGGGTCAGAGCCGTCCTTTCATGGCCGTTGTGATGGAGTTCGACGGGGACGGGAATCAAAGAGCGCTGGTGATATCAGAATCCCTCTCTGCTGATTTCGAGCCCGGCCATGCCGCCCGTTTCCTGGAGCTCCGCCAGAGCGTTGAGATGGACCTTCAGGGAAGGCCGGCGCATATAGAGACAGGCCTTTGCAGGGACGGGGCCTCCTGTTCCAGTATATCGTGGAAGGAGGGAGACCTCCATATAAGGCTTTTCATGCGCGCCCCCACACTGACCCTCATCCGTCTTGCAGAGAGTATGCTCCAGTAGGCCGTTTCCACGTTTTATCAGCTGAAACAGACACTTATGCGGCCCCTCTAGGAACTTTTACCCGGTAAAAATAGGAAGTTGTGCGGATTATATTCCCTCCCTCCACGCTGTTAAGCTTGAAGGCAGGTAGACAGGAAAGGAGGGAAAAGGGAATGAAAATGGTCTATACAACAGGGCAGCTGGTCCGCAAGGGAACCTATATTGATCCGATCACCGGGCGGAGGACCGATCTTGATGCCGACGGTCTTCTGCCGGGCCCGGAGGGCAAGCGGCTTCTGAGGCTCCCGCCGGGTGGTATGATCCCCCTGGCATTGGCCATGGGGCTTCTTTATGTGCTCATCCTCCCGTTCATAGGCATAGCCACGCTGATCTCCATATACGTGATACCTCTGTTTGGTGTCGCCTCAGGAGTGTTTGTGGTAAGCGGCAGGGCAATCGGGGCCTTTCTGGCCATGGTGGGCAGGAGCATGTCATTTGGATGGAGGCCTTCAAGCGCCTATCTTGCCGGAAGGCGGAGGAAAAGCGTTGTCCAGGGCAGGAAGGTTGATGAAGGGAAGGAGGCGGCAAAATGATACACAGGGGCGGCCGCAGGGTCACAAGGGGACTTTACTGGAGCATTATAGACGGCAGGATGGTGGAGATGAACGAGGGCGCGGTACTTCCCGGCGGCAGGAAGGTCATCTATATAAAGAGGCCGCCTGGGGGGGCCTATCTGGTGGTCCCCGCAATAGTGCTGCTGGTGGTGCTCACGCTTCCCCTCACCAGCACCATGGGATACCTTATCGCATGGTTCGCGCCTCTGGCAATAGTGGCAGCCGGTTTTATCTTTGTCTGCGGCAAGCTCGTCTACTATGCCTACACAAGCGCGTCTGAGGGATGGGAGCCGCTGAAGGCCTACTTTACCGGGAGCAGGAAGAAGAGAAAATAGACGGCCGGTTATCGGCTGAAGACAAGGAGGTGTGTCATGTTGAAATTTGGAGGACGTTACGCGGAGAAGGGGACATGGTGGTCTGCGGTGGACGGATCGGCGCATGATATGACAGGCGGAGGCCTTTTGCCTGGCGGCCCTGGTGTCCTGTATATCAGGAGGCCCATGGGAGGTGCCTTTGTAGTGGCGCCGGCAGTGGCTCTTTTGTATGCGGCCACCTTCCCGGTGCTCGGCCCGATGGCCGTGATAATCAGCTGGACCCTGGCGCTTGCGGGCATATGTTTCGTGGCGGCCTACGGACTTCTCAGGGGCGCCGCCTATACACGTGAGCTCGCAGTCCTTGGATGGAGGCCTGTTACCGCATATTTCTCGGGAATCGGCAAGCGCAGGAAGAACAAGTAATATCCGGGCTTGAATGTGCCCGTAAAGGAGGAGATATGAACACACTGGTTGATTTCATAACCCAGAACAAGGGCATTGAGTACCTGCTTGCAATAGCCTTCATTGGCGGCTATGCCCTGTTCGTGGAGTTTCTGAAGCCAAGGCCTTTTGTGGGGTTTGTCAGCTCCCTGAAGGAGGACTTGAGCTACATAAGGGGAGGGGGCAGGAATGATGTAAAGCGCCTTATGAGGAACCTGCTGCTGGCCCCCTTTGTGGCCGCTGCCTATCTGGCTGCCCTTCCGTTCTATTTTGCGGTGGGTATCGGGCTCAAGGCAGAGGGCGCACTTTCAAGCGTGATTGGAGGAGGCTCAATGGCCTGGCGGCCGCTTGAGGCCTACCTGAGCGGGCGTTCCAGAAAGGGCCGCAGGAAAGCCCATGTCATTAAGCAGAAGGAGGAGTCGGGCGATGAGCGTCAGGATTCCTGAGACGGGGACACTAAGGACGGTCCTCGGGCTTTTGCTTATGGCTTTGATGCTGGCCCCGGCGCTTGCCCTCACCGGCCAGGCCTCGGGGCAGGAACTCTCGGGCCCGGGGATAGTTGTGATGGACAATATCGAGGGCAGCATGGGTGCCGTGACCTTTGACCACAATATGCATACAATGATGGCCGAGGGCTGCGCCACCTGCCACCATAACCACGGCTCCGACAACGGCAGATGCGCTGCCTGCCACGATATAGGTATAGAGAAGTTCCGCGACTCTGTAAAGGACAGTTTTATGGCCTGCAACAACTGCCATGACGGGATCGATCCTGATTCCCCTGAGATGCCCTCGCTGAAGGTGGCCCTTCATGACACGTGCCTCTCCTGTCATCGGGGCATGGGCAACATAGGCATGTCCCCCAGGGGCTGTACGGAGCAGTGCCATGCGGGGCAGGTCCGCTGAGCGGGCCTGGGCCTTGAACACAAGACCTGGAGGTCAAATGTCTGGTAAGAAGACAAATAAAGGCGGGCAGTTCGACGCAGGATACGACGGGCGCAGGGAGACCCGGGACAAGGGCATTACCCGGCGCAATTTTCTGAGCCTTGGCGCTCTGGGCGGATGCGCTGCCGCATGCTCTGCAGTATCGAGTGCCGCGGCCCAGCAGTCATTCGGCGGATGGCCAGACAGCTATGGAATGCTGACGGACTTCACCAAATGCGTGGGCTGCCGGAGCTGCGAGAAGGCCTGTAACGAGGCCAACGGGCTGCCGGAGCCAGAGCGTCCCTTTGATGACGAAGGCGTGTTCGATGAGGAGCGCAAACCTAGCGCCAGCGCTTACACGGTGGTCAACAGGTTTGAAAACCCTGACGACCCGGGCAAGCCGCTCTACCGCAAGGTCCAGTGCAACCATTGCCTGGAGCCCGCATGCGTAACGGCATGCCCCATACGCGCCTATACCAAGACGCCTGAAGGGCCGGTCATATATGACAAGGACCTGTGCTTCGGGTGCCGCTACTGCATGATCGCATGCCCCTTCTATATGCCGGCATATGACTACGGCAGTGCCCTGGAGCCAAAGATAGTGAAGTGCATCATGTGTTACGACAGGATCAGGGAGGGCCATGCGCCGGCCTGTGCCGAGGCATGCCCGATGGGCGCGGTTACCTTTGGCAGGCGCGACAAGCTGCTGAATCTGGCAAGGCGAAGGATAGAGGATGA